>RCNB010003005.1_pt1 | contig 20322 bp, 22 predicted proteins | sample 2041321 | NCBI WGS metagenome assembly RCNB01 (sample SAMN09708232, study PRJNA481090) | Marine sediment metagenome, whole genome shotgun sequencing project. | reverse complement strand
CCTTATTTATATGATGTTGATGGTAATAAGTTGATCGACTATATAAATTCTTGGGGACCAATGATATTGGGTCACGCGTACCAACCTGTTATAGATGCCATCGTTGAAAAAACTCAAAACGGAACCTCCTTTGGTATGCCAACTCAAATCGAAACTGAAATAGCCGAACTAGCCGTTTCTATGGTTCCTAACATCGATAAAATTCGTTTTGTAAACAGTGGTACGGAGGCTTGTATGAGTGCCGTCCGACTAGCACGGGGGTATACCGGAAAGGATAAAATTATAAAATTTGCTGGTTGTTATCATGGACATAGCGACTCGTTTTTAATACAGGCCGGAAGTGGTGCGGTTACTTTAGGAATCCCAAACAGTCCTGGTGTTACCAAAGGAACCGCAAAAGATACATTGTTAGCCGTTTTTAATGATATTGATAATGTAGCCGAACTTGTTGTAGAAAATAAGGACGAAATTGCTTGTATTATTATTGAACCGGTTGCCGGAAATATGGGATGTATTCCTCCAGCTGATGGTTTTTTGCAAGGGCTAAGACGGTTGTGTGATGAAAATAATATTCTTCTCATCTTTGATGAAGTCATGACAGGTTTCAGACTTGCAAAGGGTGGGGCTCAAGAATTATATGGAGTAAAAGCAGATCTTATTACATTTGGAAAAGTAATTGGGGGTGGTTTACCCGTTGGAGCTTTTGCCGGTCGCGAAGAAATTATGAATCACCTTGCACCTCTTGGGCCAGTTTATCAGGCAGGAACTCTTAGCGGAAATCCACTTGCCATGGCCGCGGGCTTAGCGATGTTAAAAGAATTGAACGAAAATAATGACATCTACGTTTCACTAAAAAAGAAAACCGAATATTTGGAACTTGGCCTTACCACTGTATTCTCTGAAAACAATATTAAACATACCATTAACCGAGTTGGTTCTATGATCTCCATTCATTTTTCAGAAACTCCTGTAGTAAATTTTAAAACAGCGGCACTTGGAGATAATGATAACTTCAAAAAATTCTTTCATGGATTGTTAGACCATGGTGTTTATATAGCCCCTAGTGCTTATGAAACTTGGTTCTTGTGTGAAGCACTCAGCTATGAAGATCTTGACGCAACAATCAATGCTTGCGCTAAGGTTGCAAAAACTATGAAATAAAAAACCCTCAATTGCTTTTTGCTAAAGAGGGTTTATATAAATAAATATTATTTATATTATTGTTTTGGCAAGGCCTTCCATTTTTCGAATTGATCTGCTGTTAATGTCTTTTTCATAGAAGTCATTAAAACATCATCAAACTTTTTCTTATCGGCACTCACTTTGGCATCACTAAGGTTTTTACCGTTGATATGCTTTCCATAACTAACTTCATTTGCTACAAGGGCTCTAAAGACAGATCGTTGCTGATCGCCATTGAGTTGTAATTTTTCACTTAGATCCGCTGTTTTAGTTTTAGCGATAACTTCTGGTCTATCAGCATCCTGAGTTAGGCCCTGAGCAACAGCGTTATCAATCCCAAACAACATGACTAATGCGAAAGCAATAACTGTTATAACGTTTTTCATTTTTTTCTGATTAGAATTATGGTGACTAAAGTAACTATTTTAGATACAAATTACCAAAAATTAAGCCAAAAAACTACTTTTACCTCTTTTCAGAACATGCATCACGTCTGTTGTGTTTTCTCTGCTTTCCTTTTTTTCTGAAATGACCTGATTTTTGCCAGATTTCATATTGCTTTTCTGTTAAAATAGATTTCATTTCCTTCCTAATTGCTATTTGATCATCCAGTCTCTCTGTTTTTAGTTTAAAACGTTCTTCGTCATTAAGTTCTACCTTATTTTTTTTATTTTGAAATCGCACATTACGCAATTTTGCATGCTCTAACTCAACAGCGTATAACTTTTTTTGCTGAGCCTCGTTCAGGTCCAATTGAAGTGTCATTTTTTTTGAGGAGAGTTCTGCCTTCTGTTCAGGACTAAGCTTATTGCCTTTTTGTCTCATCTCTTTTTTATGTTCTCCTCTTTCATTTCTTTCATTCTTGTCTTGCTGTGCATAACTCGTGCTGAAAATCAATACGAGCATAATAATCAATAAGTTTTTCATTTTCATTATATTTTTAATGTTCTACAATTTTGACCTTAATTAGTTGGGAAGGTTTAATCTAAACTAAATATAGGAACAAAAAAGAGCGGCATAAAGCCGCTCTTTGTGAATTAAAAATATAGAAACTTATTTCTTTACAATTTTAAAAGACTTTGTGTTCCCGTCAATTGAAACTGTAGCGATATATAATCCAGAGTTCAAAGCTGAAATATTAACGATTTCATTAGTATTTGCCAATTTCTGAGAAACTACTTGTTGTCCCAAAACATTATACAATACAACACTCTCCATTGTAGAGTTTGCAGAAAGATTTAATTGGCCGTTAGCATCAACATAGTACTTAAAACTATTAAAAGTTTGGTCAGCTACAGCTAACACACCATCAACAATTACATCGTCAATTAATACTGAGTTCACATCAACTGAGTCATAATGTCTGAAAGTTAAATAAACTACTTGACCATCAAAAGCCGAAATGTCTACAGAAATGGCTGCGGCTGAGGCAGAACCATCTGCCTGATCTCCAGCAACATCGTCACCAACAAACTTAGTTAGTACAGGAGTTTCACCAACTATAACCGTAGGATCATTTGAAGCTGTTAAATAAACAGAATATTTGTCATCAAGGAATGTTCCATTTGTTTGGTATGTCCCAACCAAAAAATCAAGGGTCGTTCCGGTTGAAGCCGTTAAATCTAGAGGTTGTAAGGTAATTAAATAATTATCAGGTGTAAGAGCAGAACCTTCCCAAGAATCAGAGTCAGCACCAAATCCGGTCATAAGTGAACCACCTGTCCCAATATCTGCAGAATCAAAAACTTCCCAGAAGTTAGTATCTCCATCTTGGTCAATTGAAGCCCATTGCGCAAAAGTTGTTGCGTCAAGAACTTCAGTGTTAAAATCATCACTAAAGATGATTTGTGCATTCAAAGTAAAAGCAGCAAAGAAAGCTGCGAGTAATGTAATTTTTTTAAATTAATTTAAGTGGGCAATATAATTAGAGAAACTTGATATTGCTATGATAATTGTCATTTTTAACTACTTTTGATACTTCAATGAAAATAGTATCTCAAATAAAATTACCGATTGAATATGAAATGGAACTTTTTGAAAAAAAGTTTGAACTTTCGATGTCTTCAAAAGTTGCGCTTTTTAACAGAATTACACATTATATAGTTAATCGTAAAGGCAAACAGATGCGACCTATGTTCGTGCTTTTGGTTGCAAAAATGGTGAGTAATGGAGAAGTTAGTGAGCGTACCTACAGAGGTGCTTCGGTAATTGAGCTTATTCATACCGCATCTTTGGTTCATGATGATGTTGTAGATGATAGTAATAGAAGGCGTGGTTTTTTCTCTATTAATGCACTATGGAAAAATAAAATTGCTGTACTAGTTGGTGATTTTTTCCTATCAAAAGGTATGCTGTTATGCATAGATAATAATGATTTTGATTTACTAAAAATTATTTCTGTGGCTGTACGAGAGATAGTCGAAGGTGAGCTACTTCAAATCGAAAAAGCAAGAAAGCTTGATATTACGGAGGAAATTTATTTTGAAATTATCCGACAAAAAACAGCTACCCTTATAGCAGCTTGCTGTAGTTTAGGTGCCGCTTCGGTGAAGCCTAATACCGAAGATGTAGAACGCATGCGAAAATTTGGCGAATTAATTGGGATTGCCTTTCAAATTAAAGATGATCTTTTCGATTATGGTGACGAGCAAATAGGCAAGCCAACCGGGATAGATATTAAGGAGCGGAAAATGACACTTCCTTTGATTTATGCGTTAAATAATGCTTCTGAAAAGGATAGAAGATGGCTTATCAATTCAGTCAAAAATCATAATAAAGACATCAAAAGAGTGAAGCAAGTTATTAATTTCGTAAAAGATAATGGTGGGCTAGATTACGCTACAGAGGCTATGAAAGATTATCAGCAAAGAGCTCTTGTACTGCTTCAACCTTACCCTAGTTCTCCTTACAAAGATTCTCTCGAATTAATGGTCAGCTACGTAATTGATCGCAAGCAATAAGTTTAGGTCTATGCAATTTGGCTTACTCTTAAATTTGGGATACTAAGATTTTCAAAATATTTTTTTACCTTCAGGCAACCTTTTTTATAAATTCCACGTCTATATTAATAGAAACATCTCATAACTGCTTTTCTTGAAAATAAGATCATTACATAAAAACTATTCATCCTTAATCGCAAAAGCGAAGAAGGGCAACAGAAGAGCTGAGCACGAGTTGTTTGAACTATTTGCTCCAAAGATGCTAAGCATTTGTCGGCAGTATGTAAAAAATAATGATCTCGCAGAAGAGGTTATGCTTACTGGTTTTTTAAAGGTGTTTACTCATCTAAAGAACTACGCAGCACACGGTAGTTTTGAAGGTTGGATTCGACGTATTATGGTTAATGAGTCTATTTCACAATTACGGAAGGACAAAAAGTTGCTTTTTAGAGATGACGTTGAAATTGAAAATTCAATGTCACAAGTTGCTTATGTGGAAACAGAATTGGAAGTTGCTGAAATACAGTTATTAATAGACGCCCTTCCCGATGGTTACAAAACAGTATTTGTATTGTATGCCGTTGAGGGATATAAGCATGGCGAAATAGCAGAACTTTTGCAGATAAGTGAAAGTACCTCAAAAACACAATTATTTAAAGCCCGTAGAATGTTGCAGGCGAAAGTGAATAAACAAAATATTATTAGTTATGGCACCCATTAAATTTGAAGATAATATAAGAGAGAAACTGGAAGGCCGAGAGATCGAACCATCAGGTGATGCTTGGAAAAAATTAAGCGAAAGATTAGATGAGAAATCTAAGAAGAAAAGTAATTATACGATATGGTATGCAATAGCAGCCAGTATCATAGGGATATTAATTGCAGTATCTGTTTTTAGTATTAGGGGAGATAAAATAAATGAAAATTTAACGGATTTTGTTGATGTTAATACTTCGGAAAGAGACGTGCCTATTGAGAAGGTGCCAAACTTGGTTGAGAATATTTCAGAAGAGAATAATAAAACAACTTTGATTCCTGAAGAGTCGAATTCTATTACCTTAAATAAGAAGACGAATTCTGGTAAAGAAAAAACACTTCCGAAGAAAAAGGACGTGGTTTTCAAAAATTCAGAGATTGAGGCTTCTGAAGCCATTGCAAAAACTATAGAGGAAAATCAAGCTGGGAAAATGTCACGAGTACCAGAAGAAATTATTAGTAACGATGATCTAATAATGGATAAACGGATAAATGAATTAGTAGCACAGGTAGAACTAAGGCAACAGAATAATGAAATTGTCTCAGCAGAAGAGATCAATACACTTTTAACAAACGCGGAGCATAAAATTCAAACTGGAAAAATTCTTGATTCAAAAAAAATAGATCCAGCAGCACTGCTAGGAGATGTTGAATTTGAAATGGAAAATAGTTTTAGAGAAAAAGTTTTTACGGCTTTGGGCGATGGCTATGATATCATAAAAACTGCCGTAGTAAATCGCAATAATTAGTATTCATCAATCAGCCTATCAGGCACATAAATCACGAACACTATGAAAATTATTATTTACAGCCTCATATTAACGATGTGGGTCTTGACAACAACCTTGGTATATTCCCAAGAAACGGAAGTAAATACAGTTGTAATTGAGCAACTTGAAGAGAAAAAAGAAGATGTTATAAACGCTGAAAAACAAGCTTTAAAACAGGATATTGAATTAATCAATAACCGATTTGAAAATCAAGAAATCTCATCGGAAGAGGTTGAGACTCTAAAAAAGCTTGCAGCAGAGAAGCATGCGCTTAACATTGAGAATAAAGTAGCCATCCTAGATAATCAAATCTCACTTTTAAAACGAAATGGAGAGATAGGTTTAAATGATAATATGGGTAGAATTGAAATAGGAATAGGCACTGTAGATGATGATGGAGATTTCTTAGTGGGTGTAAAAATTAATGATGGAAAACAACCAAAGCGAAAATATGACAAGCGTACTACTTGTGCTTTAGTTTTTTCTTTTGGTCTTAATAATGTTGCCACCGAGGGAGAGTCTTTAGACGACTCCGATTTTAAAATTTGGGGAAGCAGGTATACAGAATTTGGATTCTCTTTTAAAACTAGGGTTTTTAAAGAGAGCAATTTTCTAAGGTTTAAATATGGCCTGTCAATTCACAAAAATGGTTTGAAACCGACAGATAACAGATATTTTGTTGAAACTGGATCACAAACCGAATTACAAACATATCCAATAGACCTTAAAAAGTCAAAGTTCAGAATAGACAATTTGGTTATCCCTATTTATTTTGAAATTGGACCTTCAAAGAAAGTTGAAAAGCATGATTATGTTCGGTTTAGTACTCGCAGGCAATTCAAATTTGGATTGGGTGGCTATGGAGGTCTTAGATTAAGTTCTCGACAGAAATTAAAGTACAATGATGGCAATAGTAATGTGAAAGAAAAGCTGGTTGGGCGCTACAATACTAATAACATAATCTATGGTCTTGCGGGTTATATTGGAGCTGGTGATTTTTCATTATATGCTAAATATGATCTCAATACTATCTTTAAAGATAATCCCATAGCGCAGCGAAATGTCTCCTTGGGCTTGAGATGGGACTGGTTTTAATCAATAGGATATTTGCTATCAGTAGTGTCCGATAAAAATAATTCAATTTAGGAATACGACATTACAGAATCAGATTGGTGTAATCAAAGGTTTCATTTTCAGTTAGCTGCAATGAGTCTTGTGTCCAGTTTCTTGAGTCTTGCAGCGCAGCGCATCAGTCTTGTTTCTTTAACCGACAATAATTTTACTATATTAATAGGCTTCTTTCGGGAAGCCTTTTTTGATTTTTAAAAGTATATTTGTGTATCTTTTTTTCTGAAATATTTGCTTTTGATCGCTAGAACAACCATAGACAATGTATTCGAAACTGCCCGCGTTGAGGAGGTAATTGGAGATTTTGTACAACTTAAGAAGTCGGGAAGTAACTTTAAAGGATTAAGTCCTTTTACAGATGAGCGTTCACCGAGTTTTATGGTGTCTCCGGTAAAACAGATTTGGAAGGATTTCTCCAGTGGAAAAGGAGGAAATGTAGTCGCATTTCTAATGGAGCATGAGCATTTCACCTACCCAGAAGCTATTAAATACTTAGCAAAGAAGTATGGAATAGAGATTGAAGAAACAGTTCAATCTAATGAACAGAAAGAGCAGGCTAACGAACGTGAAAGTCTTTATCTGGTAAGTGATTTCGCTAAAGATTACTTTCATAGTACCTTACTAAAAACAGAACAGGGTAAAGCTATCGGACTTTCATATTTCAAGGAACGTGGTTTTACTGATGAGACTATAAAAAAATTCGAGTTAGGGTATTCCCTAGATCAATGGGATGCCTTTACTACCACTGCAATCCAAAAAGCATATAAGCTCGAATATCTTGAGAAAACCGGCTTAAGTATTGTCAAAGGAGAGAAACAATTCGATCGTTTTAAGGGGCGTGTGATTTTCCCTATTCTAAGTATGAGCGGCAGAACTTTAGGGTTCGGTGGGCGAATACTAAAGACTGATAAAAAAGCCGCTAAGTATCTCAATTCTCCCGAAAGTGATATTTACCATAAGAGTAAAGTCCTCTATGGGATCTACTTGGCAAAACAAAGCATAGCCAAAGAAGACAATTGTTACCTGGTTGAAGGTTACACAGACGTAATCCAATTATACCAGGCTGGTATTCATAATGTAGTTTCTTCATCTGGAACGGCACTTACTTCGGATCAAATTCGATTGGTGAATCGTTTAACGAAAAATATAACTGTTCTTTTTGATGGGGATGCTGCTGGTTTAAGAGCCTCATTGAGAGGTGTAGATCTTATTTTGGAGCAAGGGATGAATGTGAAGATTTGCACTTTCCCAGAAGGGGAAGATCCCGATAGTTTTGCTCGAAGTAATTCTTTAGAAGAGATTAACACTTATTTAAACGATAAATCTCAAGATTTCATAAGTTTTAAGGCTTCCTTATTAGCGTCGGAAGCAAAGAATGATCCTATTAAAAAAGCTGAAACGATTCGGGATATGGTGGTTAGCATCGCGAAAATTCCAGATGTCATTAAGCGAGAGGTATATATAAAAGAGTGTTCGCGTATTATGGATATTTCTGAAGAGGTATTGTTTAATACACTGGCTCAAATCCTTCAAAAGGAGCGAAAAGATACAGGTAAAAAGACTGTAGCTCCACAGGTTTTCAACGTAGTGCCTAAAGAAGAACAAACTGCTAAAAAGGTAAACGTACTCTATGAGCTTGAACGTAAGATTATTGAATTATTACTATTATATGGTACTGTAGAGGAGGAGTTCGAGGATTTAATTCTTGAAACAAATGAGAAAGGAGAAATTGGCTTTAAGCCTGAAACAGTAAAAGCTAAGGTGTTTGAAAAGGTATATCTTGATCTACAAGATGATGAGATCGAATTTGCCAACGAAGATTTTAGAGTTTTATACTATGAAATAATAAATAAGCTCAATACAGAACAAGGTTTTCAAATTGATACATTTATTAACGAATTGCAAACAGAAAAAGCTTCGTCAATTACAGATATTTTAATGGACGACGAACGCTATAGCTTGCATGATTGGGAAAGTAAACAAATCTATGTGAAAGAGAAAACACATACTATAGCACAGATAGTAAGTGAAACAATATTGAATCTACGCCGCTATTTAGTATCGCAAAAAATCAACGAACTTTCAGAAGAAATTAAGACTCAAGAACCAGATGGCAGGGAAAATAGTCTACAGGATATTGTAGATTATATAACACTTAAAAAAGTGCTTTCGGAAAAATTAAATAGAGTTTTATAGTCTATCCGAACTGAAACATTCTAGACTGATGTATTAGATCGGCTAGATTGTCTACTTTCAGTTTTTTAAGCAAACGAGTTTTATAGGTACTCACTGTTTTCTCGTTGATATTTAAAGCATTGGCAATATCCTTATTACGTTTACCACTAGAAAGTAAGTTTAACACTTCAACTTCTCTAGAGGATAATTTTTTATAACGACTTATTGCATTTGTTTCTGCAACATTTCTACTTGTAAATGTGGATGTAAGTTCTTCGTTCAAGAAAATTCCACCTTTACCAATTTGTTTCAGAGCTTTTAAAAATAATTTTGTTGATGCAGTTTTAGGAACATAACCTGCGGCTCCCGATTTAATGCTTCGTAAAGCATAAATTTCTTCAGGGTGAGTAGAAAAGATAAGAACGCGCATTTCCGGAAATTCCGATTTAATGCTTCGCAACGCATTTATACCATTAACATCTGGCAAATCTATTTCCATTATCAGTATATCCGGGGTCGATAGTCTTAGGTTTTTATATAGTTCGCTGCCATTGTTAGCTTTGCCAACAATAGTAAAATTTTTGCTTTTCTTAAGCATGCAGGCGATTCCTTTTCGAGTGACCGGATGATGGTCTGCAATAAAAATTGATTTCATTCTTTTAGTTTTTTTCTTAACGAAAATCACTTAAGTCAAATCCTGAAGTAAGCGTGAGGTTTTTGTAATACTTATACTACAAATCAAATCTAGATAAAACTTTTGTGTCTTCAGATTTTTTTCGTTTAACTTAACGAAAACTCGTTAAAAAACACCTAATTCTTGAATTGGGTAGGGATTTCGCAGACAGGGATGGGTTGTATCTTATGTTGGTTTATTTTATTGAGTCGAGTGTAAATTTCAAAAACAGTCCTTTCTCGTCCTACAAATTGATCTAAATTCCTACCTTTTTCTTGCATTTTCATCGCCCATTCCAATTCGTCGTAGCTCGCTCCAATTTGATCCTCATCTGTTCTGTCATCTCCCCAAAGCCCATCTGTTGGTGCAGCATCGATAATTTCCTTATTAATACCTAGGAATCTTGCGATTTCGTAAACTTCAGACTTCATCAAAAATTGGGCTTAAGTCTACCCCTCCGTCTCCGTATTTGGTATAAAAACCAACACCAAAATCCTCCACTTTGTTTCCGGTACCGGCTACTAGATACCTTTTTAATGCCGCAAAATAATAAAGAGAGGTCATTCTCAATCGAGCTCTCGTATTTGCAAGAGACATAAACCTTTCTTCCTCGTTTACCACTGCGGGAAATGCTGCTACCAAGCTGTCAAAAACCGAAGATAGTTCAACTTCCTTCATCGATACCTTTTCATAATTGCTTTTAAGCCAATTAATGTGGTTTTGGGCTCTGCTAACCTGCGAAGGTGCTTGGTGTATTGGCATTTCTAAGCATAGTAACTCTAATCCCGTCCTAGCACAGAGCGCAGAAGTTACAGCCGAATCTATACCTCCACTAATGCCTATGACGAATCCTTCCATTTTTGCCTTGACGGCATAATCTTTCAGCCAATTAACTATATAGTCAACAACTTTTTCAGTTTGCATTTTATGAGATTTAATACGATTATAATAATACCTTTGCCGAACAAAAGTAAGAAAAAGTAAAATTTAAAGGGGCAAGAAGCGTTTGTCAATTATTGATGTCATTTTTATGAAATATTGTCTTTTATTCCTTACGTGTTTTTTACTAATTAATTGCTCCTCAAAGAGTAACGTTGAGGAAGAGATTGCGGCCATTCCCATGGGGGTTGAGATTATTCGATTTGATAAAGAGTTTGCTAAGGCAACCCCGTCAAATCTTATCGCTTTAAAATCAAAATATCCAATTTTCTTTCCAGCTCAATATCACGACTCAATTTGGTTGCAGAAAATGGAGGACACCCTTCAAGGGCAGTTAAATGAGGAGGTTATTAAGAAGTTTCCAACTGAAGAAAAACTGGAAACTGAACTCCGCTCAATATTTCAACATATTAAGTATTACTTTCCGCAATTTGTGTCACCTACTGTTGTTACAACTACTTCGGACGTAGATTATCGAAACAGAATAATAATCGCGGATAGTTTACTTATTATCGCAGTTGACACCTATTTGGGTGGCAATCATGATTTCTATGCCGGGATAAAAAAGTATATTTCTCAGAATTTAAATGAATCTCAATTAGGACCAGATATAGCCGCAGCTTATTCGCAACAGCTAATTGTTAAGCCTAAACAACGTTCGCTTTTGGCACAAATGGTCTTTTATGGAAAAGAACTATATCTTAAAGACTTATGGCTTCCGAACTCAAGTGATGCTGAAAAAATAGGCTATACCGAGGCACAATTGACTTGGGCAAGAGAGAATGAAAGTGACATGTGGCGCTATTTTGTAGAAAAGGAAATACTTTTTAGTACAAATACTAAATTACCAGCTCAATTTATTAATCCGGCGCCGTTTTCGAAGTTTTATCTAGAAATAGATAATGAATCTCCTGGAATGGTCGGTCGCTTTTTAGGTTGGCAGATTGTAAAATCATATATGAAGACTAATGAATCTTCTGTTCAGCAGTTAATGATTAAGGACGCTGAAGTACTTTTTAATGAATCAAAATACAAACCCTCAAAATAATGGAAAAGCATACTTCCGAAATTAAAATTAACGTGACATTAGACGAAAATAAAATTCCTGAAACACTGCGCTGGACTGCAGAAGATGGAGGCGTGGACAATGAGGCAGCTAAGGCAGTTTTATTATCTGTTTGGGATCACAAATCAAAAGAATCTCTTCGTATCGATTTATGGACTAAAGATATGCCATTGGACGAAATGAAAGTATTTTTTCATCAAACTTTAAGTGCTATGACCGATACCTTCGAGCGAGCTACTAATGATGCTAAAATGAGTGCGACCATGCGAGATTTTTGCGATTACTTTGCTGAAAAACTCGAGCTTAAAAAAAGCTAATGAAGCTCATCTTTGTATATAATGCCAGTTCAGGGAAAGTAAGTGCGATTTTGGACGGTTTACACAAAATTGTTAGTCCGTCAACTTACGATTGTAACCTTTGTGCTATTACCTTCGGAAATTTTTCAGAAGACAAAGTATGGAGAGAGTTTAGAGAGGAATCTGAAGCTGAAATGGAATTCTACCATAAGGATGAATTTCTGAAACAATTTCGGTCAAAATGGCTTCCAAAATATGATTTCCCAGTCTTACTTTCCAAAGAAAAAGGAGAATTAGAGATATTTATTGATGCGCAGGAGTTGAATAATTTAGAAAATGCAAGTCAATTGATTGCGACGATTAAGAAACGTCTACCTGATTATTAAGTTTTCCTAGAAACCCTAGTAATTCATCTCGACCTTCAGAGTTACTCGCAGATGTTATAAAATATTGAGGCATTTCTTCCCAGACTTCTAACATCTTTTGTTCGTAACTCTCAATGTTTCTTTTAAGTGCATTTGGTTTTAACTTATCTGCCTTCGTAAAGATAATTGAAAAAGGCACTTGGCTTTCACCCATCCATTGCATAAACTCGAGATCTATGGGTTGTGGTTCAAGACGACAATCCACTAGAACAAATGCCAATATCATTTGCTCTCTTTTCTCAAAATATTTAGTTATAAATTTCTGAAAAACCTTTTTAGAGCTTTTAGATACACGCGCATAACCATATCCAGGTAGGTCAACTAGATACCAGTTTTTATTAATTAAAAAATGATTTATTAACTGTGTTTTCCCTGGTCTTCCACTCGTTTTGGCTAAGCTTTTTCGCTGCATTAGCATATTAATCAGAGACGATTTTCCAACATTAGATCGCCCGATAAAGGCATATTCTGGAAGTCTGTCTTTAGGGCACTTGGCAACATCACTGTTGCTCACTACAAATTCTGCCGATTTAATTAACATAGGTTAGAATTAGTAGCCTCTTTCTTGTAGCCATTTGTAGAGTACAGCATTGAATTCGTCTGGCCTTTCCATCATAGCGGCATGACCGCACTTTTCGATCCAATAGAGACTGGAATCTGGAAGTAACTCGTGAAATTCCTTGGCAACTTCAGGAGGAGTAACGTTATCATTTTCACCCCAAATAATGCAAGTCGGGTTCTTCATTTTAGGCAAATCTTTTGCCATATTATGTCGAATAGCACTCTTTGCAATAGATAGGGTTCGGATTAGTTTATTTCGATCATTAACTGATTCAAAGACTTCATCTACGATTTCTTTGCTTGCAATTTTTGGATCGTAGAACACATTTTCAGCCTTCTTTTGGATATAGTCCCGATCACCTCTTTTTGGATAGCTTTCACCCATAGCACTTTCGTACAATCCAGAGCTTCCAGTTATAATGAGTGCCTTTATTTTTTCAGGAAACATTTTAGTGCATAAAAGACCAATATGACCCCCTAAGGAATTCCCCAATAGTATTACCTCGCTATATCCTAAGTGATCGATAAAATCTGACACGTATTTCGCGAAATTTTTCACATTGGTTTTTAGCAGTGACATTTTGTAAATAGGAAGTTCAGGAATGATAAGTTTGTAGCCTCTTTCTGGGAAAAAATGCAATACTCCGTCAAAGTTGCTTAAGCCACCCATAAGCCCATGAAGGATAATGATTGGTGTTCCTTCACCCACTTCAATATAAGAAAATTTATCTTCTTGCTTTAATTTGTTTGTCATTCGGGTCGCTGCAATTAACAAACACAAAAGTAATCAAATTTTAGTGAAACTCTATTTATTAAGATTCTTTGTAGTGAGAGCCTTGTTTTTCTTTTTTCCTGAAAATGAAAATGGGGTGGTAAAACTTATCAACAATGTGGTAAAAAGTGGTAAAAAGTGGTAAAAGTTATATATATTTGAAACTATTATTTGCAAATTCTAAATCATCTAATGCTCAATTTAATAGGTACATACGAGTGCAAGGCAGACGTTAAAGGAAGGGTAATGGTGCCCTCTCCTTTGAAAAAGCAATTGCTTCCAGTAATGACCGATGGCTTTGTTATTAAGCGAGCGGTTTTTCAGCCTTGTTTGGAAATGTATCCAATGAATGAATGGAATGCTTTAATGCAAAAGATGAGAGAGCTCAATAGGTTTAACAGAAAAAATGTTGATTTTATTCGACGATTCACGGCTGGAGTTAAAACTGTTGAATTAGATGTTGCTGGGCGATTGTTGATACCAAAAGACCTACAGTCATTTGCTGGGATCAACAAGGAAATCGTGATTTCGTCGGCTATAAATATTATTGAAATTTGGGATAAGAATAAATATGAACAGGCTATTAACGACTCTGCCAACGATTTTGCAGACTTGGCTGAAGATGTAATGGGCGATGAAAGTAATGCAGCTAATGGAATATCATAATCCGGTTTTACTAACCGAATCGGTTAATGGGCTTAACATCCGACCTGATGGGGTTTATGTGGATGTTACTTTTGGCGGCGGAGGTCATTCTCAGGAAATTTTAAATAGGCTGGGAGAACATGGAAAACTTCTTGCATTTGATCAAGACATAGATGCACTTGAGAATACAATTGACGATCCAAGATTCACTTTGATAAATGAAAATTTCCGTTTTTTAAAGCGGTTCTTGCGTTTTCACAATGTAACTGAAGTTGACGGAATTCTTGGTGACTTTGGTGTTTCCTCGCATCAATTTGATGTTGCTGAGCGTGGTTTCTCGACGAGATTTGAAGCCGATCTGGATATGCGAATGAATCAGAATTCCAATTTTTCTGCCTTCCACGTTATAAATAAATATGATGAGTCTCAGCTAAAATCTGTATTGCTTGAGTATGGTGAATTAAGATCAGCAGCTGGTATGGCGAGATTAATTGTTGAAGCTAGAGGAGATAGTCCTATAAGGTCCAGTGATCAATTAAAAAAAGTGATAAGAAGGTTCTTGCCTCAACATAGGGAGAATAAAATATTAGCTCAAATCTATCAAGCAATTCGTATAGAAGTAAATGAGGAACTGGATGCGTTAAAAGAGTTTTTAATTCAGTCTTTGGAGGTTCTAAAGCCCGATGGGAGATTAAGTTTGATATCCTACCATTCACTTGAAGATAGATTGGTAAAGCGTTTCATGCGTAATGGGTTGTTTGAAGGTGAGCCGGAAAAAGATGTCTTCGGGAGGGTAGAAGTGCCAATGAAGAATATTGGGAAATTCATTATTCCTTCTGAAAAAGAAATAAAAGAAAATAACAGGGCCCGAAGCGCAAAACTTCGAATTGCAAAAAAGATATAAACCTAATGTGAAACTCAGCTTTTCTAAAGACAAGGAAATGCCTATAGAAGCTAAGCAGTACTTATGAAGCAAAACTTTCTAAATATAATTAAGGGAAAATTTTTGGTGAATGACGACGCTCTCAAAAACTGGAGGTTTATCGTCTTTCTGTCTTTTTTGGCATTGGTAATGATTGCGAGTTCACATTCGGCTGATAAGAAAGTACATCAGATTGCTAAACTTAGTAACGAAGTTAAGGAGTTGAAAAGTGAATATGTTGATATACGAATGAAATTAATGCGGTCAAAAATGGAGAGTAAAATTATAAGTGCAATGTCTAAGCAGGGATTAGTTCCATCTGAAACTGCACCACAGAAAATAAAAATAATTACAAAAGAATAGAGAATTGCCAACAGTAGAAAAGAACATATTAAACCGCCTGTATATTATCGCCGGATCTATGTTCCTTTTTGCGCTTCTTATCGCAAGTAAACTAGTATCAATTCAATTGGTCGATGGTGATAAGTATCGTGAATTGGCTCTTAAAAATACGACGAAGAATTTTGTGATTGCTGCGAATCGCGGAAACGTTTATGCCGATGATGGTAGCTTATTGGCAACTTCTGTCCCTAAATATGATATTCGTTTTGATGCTGTTACTGTAAGTTCGGAGAATTTTAATGCAGAACTTGTTCCTCTTTCAAAAGCTCTGTCCAAAATGTTTGGTAAAAAGGAGTCTTATTATCAGAGCCTTCTAAGGAAAGCTCGTGCAGATAAAAATAGGTATTTGTTGGTTGCTCGGAATTTAGGCTATTCGGACTATATAAAAGTGAAGAGCATGCCCTTATTCAATTTTGGGCCTTACAAGGGCGGAATAATTGTCGAACAAAAAACAGTCCGTGAACATCCAATTGGAAACATTGCAGAGCGCCTAATAGGTAGTGAAAACAAACAAAAGGCAGGCTACTATGTCGTTGGCTTGGAAGGTGCTTTTAATAGTCAATTACAGGGAAAGGACGGGAGAAGATTAAAACAAAAAATCGCGAAGGGGCAGTGGAAACCAGTATTCGATGATAACGAAATTGAACCACAGGATGGATATGACGTTATTTCAACCATAAACGTAAATATTCAAGATATTGCTCATCACGCCTTGTTAAAGCAGCTTGAATATTATGAAGCAGATCACGGATGTGTGGTCGTAATGGAGGTGAAAACAGGAGAAGTTAAAGCAGTTTCTAATTTAAAGAGAACATCAAAAGGAACCTATTATGAAGCCTTAAATTATGCCGTTGGGGAATCTATCGAGCCAGGTTCAACGTTTAAAACTATTGCCTTAACTGCAGCGTTGGAGCAGAAAGTAATTGATACTTCAACCATTGTGGATACCAAGCAAGGGAAGATTAGAATGTACGGACGAGATATTTCAGACTCGCATCGCGGGGGTTATGGTGAAATCTCTGCTGCGAGAGCTCTGGAGGTGTCTTCCAATATAGGTCTTGCAACTTTGATTAATGACAGCTACAAAGACAATCCGAAAAAATTCACAGATAAAATTAAATCTTGGAATTTACATGAGCCTATAGGTATTCCAATCAAGGGAGAAGGAAAACCAATTATTCCCGAACCAGGAGATGAGATTTGGAGTAAAAATGCGCTTCCATCAATCGCTTACGGCTATAATTTACAACAGACACCGTTGCAAACGCTACTATTTTACAATGCGATTGCCAATGATGGGAAAATGGTAAAACCTCTTTTTATACGAGAAATTAAAGCTTGGAATAGACAAGTGAAGCATTTTGAAACTGAAGTTATGATACAGAGTATCGCTTCAGAAGAAACAATTAATCAAATACAGGAAATCCTGAAGAACATTATAATAAGAGGTACAGGTAAGAACCTCTATTCTGAAAATTTCTCGATGGCCGGAAAAACGGGGACAGCACGAACCGAATATGGAGCAAAGGATTGGAGTACGAACAGGAGATACATCTCGTCGTTTGCGGGTTATTTCCCAGCAGAGAACCCTAAATACTCTTGCATTGTTGTGATCCATAAGCCAAGTACAAAAAAAGGTATTTATGGAGCCGATGTTTCAGGGCCAGTTTTTAAACGAATTGCCCTAAAAATTTATACAGATTCACCATTAGTCACCAATGTAGAAAATATTGATAAAGAAGATACAGCAATAGTATCCGATTTCGAAGCTTACTATCCAAAGGCTCAAGAAGAGTTTAAAGTAATGCCAAATGTAACTGGAATGGTAGGTATGGATGCTGTTTCTCTACTTGAAAACCTTGGGATAAGTGTGAAAATAATTGGAAATGGTACTGTGTTTAATCAGTCAATTAAATCTGGAACTACAATAAAAAAAGGAGTACAAATAATACTGAAACTATCGTGATTTTAATAAGAGACATATTGTATAAAGTTACCCTTGAAAAAGTAGTGGGTAATACAGCTGTGGCTATTAGAGAAATCCAATTTGATTCTCGAAAAATTGGACTGGATGATGTGTTTGTTGCAACGAGAGGAACTCTGTCGGATGGTCACGACTTTATAAAAATAGCCGTTGATAAGGGTGCTATTGCAGTTGTTTGTGAAGAAATACCAGAACAATTGGTAAACGGAATCACATATGTTCAAGTTTCAGATTCGCAACAAGCACTAGCCATAATGGCAGCTAATTATTACGATAATCCTTCAGAGAATATAAAGTTGGTCGGTATTACTGGTACAAATGGTAAAACTACTATTGCAACGCTGCTTTTTAATTTGTTTAAGGCAGCCGGTTACGAAGTGGGATTGCTTTCCACAGTAAAAATAATGGTTGGTAATAAACAGCACAGTGCTTCGCATACAACACCAGATTCATTGACAATCAACAGGTATCTTAAAGAAATGACTGAGGCAGGTGTTGAGTTCTGTTTTATGGAAGTTAGCTCCCACGGGATTCATCAAAAACGTACTGAAGGGCTTCTATTTGCTGGGGGAGTATTTACCAATTTATCACATGACCATCTCGACTATCATTCAGATTTTGCAGAGTATCGAGATGTGAAGAAATCATTTTTTGATCAGCTCCCAAAAAGCGCATTTGCCCTAGTGAATGTCGATGATAAAAACGGGCTCGTCATGTTGCAGAATACGAAAGCCAAGAAATACAAGTATGCCCTCAAGTCATATGCCGATTATAAAGCTCAGATTCTAGAAAATCAGTTCACTGGCTTATTATTGAAAATTGATAACCAAGAATTATGGGTTAAGCTTATTGGAAACTTTAATGCGTATAATCTCTTGGCTATATATGCCACTGCAGATTTGCTTGGTCTCGAGCAACTCGAAGTACTTCAGTTAATGAGCGCTCTTGAAAGTGTCGACGGCAGATTTCAATATTTGGTTTCAGAAAAAAACATAACAGCTATTGTTGATTATGCGCATACACCCGATGCCTTGAAAAATGTATTGGAGACCATAAATAGTATTCGAACTGGTAATGAAGAACTAATCACTGTTGTTGGTTGTGGTGGGGATAGAGATGCCCAGAAGCGGCCGAAGATGGGTAGTATAGCGGCTAAGCTTAGTACCAAGGTGATATTTACAAGTGATAATCCGAGGAGCGAAAACCCAAATTCGATAATTGAACAAATCGAGGCTGGAGTACCTCCTGAGGACTATAAAAAAACCGTTTCCATTGCAGAAAGAAAACAGGCAATTAAGACTGCTTGTCAATTTGCGAAAGCCAATGATATCATTTTGGTTGCAGGAAAAGGACATGAAAGCTATCAAGAAATTAACGGTGAGCGTTTTGATTTTGATGATTTTAAGATGGTAAGTGAACTATTAAAGGCCCTAAATAAGTAAGCTATGCTGTATTATTTGTTCGAGTATTTAGAAAAAAACTATCAGTTGCCTGGAGCGAGTCTCTTTCAGTTTCTCACATTCAGGGCTTCATTGGCCGTTATATTATCTCTTTTTATAGCTACCGTTTATGGAAAAAAAATCATTCGGTTTTTACAAAAGAAGCAAGTTGGGGAGACTGTTCGTGATTTAGGTCTAGAAGGACAAAGCGAAAAAGCAGGGACGCCAACGATGGGGGGTATTATAATAATTTTGGCAACAATAGTCCCGGTTTTGCTTTTCGCAAAGTTGGAGAATATATATGTTATTGTTATTTTATTATTGGTCACTACAGTTTGGATGGGAATCATCGGATTTGTTGACGATTACATAAAGAAATTTAGAAAAAATAAAGAAGGATTGGCCGGAATGTACAAGGTTGTAGGTCAGGTTGGACTAGGTATTATTGTGGGGGCTACTATGTTTTTTCACCCAGACATAACTGTAAAACGCAAGATTGTTAGTCCGACAGGCGGGACGGAGATCGTTCAAAGTTCGAAAAGAGAATTTTATCCAGCTGAGAAAACTTTATTAACTACTATTCCTTTTGTTAAGTCCAATGAGTTTAATTACGAGAACTTAATAAAATGGACGGGTGATAATTATAAAAGTTACGTGGCTAATTTTTATTCCAATTGTAATTATCATTGTTACTGCCGTTTCAAACGGAGCCAATTTAACAGATGGTATAGATGGATTAGCGGCCGGAACTTCGGCAATAATTGCCATCACTCTAGCCATTTTTGCATGGGTATCTGGGAATGTTATTTTTTCAGATTATCTGAATATCATGTATATCCCCAACACTGGTGAGATGACTATTTTCATTATGGCTTTTGTTGGTGCGCTAATAGGCTTTTTGTGGTACAATACATATCCCGCACAAGTATTTATGGGAGATACAGGGAGTTTAACCATAGGTGGAATTATTGCTGTAATTGCAATAGCTATTCGAAAAGAATGGTTGATTCCAATTCTCTGTGGAATATTTGTGATGGAGAACCTTTCCGTTATAATGCAGGTGGGTTGGTTTAAGTATACCAAGAAGAAATTTGGGGAAGGACGAAGGATTTTTAGAATGGCACCGTTGCACCATCATTATCAGATTAAAGGATTTCATGAAAGTAAGATAGTTACACGGTTTTGGATTGTTGGAATTTTTCTAGCAATCGTAACGATTGTGACATTGAAAATAAGGTAAGTATGAAA
>RCNB010000815.1_pt1 | contig 20338 bp, 12 predicted proteins | sample 2041321 | NCBI WGS metagenome assembly RCNB01 (sample SAMN09708232, study PRJNA481090) | Marine sediment metagenome, whole genome shotgun sequencing project. | reverse complement strand
ACCTTAATGATGTAATGATGTAATGATGTAATGATGTAATGATGTAATGATGTAATGATGTAATGATGTAATGTAAAAATAATTAAAAATGGATCAATACATCATTGTATCATTATTAATCGTAGTAATAGAAATGTCATAGAAGACGGATCAAAAACACTGTCTTTTTCATTAGTTTGTGTGTGACAACCTGAGTTCGCTTTAAAATTTTGGCACAGCTTTAGCTAATTTTTTTATAGGCAACTATACATTTTCGAAGGACTATCGGGATAATTTTAGAAAATTTAAGGCAGTATATGGAAAAAATAGCAAAGCCTTTTCAAGGGAAACCATTAGCACAACATTTTTGACTCAAAAAACCCTTAGAATAACCTGTTATTATTTCAAGCTTTTTAATTCAAAACTAATGCCCTACTAATTTTCTGTGTTTAAAATTTTAAAGCGAACTCAGGTTTAAAGATTAATTGTAATTTTAGAAATTGATTTTGGAACATTATAAACACATACACGACAAGTTACAAAACTTCATAAAGAAGTATTATTCTAATGAGATCATTAGGGGAGGAATCTTCTTTTTGTTTTTTGGTATAGTTTACTTTTTTATTACCCTTTTTATTGAGTATTTCTTGTGGTTAAAGCCAATGGCAAGAACCATTTTGTTTTGGGCTTTTATAGGTATTGAATTAGTGCTTTTGTTCAGATTTATTCTTATTCCGCTATTTAAACTTTTAGGAATTCGCAAAGGAATTTCTGATGTAGAGGCTTCGAGGCTTATTGGAATTCATTTTAAGGAGGTAGATGATAAGTTGCTTAATATTATTCAGCTAAGATCAACAGGCCTAAATAATGAACTGCTAACAGCGAGTATTGAGCAAAAGTCAAAAGACATAAAACCCATTAGTTTTAGAAAAGCCATTGTTTTTAAAAAGAATTTGGTTCATTTAAAGTACTTGGTAATTCCTTTATTTATATGGTTTATAATATGGATCACAGGTAACAATTCTATTATTACTCAAAGTTTGAATAGGGTAGTACATCATCAAACAGCATTTGCGGAACCAGCACCGTTTCACTTTGAAATTGTCAATAAGAAACTGGAAACTGTTCAGGATGAGTTATTTACTTTAAAATTTAGAACTGTTGGTGATATCATTCCAGAAAATATAAAGATCGTTTACGAAGGCCAAGGGCATTATATTACGCAAGGAGAAGATGGAATATCAAGTTTTGATTTTAAGTTTCCTCTTGAAGATATCGAATTCAATTTGGAGGGTAATTCAGTTAGTTCCGAAAATTATGTTTTGAAAGTAATAGCCGCGCCTAAAATAACCAACTTCAGGATGGAGTTGAACTACCCAACTTATCTAAATAAAAGTATAGATACTGTTGGAAATACTGGTAATGCTATAATTCCCGTCGGAACGCAGGTTACGTGGATCGTTGATTCGGAGAACACAGAATATGTGGAATTTGTTATTGTAGATAAGGTGGATGACGCAACGAAGGCAAAGAGCGAAAAAATGCTGGGCGTAGATGGGCGTTTTGAATTAAGCAAAAATGTAAGAAGTGACTTATCATATGAAATCCGGTCGTCAAATAAACAATTGAAGAATTTTGAAACACTGCGATATGAATTAGATGTTGTTGCTGATGAGTATCCTAAAATTGCTGTTCAATCTGATATGGATTCTATTAACCGGGGGCCGGTTCAGTTTTTGGGTCAGTTAACTGATGATTATGGTATTTCAAGACTGCAAGTTGTTGCCAAAGATTTAGAGAATGGTAAACAGAGCATTGGAAGAGTTTCTGTTGAAAGAACTGATTTTGAAGAGTTTTTTTACATTTTCCCTGAGGGTATTTTATTGGAAGAAGGTCATAACTATGAGGTATATTTTGAGGTTTTTGATAATGACGCGATAAAGGGTCCTAAAAAAACAGTTTCTAGATCTTTTAGATATAGAAATAAAACCCAACAAGAGGAAGAGTTTGAAATTTTGAAGGAGCAGAAGGAAGGTATGGAGGAAATTGAACGAGCTAAGGAATCAAGTGAAGAATTGGAAAAATCTATGGAAGAGTTTTCTAAAAAATTAAAAAATAAAGAAAGTATAGATTGGAATGATAAGAAGCAATTGGAAGAATTTCTAGACAGGCAAAAACAGTATCAGGAAATGATGGATAAGAATGCTGAAAAAATGAAAGAGAATCTAGATGAAATGGATGATGACGATCCTGCACTTAAAGATAAAAAGGAAGAGCTTAAGAAGAGATGGGATGAGATGAGTGATTACAAAGAAAAGGAGGAATTAATTAAAGAACTCGAGGCCTTGGCTGAAAAACTTCAAAAGGAGGATCTTATAGAAAAAATAGATAAGCTTAAGGAGCAAAGCAAACAAGAAAAAAGATCACTTGAGAGAATCTTGGAACTTACTAAGCAATTCTATGTTGAAAAAAAATCAGTACAGATAATGGAAAAGCTCGAGGAACTTTCTGAGGAACAATTGGATTTAAGTACTGAGGAATCTAATTCTAAAAAAGAACAGCAGGAACTAAATAAAAAGTTCGATTCAATTCAAAAAGATTTTAATGACTTAAGGGAACAAAATGAACAATTGAAAAATCCTTTGGATATTTTTGAAAGTAAGCCTGATGAGAAGCTAATTGACATGGATATGAAAGAGGCAGAAAAATCTTTAGAGAAGAGCGAGAATCAAGAAGAAAAAGAGGGTGAACAAAGTAAAGATAAAGCGAAAGATAAACAAAGAGCAGCTTCAAAGAGAATGAAGGAACTAAGCAAGAAAATGGAGTCTGGTTTAATGGAAATGGAGATGCAGGGAATGGAGGAGAACATAAAGGACTTGCAACAAATCCTTAAAAACCTTTTGAGGTTCTCTCTTGATCAAGAAGACTTAATGCTTTCATTTGAATCCGTAAGTTCCAAAAACGCAGATTTTCCTGAAAAGCTAAAAGGACAAATTAAATTAAAAGAGAATTTTGAGCATATAGATGACAGTCTTTATACGCTTTCTTTAAGAATGGTGAAATTGAGTTCTAAGATTCAGGAAGATTTAAGTTCAGCACATTATAATTTGGATAAATCTCTAGAGAATATTGCGGAGAATAGAATTCAACGAGGAATGAGTAATCAGCAATATACCATGACAGCTGCCAATAACTTGGCTGATCTATTAAGTGATATGTTACAAAACTTACAGAATCAAAAACCAGGCTCAGGAAAAGGTAAAGGCAAAGAAGGAGAGCTTAGTTTGCCGGATGTTATTCAAAAACAACGAGGCATGATGAAAAAGATGAAGGAGGGAATGGATGCTCAAAAAGGGCAAGGAAAGAATGGAAAAGAGGAAATGAGCAGTGAACAATTTCAGATGTATCAAGAGCAAAAACTGTTGAAGGATGAATTACAGAAAATTTTGGATAAAGAAGGAGGAGGAGGTCAAAAAGGTAAAACCACTCTAAATCAAATGGAAAATTTAGAGCGATTGTTACTTGAAAAAGGAATTACCAATGAGACGTTAGATCGAATGCAAGAACTAGAGCACGAGTTATTGGAGTTGGAAAACGCAAATATGAAACGAAATAAGGACACTAAGCGTGAGTCAGAAACAAATGAAGGGGAGAATGGAATGCGGGAAATAGAATCCTTAGAAGACACAAGACGATTACGATATGAAAATGAGGTTTTGAGAAGGAAGCGGTTAGAGCTATCGCCTGAATATAAGAAGAGGGTCAAGGAATATTTTGAACAAGATAATTCATAAAAAATGATTGAATATACTGTTGTTGGTAAGTTCGTCTTAGGTGATGAAAAATCGTTAACAGATTGGGTGATGTTTACTTTAGATTTAGAAGGCAAAGAGTTGGGTGAATTAAATTATATTTTTTGCGATGATGATTATCTACATAAAATAAACATCAATACACTGAATCACAATACTTTAACTGACATTATTAGTTTTGATTACACTCAAGGATTAGTTGTGTCTGGTGACATGTATATATCTTACGACAGGATTGTAGAAAATGCTCAGGATCTGGGTCTGGTTTTTAAAGATGAATTGCACCGGGTAATGATTCATGGAGTCCTGCATTACTGTGGGTATAATGATAAGCTAGAGGAAGATAAAAAGACAATGAGGGCGAAAGAAGATTATTACTTATCTTTGCGCACTTTTTAGCAAGTGAGATAATGTTTCACGTGAAACAATGAGATATGAATATGTTCGAATCGAAGTATGATGTAATAGTGGTTGGCGGAGGTCACGCAGGAAGCGAGGCTGCGGCAGCTGCTGCGAATCTTGGTTGCCAAACTTTGTTGATTACGATGAGTTTGCAAAACATCGCTCAAATGAGTTGCAATCCGGCTATGGGCGGAATTGCGAAAGGTCAGATTGTAAGAGAGATTGACGCCTTAGGAGGATACAGTGGAATAATAACAGACCTGACCGCTATACAGTTTAAGATGCTGAATAAATCTAAGGGCCCGGCAATGTGGAGTCCAAGAGCGCAAAGTGATAGGATGAGGTTTGCAGAGGAATGGAGAACAAGATTAGAGCAAACAGATAATCTCGATATGTTTCAAGACTCAGTGAACGGCTTGTTGTTTGAGGGTGAAAAGATAGCAGGTGTCAAAACTCAATTAGGTTTGAATATTTATGCTAAGACGGTAATTGTAACCGCTGGAACTTTTTTAAATGGCAAGATTCATATTGGTGAAAAAACATTTGGTGGAGGTAGGGCCGGAGAAGGGTCTTCAACAGGAATTACCGAGGAGTTGGTAGCTAAAGGATTTGAGTCTGGTAGAATGAAGACTGGAACTCCTCCGAGAGTTGATGCAAGGTCTCTTGATTTTTCAAAAATGATTGAGCAGCCAGGAGACGAAGTGACATCTAAGTTTTCTTATACGGATACTGTAAGTTTAAAAGAACAGCGTTCTTGTTTTATGACATATACTTCCCCTGAAGTTCATGACTTACTCAGGGAGGGTTTTGAAAACTCACCAATGTATACTGGAAGGATTAAAGGAATAGGACCGAGGTATTGCCCATCCATAGAGGATAAAATAGACAGGTTTTCTACAAAGGATAGACATCAGTTGTTTATTGAACCTGAGGGTTGGCGTACTACTGAAATCTATGTGAATGGATTTTCTACTTCTTTACCACATGATGTTCAATATAAAGCATTGAAGAAAGTCGCTGGTTTTGAAAATGTAAAGTTTTTAAGATTTGGTTACGCCATTGAATATGACTTTTTCCCACCAACACAGTTGCAACACACTTTAGAGACAAAGCTAATTAAGAACCTATATTTTGCCGGACAAATAAATGGAACTACAGGTTATGAAGAAGCTGCCGCCCAGGGTTTAATGGCAGGGATTAATGCAGCCTTAAATATTAAGGGAGAGTCACCGTTTATATTACAAAGAAACGAGGCTTATATTGGTGTCTTAATTGATGATCTGATCACAAAGGGTACTGATGAGCCATATAGAATGTTTACATCAAGAGCAGAATATAGAACTTTGTTGAGGCAGGATAATGCTGATTTGAGATTAACGCCTAGGTCATATGCTATTGGTTTGGCTTCAAAGGATCGATTGAATAGAGTGCTAGTGAAGCAGGAGAAGACTGATTTATTCATAAAGTTTTTAAAAGAAACAAGTATTAAACCTGAAGATGTAAATCCGATTTTGAATGAAAAGGATTCTGCAGCGGTGAGTCAGTCAATGAAGATGTTTAAGATTGCATCTCGACCGCAGCTTGATTTTAATGATGTCAAGCGATTTCCAAAAGTAAAGGAGTTTATTATTGAGAATGACATAGATAATGAGGTAGTAGAGCAAACAGAAATACATGTTAAATATTCTGGTTATATCGAGAAAGAGAAAAATTCTGCCGATAAATTACAGCGCCTAGAAAACATAAAGATTCCGATGAATTTTAATTATGAAAAAATACAATCGATCTCATATGAAGCCAGAGAGAAGCTAACAAAAATACAACCAACAACCATATCTCAAGCCAGTAGAATTTCAGGAGTGTCTCCTAGTGACGTTTCTGTGCTGTTGGTCTATATGGGTCGTTAACACTTCAAAACCACCTGCTATTAGATGAATGATTCTTTAAAGAAACTAAAGGAGCCTTATGCAAACAAAAAGGATCTAAAGCCATTTTTGACTTGTGTTGATTATACTGTTTCACGTGAAACCTTTACATTATTATTAGATTCTAAGACAAATCTTTTAGTGACTTCACCTCGCCCGCCTATTGATAGGCTTTCTTCTTACTATGAAAGTGAAGAATATATTTCTCATACTGATTCAAAGCGTTCAATGATGGATAAAGTTTATCAGGTGATAAAAAATTATTCCATTAAGAAAAAAGTTAAAATGATCAATGACCTTTCAAGTAATAAGGGAAGGATATTGGATATTGGTTGTGGTACGGGAGATCTATTATCAGCTTGTGAAAGTAACGGTTGGGAAATAATGGGTGTTGAGCCCAGTGCAAAAGCAAGAGAGTTGGCGCTTAAGAAAATAACATCAAATGACCAGCTTGTTGCTAATTTAGATGATCTATCAAATAATGGTATTACCAAGTATGATGTGATAACTATGTTCCACGTTTTAGAGCATGTACCTAATCTGCTTGAGTATATCACTCAGTTAAAACAATTATTGACCAAAGACGGTTGCTTGATAGTTGCGGTGCCTAATTATAATAGTTATGATGCCGGCTACTATAAAGAGTTTTGGGCGGCTTATGATGTACCCAGACATTTGTGGCACTTTAGTCAGAAATCAATCAGGTATATTTTTGGGCAGCATAACTTTATTGTTGAGAATGTTCGACCCCTTATTTTTGATTCGTTTTATGTAAGCCTTTTGTCTGAAAAATATAAAACGGGTAAATCAAATTTGATTAGGGCATTTAAGACAGGACTTCTCTCAAACTTAAAAGCCAGCAAGACGGGTGAATACTCTTCACTCATTTACATCATAAAAAACAGTAATTAATCATTTTAAGGGCTTTTAAGAGCTTTTCAAGAAATTAAGGCAATCGTCATAAGGGTTTTTAGCGAAATGGCCATGAGGGGCGATTAAAACACCTCGAAATTATAAGACATTCTTATTGGCATTGAGTTTTGATAAATATTTTTTATCATGGTCTGGCTTATCTGAATAATTAAAAATTTTTGATTGTTAATCGAATCATTATTTTACATTTGCCAACTAAATCAAAATTAATTATAATGAAAAAATTAGCAATAGTATTTTCTTTGATGATGTTGATCACATCTTGCAATCAGGTTAAGATTGCCTATGTTGACCTAGAGGAAATATTGAAAGAGTATGAAGGTGCCGTTTTGGCGGAGGAAGAAATGAAAGCGAAATCTCAGCAGATATCTGAGCAATTGGATCAAATGGCCGCGCCTTTGCAGCAAAAGATTCAAGCGTATCAGCAGAACAAGGATAACCTTTCAGCTTCTGAACGTCAGAAACAAGAGGCTGAGTTGATGCAACAACAACAAATGTTTCAACAACAACAACAAATGGCTCAACAGCAGGTTCAAGCTGAAGGTCAGAGTAAGTATGAAAAAATCAATACTGACATTGAAACGTTCTTAGCTGATTATGGCAAGGCAAATGGATACTCTTATATCCTTGGGTCTTCTGTACAGACCAAAAGTGTTTTGTATGGTGAAGAGTCTCTTGATATAACCGAAACGGTTATTGAGGCTTTAAATAGCAATTATGAATCAGAAGCACCAGAAGACGCAACAACAGAAGAAGCTGTAACTGCGCCAGAGGCAATACCAGTGAATTAAGATTTTTATCTAATAGATTTTAAAGCCCGCAATTATGCGGGCTTTTTTTTTGACCTAAACTTGATTTTAGGCCTACATTATATTTCTCTCTCTATATAATTTAATTGACTTTTCTACGTTATTAACAGACTGTTGATAAGTTACCATTTTTAAAAACGCGCATGTTTTGAAAAACTTTAAAATCAAAACAGTTTTAATTTGGTAAGTAAATATTTGAAATACAAACAATTATAACATATACATTATGAAAAGGGGATTCATACTAATTTTTTTTCTAGCTTGTTTTTTACAGGTTGCTGGTCAGTCCACAGGGAAGTATCAAATTAAATTTTTGGAAGTAAATAAAAAGAACTCTGATAATGGCGTTGCCATTTTAGATGAGAATAAATTAATTTTTACTTCGGCTGATCACAAAGTGACCACAGCTAAAAAGAATTACAATCCAAGAAAAGATCTTTACGCAGGAGATATCAGTTTTGATGGTGAGATCAAAAATGTAAAGAGAGTTACAACGGATGTAAACAAGAGAGTTAATCAAACAGGAGTTACTTACACTAAAGATGGTAAGACAGTTTACTTTAGCAGAAATAAGTATAAAAAGAAATTAAAGAAACAAAACTTACCAAAGAATCAAAGGTTAATTATCTATAAAGCCGATGTAGCAGCCGACGGAAGTTGGAAGAATGTTAAAAAGGTGCCTTTTAACAAAAAGAAGTTTTCTACTGGCTATCCGGTACTAAGTGCTGATGATAGTAAATTGTATTTTGTATCTGATAGATTGCCTTCTAAAGGAATGTCAGATATTTTTGTTGTAGATGTGCAAAGAGAAGGTGAATATAGCCAACCCCGAAATTTGGGATCCTTTGTGAATACTGACCGAAATGAAACTACTCCTTATATTACAGATCAGAACATTCTTTACTTTTCTTCAGATGGTCATGAGGGCCTTGGCAAATTAGATGTTTTTGCCGTTGAAATTTTTGATGACGCCACTTCTGAAGTATATGAGTTAGCCTCACCTATTAATAGTATTAATGATGACTTCGCTTATATCGTAAATAAAGATAACAATCAGGGATTCTTTACATCTAACCGTTTACAAGGTGATGGTTTTAATGACCTTTACTCTTTTACATTAGAAGAAGATGTAAGACCAGGAAAATGCTTTATTACTGTTGACGGAAAGGTTAGGGATAAAAATTCTTATCAAGCGCTATCCGGAGCAACTGTTGATTTGTATTCTATTGAAGGAAGTTTAATAGAATCAGTTTCAACATATAGTGATGGTACTTATCAGTTTACGGTTTCTTGTGCTAAGGAATACGAATTAGTTGCTTCAAACCCAGAATACTTAGATGATAAAAAGCGAATCGAAATTCTAGAAGAGAACTATCATTCTGCTTTACACACCAATCTGAATTTAACTAAAATAGAAAAGAAACAGCCTGTTGCTGATAGAATGTCGCCTATTTATTATGAATATGATGACGCACAGATCACCGAAGAAGCTGCCACAGAAATGGATGAAATAGCTAAAATTATGGCTCAAAATGAGAACCTAGTTATTCAGGCCTCTTCTTACACTGATTCACGTGGAACAGATGCATATAATGTAGCGCTTTCAAAAAGACGTGCAAAAGCCGCAGTTGAATACTTGAAATCAAAAGGAATTGATGCAAGCAGAATCAAATCAAAAGGTTATGGTGAAGATAAGTTGATCAACCAATGTGTTAATGGTGTTGAATGTAGAGAAGAATCTCATCAAATGAATAGAAGGACTGAATTCAACTTCTTAAACGTTCCTGGTGTTGGAAACAAAAAGAGTTCGGGTTCGACAAGAACTAAAACAGCTGTTAAAGTAAATAAATCAGCTGTGGCTGTTGCTGCTAAGTCACATAAAGTGGAAAAAGCAAAAACAGTTGCTAATGTTGAATTAAGCGATGTGAAAGCTAAGCCTAAAGAAGAAGCGAAGGTTGCCAAAGTTGAGACCATTGTTTTAGATGAAGCTAGGCCAATACAAAATACTAACAAGGAGACTGTAAAGGTTGCCGCCACGGATCACCAAATTAGTGCGCCAAATATTAAAAAGACAAGTTTGAAAATGGCGCCTACAGCTGCTGTTTTAAATACTGAAAAAGAAGCAAAGGTTGCAGAAAATAAAATTGAGAAAACAGAAGTAAATATTGGGAAAATTGAACAGGAGCAAGAGCTAGTTGCTTCAGAAGAAAAAGAAAATAAGAAAGAAATAAAAGAAGCTGTTATCATTAATTATAATTCAACTATTGTAGCTACCAATCCGGAAAGTAATAAAGTATTGAATTATATAGGAACTGAAAAAGTAAAAATGATTGACCAATTAACAGCTTTACAGAAAAAGTATGAAGATGCGATTCCAAATTATCCAAATTTATCGGATTCTCTAAAAGTGCAAAAAGGTAAAATTGCTGTGATAATTGTAGACGCTCAGGAAATGCAAGAAACAGGATGGTCAAACATAATTGAATATAAAAATAATGTGCTGCACTTTAAGAAAAAGTATAGAGATCTAATGGTGATCAACGGAAGAAGTTCAGGATCATCGACAAGAGGCGAAAGACAAATGGCCCATGCTCCTAATGCAGTTGCAGGCAATACGGAGGCTGGTCAATTGAGCAAACCAGAGCCTAAGGTAGTTGCAATGGAGGAGAATCTGAGCGTAGATAATGTTGAGATTACAGCCATGAAAATGAGCGGTAATGGCAAATACCAGAAAACCAATAACGCTAGTAAAACTGATTTGATAAAAGTGACATTTAAATTATTGAGTAATGAAAAGGTTATTTCTGGAAGAAAAGAAGCGCATTTGGTTATGCAAAATTCAGAAGGGAAAGTTGAAGAGGCCAAAGGAATTTTTACATTGAAAAGCTCAGAAAAGGAATCTAAATATACTGATCATGCCATCATAAATTATAATAATCATGATGTTGATGTGACCATGTTTATCCAGAGAAAAGGGGGTAGTTTTGAAAAGGGAGTTTACCCGGTGAAAGTATTTTTAGAAGGCGAGTTAATGGCCATTACTAAATTAAACTTACAGAATTCTTTGTAATAAATTAAAGCATATAAATACCTAAAACGGTAAGTATAAAATACACCGTTATATTCATAGCCCCGGAGAAATCCTGGGCTATTCTTTGTCCGGTCATTAATAGCAGTAAGGTTATGGCAATTGAAATAAGCCCGTATAACGAGGTTTGTGATTCATGGTTAAAAAACAACCTGTATAGGCCTATAATGCACAATCCAATACTGGCACATTCCATAATTATAACAAGAATAAGAGCACTTGGAATGTAATCCTTAAGAAAGGAATTTTGAAAATGACTTCTGTAATAGTTTTTTGAACTTTGCCATTGTAATGTTTTTTCAACAACCGAATAAGCAAAACTTAAAGTCAGATAACAAATGATTAAATAAACAGCGATTTGGTCTTGCATAAAAGGGACTATTGGAACTCGGGTCAAAAATAATTGGAATAGACATATAATCGATACATTTTTTCGGGGAAATAAATATCTTTGAGCAAAATATAATTTATGTCTCTTTTTATTAAAAAAGACTTTTTTGCTATTTCGTTTTTTCTTGTCCTTACACAGTCGCTATTCGCACAAACAGACTTTAGCAATTCATGGGAAGACTTTTTTTCATACAATAATGTCAAAGACTTTGTCAAGATTGACAATAGGATATATGCAATAGCAGATAATGCAGCATTTATTCAAAACTTGGAAACGGGTTATATGGAAAAAATTTCTTCCGTACATGGTCTTTCAGGGAAGGAAACCACAAGCCTTCATTACAGTGCTGCAACCAACCGATTTGTTATTGGATATCAAACAGGATTGATTGAAATTATTGATGAAAACGGCAAAATTACGGTAGCTAATGACATAGAAAGGTTGGATATAACTGGTCAAAAACAGATTAATCATATAACAGAATACAATGGTAAATTGTATTTATCTACTCCATTTGGAATCGTTGAATACGACATAATCAATCTTAATTATGGAGACACTTTATATATAGATGAAAACTCTAGCCCGGTCTTTGTAAACGAAATTACCATTTATAATGAAACCATCTATGCTGTTACTCAAAAGGGAATCTATTCTGCTGATATCAATGATCCAAATTTAGTTGATTATAATAATTGGTTACAACCTGAAGGCGATCTTATAGGTGATTTTCGGTCAATTTCTGTTCTTTCAGATATTATTTTTACCTGTAGTTCGAGCCTTTTGTATGAGTTGGTTGGAGCAGATAGACTAGTACAAAGAAGAAATTACAGTAACACCATATTAAAACTGAGGTCATCGGATCAATATTTGTCAGTTACCTTATTAGAATCGGCGATTGTATTAGATAAAGATCTTAGTTTAATTTACGAAGCCAGAGAATCTCCAAATTATAGTTTTGAACTAAATAACTCTTATGCTAGTAATGATAAAATATACCTAGCGTCAAACAGTTTTGGTATTTTGACAAAATCATTTCTCGATGGAGATTACCAGGAAATTCATCCAGAAGGACCAACTTCAAATAAGGTATTTTCAATCGAGGCAAATGACAATAATCTTTGGGTTGTTTATGGTGGTTATAACATTTCTTATGATCCTCTTGGAAAAAGGCTAGGATATTCACATTATAACGGGTCCTCAATAGAATCCTCATTATGGATCAATAAGGACTATGATACTAACTTTCCTGCCAAAGACCTGGTACATGTTACTTTGGATCCTTCAACAAATAACAAAGCCTACCTTAGTTCTTGGGGAAGCGGAATGTTAGTTGTTGAGAATGATGAACCTTCCATTTTATGGGATGACACAAATAGCGGATTGGAAGATTTATATCAGGATGGTGATCCAAATTCAAGCATTCGGATTAATGGGGCTGCATTTGACAATAGAGGAAATTTTTGGATTGCGAATTCATGGGTACCAAATAGGTTGAAGAAATTGGATACTAATGGCAATTGGAAGGAATTTGATTTAAGTTCGCTTATAACGGATCAAGTGGCACTTGGTCTTTCTGAATTGGTAATTGACAAGACAGGGAGTATTTGGATTGGTTCAAGGAGAAATGGAGCTTTGGTTTATAATGAATCAGGAGATAGAAAAAGAGCCCTTATTACAGAGAGTACAAAAGGGTCTTTACCAGATATAAATGTCAGGTCCCTGGCAGTGGATAGGAATAATAGGGTATGGATAGGTACTCAGAAAGGACTTGTGGTATATTCTGGAGCTGGAAATGTATTTGAAGCGGATATTTACGATGCTGAACCTGTAATCATTGATGATAATGGGGTTCCTAAGAAATTATTGGGAGAACAGCCAGTTAATTCCATTGCTATTGACGGAGCAGAAAACAAATGGTTTGCAACTGATACTGGAGGGGTTTTGGGAACAAACTCTTCGGGAAGTGAAACTCTTTATAATTTTAATAAGGATAATTCGCCCCTACCTTCAAACAGTGTTTTAAAAGTTAAGGTAGATGACAGTACTGGTAAAGTCTATTTTGCCACGGATAAAGGAATCGTCGCTTTTAACAGTGAAGTAGCTCCATTTGGAGAAACACTAGAAGAAGTCTACGCCTTTCCAAATCCTGCAAAAAAAGAACATGATTTTATCACCATAGATGGGAGAAACGGAAATCATTTGCCAAAAGGGACAAATGTTAAGATTCTGGATATTGCCGGCCGACTGGTTCATGAAACAAATGTTGATATTGGGCAAGAAATCAGAGGCGGGAAAGTTATTTGGAATAAGACTAACCTAAGAGGAAGAAAAGTTGCTTCAGGAGTTTATATTGTACTTCTAACTAGTCCTGATAAGTCAGAAACGGCTTCCACCAAGATAGCGATCATAAATTAATTTTTAGACAAATGTTAATTAAGACAAAAGCGATTGTATTGACTTCAATAAAATATGGAGACGCTGATCTTATCGTTAAATGCCTTACTGAATATGGAGTTAAATCATATTTGCTGAGAAGTATATTTAGATCGAAAAGCAAAAAACTCAAAATAGGTTATTTTCAGCCACTGAGTCAGTTAGAAATATCTGCTTATCATAACAAGCAAGGGAATCTAAATAAAATGACTGAAGCTCGGGTATTTTACTTATATCAAACTCTTGCAACAGATATTTATAAGCAATCAATAGCCTTGTTTTTAGCAGAGGTCTTGGCCTATGCTTTAAGAGAAGAAGAAGAAAATGAATTACAGTTTCGTTATATAGAGACCTCATTAAAATGGCTTGATCTACATAATTCATTTGCCAACTTTCATTTAGTTTTTTTGCTTGAATTGACGAAATACTTGGGTTTTTATCCTGACACTAGTTTGATGTCAGAGAGGTTCTTTGATCTTGAAGAAGGTAACTTTACTATATCGCAGCCTTTTAGAAGTTTTCTGAAGGATGAAAAATTAATTCTTTTTAAATCGTTAATCGGCATAAAATTTGCAGATATGCTAGAATTGAAATGGAATTCAGACAGCCGACAGACCGTGCTGGATATTCTTTTGGAATATTATGAATTGCATTTACCCGGATTTAGAAAACCCCGATCACTAAAAGTACTAAAAGAGGTCTTTAATGAAATTTCTTAATGTAGTCATAATTGTCCTTATAGGGCATTTTTCATATGCGCAAAAAGTTGTCATTGTTGACAAAGACTCTGAGTTTCCTATTTCGAATGTGCAAGTGACAAACGAAGATCAATCAATATCTGTAGTTTCTGACAGGAATGGGATAGTTGATTTAAGGGACTTTGGAAATCTAGAATTATTAACGATTCACCACATGAGTTATGTTGAATTAGAGTTAATTAAGAAACAGATTAAACGGGATTTTGTTACAATTTTTTTGCAGTACAAAACGGAGCTACTAACTGAAGTATTTTTATCCGCCGCAATGGAAGATGTTGAGAGGACAAGGATTGCGGAAGAAATAGCTATTTTTTCAAATAAGGATATTCAAAATGTCGTTCCTCAGACTACTGCTGACATGCTTGCTAAAATTCCAGGAGTAAAAGTTCAGAAAACACAATTTGGTGGAGGTAGTCCTGTATTAAGAGGTATGGAGGCCAATCGAATTCTTCTCGTTGTTGACGGAGTAAGGATGAATAATGCCATTTATAGAAAAGGACACTTACAGAATTCTATTACTGTATCACCAAGCATGTTGGATAAAACTGAGGTTATTTTTGGTCCATCGTCTGTTATTTATGGTTCTGATGCCCTTGGAGGAGTAATACATTTTTACACGCGTAAACCTAAAGTTTCAGAACGACCCAATACCAACCTAGAATTTTTAGGGCGTTACAGCACTGTGAATCAAGAAAAAACAGTTAGTGCAGCAGTAGAGTTGCAGTTTGAGAAAATAGCCTCCTTTACCAGTATATCTCACAGTAGTTTTGGTGACCTTCAAATGGGTAACTTCAGGCCTCATAATTTTGATACTTGGGGGCTTCAATATGAATATTCTGACAATACGAATTCTTATTATAATCCGGATCCAATTTTGAATTCTGATCCTACAATACAAAGAAACGGTGGTTACCAGCAAACTGATTTTTTGCAAAAATTATTTGTACCTCTAAAGAAAGGTAATGACCTTTCGTTTAATTTGCAATACAGTACTTCTTCCAAAATTAACAGATTTGATAAATTAACTGAGCGCAGAGATGATAAGCTTCGGTTTGCTGAATGGTATTATGGTCCTCAGGATAGGTTCTTGTTTTCAACACAATTTAATATTAAGGCTAATAAAAGCTGGATGGATAAAGGGAGTTTTACAGCTGCTTATCAAAATATTAAAGAATCACGAATTGACCGAAGATTCGACAGCTTTGACAGGTCCTCAAAATTTGAAAAGGTTCAAGTATATAGTCTTAATGGAGATTTTACTAAGAACCTTGACCCTAAAGTCAGTAGGAATTTTGGTTATGGTTTTGAAGTCGCCTATAATGATGTTAACTCTACCTCAAAAGGAGAAGTACTTGATGTCGTGGGCAATGATATCGTTGGTGTAAAAGACAATTATGTGGTTCAAACAAGATATCCAGATGGGGGTAGTAGTTATTTAAGTTCAGCAGTTTATGCAAGTTACAGGCAAGATATAGGTAAAAAATCAACCCTGAATACAGGGTTGAGACTTACAAATACTGTTCTAACGGCTAAATGGATTGACACCACTTTTATTTCTTTACCCGATAGTGATATTAAATCGATGAATACCTCCGTCACACTTACAGCAGGTTACGCATATAAACCAAACGTGAATTGGCAAGTTAATGGAGTGCTTTCTTCGGGTTTTAGATCACCAAACATTGATGATATTGGAAAAGTAAGAGAAAAAAATGGAGATGTTACCGTTCCAAATGTTGATTTACAACCTGAGTTTGCGTATAATTTTGAAGCAGGGTTTATTAAATATTTTGATGAAAAGAAATCTTATCTTGGCTTAACAACCTATTATACCTTGCTTGATAATTATATTGTTAGGGCACCCTTTGAAATTAATGGTAATACCGAAATTATTTACGATGGTGAATTGGCAAATGTAGTTGCCAATATTAATAAGGGGAATGCTTATCTGGCAGGTGGGACAATGACCTTTAAAAGTCAATTGTCGAATACATGGGCCACAAGAGCTTCTCTGACGTATACCCAAGGGTCAGCATATGATACCAAAGAACCCATGTCTTCGGTGCCACCACTTTTTGGGAGTTTCGAACTAAGTTATCAAAGAAATCGGATAGAAACTGGTGCTAATGTAGTATTCAATGGCAGAAAAAAAGCAGAAGATTACAATTTCTCAGAAGGCATTGATAATATTGAGCAAACCCCCTACAGCCTAACCAATCAGGCTTATTACGGTAGTCCTTCATGGTATACATTGAATTATTATATGAGAATAAAGACTTCTAAGTTTGTTGATATTTTGATCAATGTTGATAATATTATGGACTATCACTATAAAGAGTTTGCATCAGCAATTAGCGCTCCTGGCCGAAACTTTTCTTTCACCGTTATTGGTACTTTTTAAGGATAATAAAGACGTTTAATATCTTTCCAAGTAATCATTTGAATATTGTTTTCAAAAAGTATTTGTTCGCACTTTTTGCTTGTAAAAAAGTCTAGATCTATTTGTCTCCATTCAGCACCAAAATTTGGATGATTCTCTGTAATGCTAGTCATTTCAGATGTATTAAATGCAGGATGAATCAATAGAAGATTAAACCCTGGCATAAGACTCTTAAGAGAATTTTCGTAGAATTTTGATAAATTACCAATTTTAAACTCTTCGTAATTTCCTAGATGAACCTGATCTACAACAGCATTCTGAGAAGAATTAATTAATAAGTCTTTTAGGCCAGACATTTCTTCAACCAAGGTCTTATTCAACATTATAGGTAGTTTGTATTCTTCACCAAGCTCATGATAGATTTTTAAAAGTTCTTCAGAAGCTCCGAGGCTGTACATATGTGAATCCAAATGAGTTGGATTGAGACCAAAGTGCAGGGCTCTATCTATCTGAGCGCGAAGCTCCAATATCACTTCCTTTGGATTGGCATTCTCAATGAGCTCTTTTCTGCTTTTGTAAAAAAAGTCATTATTATCTACAAGACTTGGTACTTCTTTTGCTGATAAAACTGGTCCAAATTTAAACGACTGCCATTCGCAAGTTAGGGTAAGGTGAATTCCATAATCATAATTCGGGTTCTCTTTGGCATAAAGAGCAACTTGATAGAACCATGGGCACGGAACCATAATGCTAAAAGAATTTACAGATCCCTGTTCAAGTGACTGTATAGTGGCTTTGTTTTCAGACTGTGACAAGCCAGCATCATCAGCATGAATAATTAAGAGTTTTGCATCTTTCTGATATCCCAGATTTTGAGAGAGATTTTGTTGATCATTCATAAATGCGGATAATTTCACCATTACCCTTGCCTTCAACGCTCCTGACATATGCATTGATGGCTTTATTCATGGATACTGGATTATGACCTGGGAAAAAATCTTTATATTTTTCATAAGCATCTTCAACCACACCCAGAGAAACCACGTTCACTCTTAATTCATTTTCTATTTCCAGAGCAACGGCTTTTACAAAACTGTGTAAAGCTCCGTTTACCATTGCCGCACTGGTAGTTTTAATGACCGGATCGTCTGCAAGGATGCCTGTAGATAAGGTTATTGAGCCCTTGGATTTTAAATAGTCTTGTCCGACACGCACAAGGTTTACCTGCCCCATTAATTTGCTTCTGATGCCGATATAGTAATCTTCTTCGCTCAAGTCCTTGAAATTGTCCCATTTGGCCTCTCCGGCGATACAAATGATTGAATCCAGAGACGGGATGGAAGCCAATAAATTTCTTATGGATTCAATATCGGTAATATCAACCAAAAAATCTCCACTACTTCTTCCAGCAATGATGACATCATGTTTTTTATTTAAGTGGGAAGACACTCTTCTCCCAATGGTTCCATTGCCTCCAATGATCAAAATTTTCATAATAATTAAAGAATTAATTAAATATATTCAATAAGAATAAGGAAAACATCCTGTAACTTAATTCCTTAAAGATAATTAAAAGTTTAAAGTTTATGACCGCCAAGTTTATTACTGATTTTTATCTAATGACTGCTTCTTAGTGACAATAATAATACCAGTTGACCAATTCAGTTTGGTAAGCTGCAAATCGTTTCTGTTTTCAAGTTCGTCGATTAATTCATAAACAAGTTCCTGATGCCCTTCAGGCCAATTTGACTGAGTAAGCATATCATCAATGATGTAAAACCCCCCTGTTTTTAGCAAGGCTAATGTGGCATCAAGGTCGCTGTATTTACCTGGCCAAGCATCGGCAAAGATGAGGTCAAATTTATCTCCCTTGTAGTTTTGAATCCATTCTGCACCATCTGTACAAACCAACTCGACTCTTTCGTCATGACGAAAGAAACTATGAGCAATTTCAATAAGTTTTGAGTCATTATCGATTGAACATATTTTGGAATTCGTATCCATCCCATCAATCATCCATGATAGGCTTAATCCAATTCCAGTTCCTAATTCAAGAAGATTGGAATTTGGCTTTGAACTAATCAAGGTTTTTAATAAAGATCCAATGTATAAATCGGATGGCATGGAGAATCCAATCTCATTGCATTTGTTCAATATATCATTATAGCTTGAAGGCAAGCCTGAATCAACAATATCATTCATGGTTATTCTTTTTTTGAAATAGATTTGATTATCGGATCATTTTTAGGAATCGGAATATACCACATGTTTTTCTCAAGATCGACCCCTCCTTTGATTTGTTCCTGAACAACACGATCGATAATAAACACACCTTTTTCGGCCATTTTCTCGAAAGTATCAATACCGTCATTAGGAAAGCCTTGTCTGGTTCGATGAATATTAAAACGATTAGAAAATTTTTGGCCAAATGCTTTCTCAATGCCTTCTTTGCCAATCATAAAACCCAACAATCCTCCCCAAGTAGCACTGGGGTTATCAGAATCCCAACCGGCTAAAACTCCAATTTTAATCGTTTCAACAATGTCTCCTTCCCCATATAAGAGACTAACGATACTGGCAGCATAATTAATCCCTGCTGCAAAGCAACCGTTGCAATATAAATTTTTTGAAGTAATGTCATAGCCATCTTTTTGATCGACCTGATAACGCTGATAGACCTTATCTCTAGCAGTTTCCCATGGAGTTCCACTATCGTATTGCTCTTTTACAAAATCAAACATTTTTGCCGCATAAGATGATTCAGGAATATCTTTTCTAGCTTCTAAAGCCATCCAATTAATTTTTTCTTTCAAACTCAATTTGGCATCAACTAAAGAAGCAAGAGAATGTAAGTTGACATAATATTCAGAGATCCATGCTGCGTCTTCATAGGCTGTTGTTCTTATAGGAAGATATGCCATTTTGATGGCAATGTCAGGTCGGGCAGGTGAAAACAAGCCAAATAGCTCAGTAGTCAATTGAGCGTCAATCATCATATAATTCTCATTATTTTTAGGATTTCCGGTGTCGGGAGGGAGCATTCCTTTATTCATGAGGTCTAAGGCGGTTTGGTTTGAAACCCAAAGAAAGTTCTCTTCCTCTGCACGGATATGCTTTAACCAGCCATCTCTGATTTGCGCTGGGCTAAGAAGGCTTGTTTTATTAGTGAAAAGAAGGTGTTGATACATGTATTCTATATCTGTATCATCATCGGCACCCCAAATACTGTCAACGCCTTTCAGCACAAAATCTATGTTTTTAGACAAATTGCTTGGTACTCCTTCTCCCCAAATACTTGGATGATCTGGCTTTCCCCAATCTTCTCTTGTGTAGAATTTACCAGTTTTGATTTCTCCAATGTCGCCAATTTTATCCATTTCTGTTACCAAACCCGTCCAATTGGCTATGCATTGACCAAGCCAGAA
>RCNB010002791.1_pt1 | contig 20343 bp, 12 predicted proteins | sample 2041321 | NCBI WGS metagenome assembly RCNB01 (sample SAMN09708232, study PRJNA481090) | Marine sediment metagenome, whole genome shotgun sequencing project. | reverse complement strand
TTTATACCCTTTATTTCCTCTTTTTTAAGGTTTGGAATATTCACATTCAACACAACACCTTCGGGTAATTTATTTTTTAAAACACTCTCTGTAATTCTTTTTACAAAATCTTTACAGGGTTTAAAATCCGCATCCCAGTTATAATCTAATAATGAAAAGCCTATTGCCGGCACACCTTCAATTCCAGCTTCGACTGCAGCGCTCATGGTTCCTGAATAAATTACGTTTATAGATGAATTTGAACCATGATTTATTCCAGAAACACATAAGTCTGGCTTTCTGTTTAAAATTTCATTCACCGCTAATTTTACACAATCGGCTGGCGTACCAGAACAACTGTATTCTAACTGAACTCCGTCATCAACGTGTATAGGATTGCAATACAAGGTTGAATCAACGGTAATTGCATGTCCCATACCACTTTGTGGACTGTCAGGAGCAACAACAACAACATCTCCTATTTCATTCATTACAGAAATCAATGTACGGATACCTGGGGCAGTAATGCCATCATCATTGGTTACTAAAATTAAAGGTCTTTCAGCCATCTAGAATTTCTTTTTTGAGACACAAAACTACCATTTTTTTAACTTATCATCTTCTTTTTTTGTTTAACATTTCATTATGAAAAAAAGTTCGTGAAAAGGAGTAATATTGTTAGTATTGATTGCCCTATAAAAAATGAAAGATGATAATTGCGTTTTAAGAGCGCAATAGAAATCTTCTAAAAACAATCACATCACAAACTATAACTACCATAATTTACCTGATAAAACGTGGAATCAGGTACGGGTAGACAATTCTAGGTACAATTTAACGTTAAAAGGTAACTCTAGAAATAAAAAGGTGATTTTGAAGAATGCGATGCTTGATGGCAAAGTGGTAACGAATTGCAAAAAGCTTTCAACTGAATTTGCAAAAAAAATGTTAAATAGTTACAAATTTGAAGAATTGGCACTATTTTCGTATTGTGAAAGATAGTTTCGAATGAAAAGAATACAAATGTTTATGAAAAAAAATTATAAAATAATAATACCTATTGTATTATTGGCAGGGATTTTATTGAGTTTTAAGATAAAACAAAATAATGACCCCGAAAAAGATAAAGTATTAATTGGTCTTATTCGTTATGCCCTGACACAAGGTCATTATGAGCCTTTAGACTTAAATGACGAATTCTCTGAAATTATTTTTGAAGATTTTATTTCAGGACTTGATCCAACAAAAAGATTCTTTACTAAAGAAGATGTTGATGAATTTTCTTTTTACAAGAATAAAATAGATGATCAAATCAAAACGGAAGATCTTACTTTTTATAATACGGTATATAATCGTTTTTCCACAAGACTTGAAGAAGCTCGTGGTTTTTACAAAGAAATTTTAAAAAGTCCATTTGATTTTGAGAAAGAAGAAGATTTAGATGTTGATTATGACAAAAAGCCCTATGCCCAGAATCAGGTTGAATTGATTAATCGCTGGAAAAAACAGTTAAAATTAAACACTTTAAGTCGTTTCTATAACAAAATTGAACTAGAAAAAGATAAGAAGAAAGAAGATGATTCTTATGTAATGAAATCGTTCAAAGAGTTAGAAGAAGAGTCGAGAGCGGCTACTATGAATAGTACAGAAGACTTCTTTGATTTTATGGATGAATTAGATGATACCGAATGGTTTTCGGTATATGTAAATAGCATTTCTACGGCTTTTGATCCGCATACCACATATATGGCTCCTCGAATGAAAAAGAAGTTTGATCAAGGTATTGCCGGTAAACTTGAAGGTATTGGTGCTCGATTATATATCAAAGATGACTTTACAACAGTTTCTGAATTAATTTCTGGAGGTCCGGCCTGGAGAGCTGGCGAACTAGAAGTTGGCGATATCATTTTAAAAGTTGCACAAGCAGATGCTGAACCCCTTGATATTGTTGGAATGCGCTTAGACGATGCCATAGAATTTATAAAGGGTAAGAAAGGAACCGAAGTAAGGTTAACGCTTAAAAAAATTGATGGTACTACAAAAACCATCTCTATCATTAGAGATATAGTGGAAATTGATGAAACCTTTGCTAAAACTTCTGTTGTTAGTAAAGATGAACGAAAATTTGGTTTGATTAATTTACCGATGTTCTACATTGATTTTAGTGAGCAGAATTTCAGAAACTCAGCCACGGATATGGCAAAAGAAATTTATCGTATGAAGCAAGAAAATGTTGAAGGCTTGCTTATAGATCTAAGAAATAATGTTGGTGGTTCTTTAGAAACCGCAATTGATATTGCAGGATTATTTATCGAAGAAGGTCCGGTTGTTCAAGTAAAATATAGAGAGAGTGCTCCTCGCGTTAGAGTTGACAAAGACCTTGAAATTCGTTGGAACAAACCATTGGTAATTTTAGTAAACGAACTTTCGGCCTCAGCGTCTGAAATATTTGCTGCGGCAATGCAAGACTACAACAGAGCCGTTATTATCGGTAGTAAGCAAACTTTTGGTAAAGGAACTGTCCAACAGTTAATACCCTTAAATAATTATGTGAAATACAATAAAGACTTAGGTGCTTTGAAAATGACCATCCAAAAGTTTTATAGAATAAATGGTGGATCAACACAATTAAAAGGTGTTGCATCTGATATAGCTATGCCGACTAAATATGCATATTTAGACGTCGGGGAACGTGATGAAGAGAATCCTTTAGATTGGGATAAAATTGAAAAAGCGACTTACAAGACATGGGATAAATATGAAAATTTTCATGAAGCTGTAAATAATAGTAAAAAACGTATTGCCAACAATCCTCACTTTATGTTGATAGATAAAAACGCTAAGTGGTTAAAAGAAGGGCAAGATGATTCAATTGTAAGCTTAAACCTTAGTGACTATCAAAAAGATATAGAAAAAAGAACTGTCGAAAGCAAAGAATTCAGTTCGTTATACGACTATAATAATAAGTTAACATTTGAATCGCCAAAATATGAGTTGCTTCTTACACAAAATGACTCGATCTTAGCTAAGAAAAGAGAAATATGGCATGAAAGTTTGACCAAAGACATCTACGTTGAAGAAGGGTTAAATGTACTTGCTGAACTGAAATTAAAAAAGTACTCTAAGTTAGTAAAAAACTAATGTTATAATTTCATAACACATTGGCAAATTCACTTACACAAGCAGCCCTGAAAAAGTTTAAAAAAAACCGTTCAGGGCTTTTTAGTTTTTGGTTCATTATTGCCTGTGGTATCGTTTCCATATTTGCTTATGTATTTGCCCCCGACGATTCTCGCAATGCGAATCAAATGCATTTAGAAATACATTCTAAAAAGCCTGGATTTTCTGTTCAGATGTTAACAATTCCTTCAAATGAAAATATTCAACAATCTTTTTTTTCTAAATTGTTTTTTGGTAAAGAAAATGTCGCTACTGAAATTCCAATAGCCGATTATGAAGTTACAGCTACCACGCTAGATATTATTCCTTATAGTGAAGGTACTCGTACCAAGCTGCAAAAATCATATCCACTCGGTGATTTTAAAAATAATCCTGAGGGATATATCACACATAAAAAATTCATTTTAGGTACTGATAAATATGGTAGAGATTTACTCAGTAGAATGCTGATAGGCGCTCGTATTTCTTTTTTCATTGGCTTTATAGCTGTATTTATTTCGTTAATCATTGGTATAACTATTGGGTCAATTGCCGGATATTTTGGTGGAAAAATTGATGCTTTTATAATGTGGTTGATCAATATTACATGGTCTATCCCAACACTATTATTAGTCATTGCTATTACATTGGCATTAGGAAAAGGCTTTTGGCAGGTTTTTGTCGCTGTTGGTTTAACAATGTGGGTAGAAGTTGCCCGTGTAGTCCGTGGTCAAATAATGAGTACTAAAGAACAACAATATGTAGAGGCTGCTAAAGCTTTGGGGTTTTCAAACACACGTATTATTTTTAAGCATATATTACCCAATATTTTAGCCCCAATCATTGTTATTTCAGCAGCCAATTTTGCTGCTGCTATTTTGATTGAAAGTGGACTCAGTTTTTTAGGTATTGGCGCACAACCTCCTATACCTTCGTGGGGCGCAATGATTAAAGACCACTACAGCTATATTATTTTAGGTAAGGCATATTTAGCTGTCATACCTGGCATAGCCATTATGAGCTTGGTCATGGCTTTTATGCTTATTGGCAACGCCTTGAGAGATGCACTAGATGTTAGAAACTAACACGAAATATCATTTGTAGTATATTTGCCTGCATGCTTGTCAACTTTATAGAACATATCAATCATCATTTTTCTTTTTTAAAGAACAAAAAAATCCTTGTCGCTATTTCTGGCGGAATTGATAGTGTCGTTCTTACCCATTTATTACATCATTTAGAGTTTAACATCGTTTTAGCGCATTGTAACTTTAGCTTGCGCGGAAAGGAATCAGATGCTGATGCGCAATTTGTAAAAGATTTGGCAAACAAATTAGATATCGACTGTAAAACTAGTGTCTTTGACACGCAAACATATGCGAAAAAGCAGCAGCTTTCAACGCAAATGGCTGCTCGTGAACTACGCTATAAATGGTTTGAAAAAACACGTATCGAATTTGACTTAGACTATATCGTAACAGCCCATCATTTAGATGATAATCTTGAAACTTTTTTAATCAATTTTATTCGTGGAACCGGGTTAAATGGACTCACAGGAATTCCTGAAATTAAAGGTAAAATTATACGTCCATTAATTCCGTTTTCAAGAAAAGAAATTGAGGTATACGCATCTGAAAACAACCTGTCTTGGCGAGAAGACGCTTCAAATAAAAAAACGGCTTACCAACGTAATAAAATAAGGCATCAAATAGTTCCTTTATTGAAGCAAATGAATCCCAGCTTATTGAATTCCTTTCAAAAGACTACCAATAATCTAAAAGAAAGCCAGAGTATCATAAACAATACCATTGAATCTTTCAAAAAAATAGTTATCAGTACAGAGCATATAGGAAACATTAATTCAACAACACGTTTCCAAAAAATTGACATTCAAAAATTGAAGCAATTTGAGTATCCTAAAGCCTATTTATTTGAACTATTAAAGGAATATCGTTTTACCGAATGGAATGACGTAGTTGACTTATTAAATGCACAACCTGGCAAACAAGTATTAAGTGCCTCACATCGCTTGGTAAAAGATCGCGACTTTTTATTATTAACAGAGATCAATTCTGTAAAATCGGATCAAAAAGTTTATGAAATCAAAGAAAGTCAAGAAGTTTTAGAGCTAGAAAATGGTAAATTTCTATTTAAAAAGGCTAAAATTCAAAACTCACATGTCGGAACTCAAAATTCCGTTTTCATCAATCAAGAGAAATTAATTTTTCCGCTCACGCTTAGAAAAATGAAACAAGGAGATTATTTTTATCCTTTAGGGATGGAGGGTAAAAAGAAAATAAGCAAATTCTTTAAAGATGAAAAACTCTCCTTGATCGATAAAGAAAACACATGGTTATTATGTTCAAATAACGACATCGTTTGGATTGTCAATAAAAGATTAGACGATCGATATAAAGTTGATCACAGTACCGATTTAATACTTAACATAACATTTATAAAAGAGTAGGCAACAAGGTTTATTTTTATTTTATATTTGGAAGATAGATTTGATATATGGATAAAGAAATTGAAAAAAAAGTACAACAACTAAAGAAAAAATACGATGCAATCGGTCAAGATTTAGGTACCCATCTCGACGGATTACTACAAAGTAAACCAAGTACTTATTGGGATTATATACAAACAGACGCGTTGCTTAATTTACAAGTACAACGAACTGTTTTACCCGATGAAATGGTGTTCATCATGTATCACCAAATCAATGAGCTCATATTTAAAATGATTTTATGGGAAATGAATCAGATTTCTCATCACACCGAATTAACAGCTTCATTTTTTGTAATTCGCTTACAGCGCATAAGTCGCTATTTTGATATGTTAGCTCAGTCCTTTACAATTATGGGGGATGGGATGGAAATTGAGCAATACATCAAGTTTAGAGACACCTTAACCCCGGCTAGCGGATTTCAAAGTGCGCAGTACAGAATGATTGAGATTTGCTCTACAGAACTTATCAATTTAATCGACTATAGATTTAGAAACACCATCAATAGAGAGACTCCCTTTGAACATGCTTTCGAACATTTATATTGGCAAGCTGCAGGTAAAGATCATAAAACTGGTAAAAAATTATACTTTTTACAAGAGTTTGAAGAAAAGTATAAAAGCCAGTTCCTGAGCATGATGAAGCAGTATAATACCATCAATCTTTGGACAAAATTCAAATCATTACCAAAAAAAGATCAAGAAAATATCGATTTACAAAATGAAATGCGGCATTATGATCATACAGTAAACGTACTTTGGGTCATGGCACATTATGCTGCAGCCGAAAAATATATTGGTAGTGGTGATATTGAAGCTACTGGTGGTAGTGAATGGCAAAAATATATGCATCCAAGATATCAAAGACGTATTTTTTTTCCAGATCTATGGAGTGCTGAAGAATTAGAAACTTGGGGAACCGATAATCTAACATCTCATAAAATATTAAAATAGTTCATACGTTGTAAATGAAGATAATATTTTTTTGGAACAGTAATTGTATTGTACAAATTGCTAAGCATATAAATATGAAAAAATCATTACTTACAATATTGCTATTTACATCAATAGTTGCCATGGCGCAATCTTCGCCCACGGCTTTTAAAGCTGGGGAGTGGTTAAAATTTAGGATTAGCTATAGTAATTTTTTAAATGCAGGTAATGCTACAATGCAAATTAAAGAGGCTAGATACAAAGGTAAACAGACCTTTCATGTATTAGGCAAAGGTAAAACTACAGGCGTTATAAGCTGGTTTTTTAAAGTAAAGGATGATTATCAATCATATTTTTATAAAGACAATATTCAGCCATATCGATTTATTAGAAAAATAAATGAAGGTGGATATAAGAAAAACAAAGAAGTTCTTTTTGACCATCAAACAAGGGCTGCTACGGTAAAAGATTATAAAAAAAATACGAATCAAAACTTTGCTATTCAAAGTGGTGTTCAAGATATGGTCTCTACACTTTACTATCTTAGAGAAAAAGATTTAAGTAATATGAATATTGGGGATGAAATTTCATTAAAAATGTTTTTCGATGAAACGAGCTATGGATTTAAAATGCGCTATCTGGGTCGTGAAACCATCAAAACAAAATTCGGTAAAGTGGCCTCTTTAAAGTTTAGACCTTTAGTTCAGTCAGGTAGAGTTTTTAAAGAAAAGGAAAGTCTAACTGTATGGGTTACAGCAGATAAAAATAAAATTCCTCTTCGAATCAAAGCTTCATTGGCAGTTGGCTCAATAAGAGCAGATTTAGATGCTTACAAAGGTTTAGCAAACTCATTTCCAATTATTTTTAATGCCAAATAGCCAAATTTAATTTTAACAAAACACTCTTTTGTCATTTCATTTAAAATAGTAGCTTTGTTCAACTATTTTTAAAACGATTTTGACAACGTGAGGCAACTTATTCCCCTATTAATTCTTATTGTATTATTCTCTTGTAAAGAAACCGAAAAACCCCAACCTGAAGAGCCTATTGTTGTGGCTCCAAAAATAATTTATCGCTACGGATATTCGCTAAATGATTATAAAGTTGTTGAAGACACTATTAAACGAGGGGAAAGCTTTGGTGAAATTTTAGATAGAAATCATGTAGAATATCCAGAAATATATAAGATTGCCGAAGCCATTAAAGATTCCTTCAATGTGCGTAGATTAAATGCGGGCAAACCATATACCATTTTGGCTAAAAAAGATACCACAGAAAAAGCGCAAGTTTTCATTTATAGACCGAACAAAATTGAATATGTAGTGGTTGATTTTATCGACTCAATTATTGCTGAAAATCATCGAAAACCAGTGCAAAGTATTACGAAAATCGCCTCTGGTGTTATTACTGATACCCTATCATCGTTATCACTAGTTATTGACAAACAAGGTTTAGATTATATTATCGTCAATGAACTTTCAGAAATTTATGCCTGGACAGTCGATTTTTTTCACTTGCAAAAAGGTGATAGCTTCAAAATTATGTATGAAGAAAAGTTTGTAGACGATACCACGTATGTAGGAATAGGGAAGGTAAAAGCTGCCTATTTTGAACATAAAAAAACACCGTTTTACGCCTTTAATTATGTAACCGATTCTACAAAAAATATTTACGATTTCTATGATGATGAAGCGAATAACTTACGAAAGCAATTTTTAAAAGCCCCCTTGAAGTTCGGCTCTAGAATCTCATCACGGTATAATTTAAGAAGAAGAATCGCCCATTATGGTTATAAAGTAAGACCTCATAAGGGTACTGACTTTCCTGGAGCTATCGGTACCCCCATTATTAGTACTGCTAATGGTACCGTGGTCGAATCTCGTCGAAAAGGCGGAAATGGTAATTATGTAAAGGTAAAACACAATTCAACATATTCTACTCAATATTTACACATGAATAGACGTAATGTAAAAGTAGGTGACTTCGTAAAACAAGGTGACGTCATTGGCACTATTGGTATGACAGGTAGTACCGCCGGCCCACATGTGTGCTATCGTTTTTGGAAGCATGGTCGTCAAGTAGATCCTTTACGTGAAAAATTGCCTTCTGCAGAGCCTATTAAAGAGGAAATAAAAGAAAGCTATTTACAATATATTATTCCGTTTAAAGATAGCCTCGATAACGTTGTCGTAAATTAAATCTTTTTAAACATTGTCGATTCTTTAACTTATTCTAATTTTGAATTATCAAAATATAGAACAATGTCATTAAAGAAAATCAATCCAACAACTACGCGAGCTTGGCAAAAACTTACAGCTAATTTTAATGAAATTAAAGCTGTTAAAATGCAATCTCTTTTCACAAAAGATGATGCTAGGAAAGAAAAATTTTCAGCTACTGTTGGCGATATTGACTTAGATTTTTCAAAAAATAGAATTACTGATGAAACTTTTAGGCATTTATTGGCTTTAGCCGATGAAGTTGATTTAAAAAATGGTATCGATCAATTGTTCGCAGGCGAAAAAATTAATGCTACAGAAAATAGAGCCGTTCTACATACAGCGCTACGTAATAAGTCTGGCAACCCTGTACTCGTTGATGGCGAAAATATAATGCTGGAAGTTGAAAAGTCACTTAAAAAAATAGAGCTTTTTTCTGATACAATTATTTCTGGAGCCCACAAAGGTTATACCAATAAGGCGATCACAGATATCGTAAATATAGGAATTGGCGGTTCTGATTTGGGACCTAGAATGGTAGTCGAAACCTTACCTTTTTATAAAAATCACCTAACAACACATTTTATTTCTAATATTGATGGTGATCATGTAGCTGAAGTACTGAAAAATTTGAACCCTGAAACTACCTTGTTTGTAATTGTATCAAAAACATTTACAACGCAAGAAACACTCACCAATGCGCAAACGGTAAAAAAATGGTTTTTAAAATCAGCCACAGAAAATGATATCAAGCATAATTTTGTAGCCGTTTCTACCAATTTAGAAAAAGTAAAAGACTTTGGAATTGATGCTCGAAACATTTTCACGATGTGGGACTGGGTCGGCGGTCGCTATTCTATGTGGAGTGCTGTTGGTTTGACAATTAGTTTGGCAATTGGCTTTGAGCAATTCAATGAGTTTTTAAAAGGGGCTTATGAGGCAGATACGCATTTTAAAAACACTCCGTTTGAGCGAAATATACCTGTAATTTTAGCACTTTTAAGTATTTGGTATAATAATTTCTTTGACACTGAAAGTGAAGTTGTAATTCCCTATTCTCAATATATGAGTCAACTCGTTCCTTATTTACAACAACTTTCTATGGAAAGTAATGGTAAGGCAGTTGATAGAAATGGTGATAACGTTAGTTATCAAACTGGCAACATCATTTGGGGTAATACAGGCACCAATGTGCAACATGCATTTATGCAGTTGGTACATCAAGGCACTAAATTAATTCCTGTAGACTTTATAGGCTTTAAAAAATCACTATATGGTAATGAAGAACACCATGAAAAATTAATGGCTAATTTTTTCGCACAAGCTGATGCTCTATATCAAGGCAAAACAAAAGAGCAGGTACATTTAGAATTAAAAATAGCAAATAAACTAGAGGCTATTGAAACATTATTACCCTATAAAGTATTTGAAGGAAACAGGCCTTCAAACACTTTACTCATAGAAAAATTGACTCCGTTTACCTTAGGTAGCCTAGTAGCTATTTATGAACACAAAACATTTACTCAGGGGTATATCTGGAATATTTTCAGTTTTGATCAGTTCGGTGTAGAATTAGGTAAAGAAATGGCTCATAAAAGACTTGGTTAAACAATTGATAAAAACCTTATTGTCAATTGTTTATAACAAGTTATAACAACTCTCTTTATTGTGTTGATTATTTTTTGAAAAGTTAATGTTTTCTTAAAGTTAGAATTATTACTTTTGACAAAACATAAACTAATTCAATTTACACATGAAAAAAATTACGAATTTATTAATGGTACTGATGTTCGCCATGACATCGTCCATTTTTGCACAAGGTGTAACTACTTCATCTATGAATGGTAAAGTTGTTGATAGCAACAACGAAGCTTTGCCAGGAGCTAGTGTAGTAGCGATACACGTTCCTACGGGATCAAAATATGGAGCTGCCACAGATTTTGACGGTTTCTATAGAATTTCTAACATGAGATCTGGTGGTCCATATAGGGTAACAATCTCTTATGTAGGATTAGAAGATTTTGTAAAAGAAAATATCACCTTACAATTAGGTCAGAAATTTACCTTGAATCACAATATGACCGAGTCTGCTAACGCCCTTGAAGAAATTGTGATTACAGCTAATGTCAATGGTATTTTTGACAGTAACAAAAACGGTACAGGAACGTATGTAACTAAAAGACAAGTTGCAACATTACCAACCGTATCCAGGGGTTTAGGTGATTTTTTAAGAACGACTCCTCAAGCCCAAGTTAATGATAATGTAATATCTATTGCGGGTCAAAATAATCGATACAATGCGATTTATATTGATGGTGCGGTAAATAATGATGTCTTTGGTTTATCAGGAACTGGTACCAATGGAGGTCAGACTGGTGTAAATCCTATTTCGGTTGATGCGATTGAATCATTTCAAGTAGCTGTAGCCCCTTTCGATGTTAGAGTTTCTGGTTTTGCCGGTGGTGCTATTAGTGCCGTAACCAGATCAGGTACAAATAATTTTGAAGGTTCTGCATATGGTTTTTACAGAGACGAAACTCTAGCCGGGAAAACGCCTGTAGGCGATGTTCCTGACGGAGGAAGTAGAGAAAGCTTAGCTAAGTTTTCTGCTAAAACATACGGTGTAAGAATAGGTGGTCCTTTAATTAAAGACAAATTATTCTTTTTTGTAAACTATGAAAAACAAGAAGATCAAACGCCAAGGCCATTTGATATTGGTAATTACATCGGTGATTCATCTGATAGTGATATTCAAGGTCTAAGTGATTTTCTTGTAACTAATTATGGATACAATCCTGGTACTTATGAAACTACTTCTGATTTATTAGAGAGTGATAAGTTAATTGCAAAACTTGATTGGAATATAAATGATAATAACAAGCTTATATTAAAGCATAGTTATGTAGGCGCAGAGCAAGTTAATGCTGCAACGTCAAGTGAAAGAGGAATCAATTTTAGTGGTCGATCTGTTTTCTTTCCATCAACAACAAATACAACAACTTTAGAATTAAGTTCTAAATTAAGTGAAAAAACTTCTAATAACTTAGTGTTGTCTTATACAACGGTTTTAGATGATAGAGATCCTTTAGGTGATCCTTTCCCTTCTGTAGTAATTGATGATGGGCAGGGACGTATTTCTTTTGGTTCTGAACCATTTTCTACAGCAAATATTTTAGAACAAAAAATATTTACCTTAACAAATAACTTTGAAATTTATCAAGGACCACATACATTTACTATTGGTGTTCATATGGAATACTCTGATATCAGAAACGTATTTGTAAGACAAAACTTTGGTGATTATGATTTTAACTCTCTTAGTGACTTTCTTGCTGGTGATGTAGCTCCTGATGATTACGACAGAAGTTATTCTTTAATTGGAGGGCTTGGTGATGAATCTGAAGGGGGAGCTGAATTTGACTTATTTCAATTCGGTATGTATTTTCAAGATGATGTTCAGGTTTCTGATAATTTCAAACTTAGTGTAGGTGTACGGTTTGACGCTCCTATTTGGTCTGATGGTTTAGTAAACACTGAATTTAACACAACAACTGTCGATCTTTTAGAGGCGGCTGGAAAAGACCTACAAGGCGCGCGCGTTGGTACTGGTGTATCAACAACGATACATGTTGCTCCAAGAGTAGGTTTTAACTGGAATGTAAACGGAGAGTCTAATACACAAGTTCGTGGTGGTTTTGGAGTATTTACTTCAAGAATTCCATTGGCTTGGCCAGGTGGTGTTTATAATAACAACGGTTTAACTATTGGGGCAGCAAATCAATTTGATTTACCTATTGGTGTTAATTTTATCCCAGACCCTGCCGGTCAACCTGTTGGAGCACCTGTAGGTTCAGGAGCTTTAGGTGGTGATATTAACCTTTTCGCAAGTAATTTTAAATTACCTCAACTATTTAAAACCAATTTAGCTGTAGATCAAAAATTACCATTCTGGGGATTGATTGCTTCAGTAGATTTATTATATACCAAAAACCTGTCTGCTGTTAAGTATGAAAATTTAAACTTAAAAGGCCCTGTCGGAAACTTAAATGGTGCTGACAACCGTCCTTTTTACAACAGATTTGACAGAATTGATCCAACATACTTTGGTATTTATTTAGGTTCAAATACGAGTGAAGGATATTCTTGGAACACTTCTGTAACGATTACCAAACCTTTTTCTAACGGTTTCTTCGGTAGTGTTTCTTATGGTTATGGTGATTCAAAAAATATTTTTGAAGCGACTAGCTCTCAAAACTCATCGCAATGGAGAAATCAATTGACTGTAAACGGTAAAAATTCTAGATTACCTTTAAATAGATCACAATTTGCTCAAGGGCACAGAGTTACTTCGAATGCTTCTTATGAAATAACGTGGAGTGATAATTTAAAAACTACTTTTGGTGTTTTCTATGAAGGCGTTAATGGTAATGGTTTTTCATATATCTATGACGAGGGTCGTGATTTATTAAATGATGATTCAAGAGACAATGCATTAATCTATGTTCCTCGCAATCAAAGCGAAATCACTTTACAAGATGGTGCTAATGGCTTAACGTCAGCTGAGCAATGGACAGCATTAAATGATTATATTGAAGGTAATAAATACCTAAGAAGTAGAAGAGGAAAATATGCTGAGGTAAATGCTGAAAGATCTCCTTGGAGTCATGTAGTAGATTTAAAAGTCTTACAAGATTTCTCTTTGAATTTTGGTAAAAAGAAACATACTTTACAAGCTTCATTTGATATCTTCAACTTTACGAATTTGATCAACAAAAACTGGGGAGTACGTCAATTTGCTCCTAATTTTGGGGAAATTGAATTGTTAGAAACTGAAGTTGCTGGTCCTGATCCGGTTTTCAGCTTTAATCCGGATGTTGTTGACAATCTTTTTCAGATTGATGACAGTGGTATCCAAAGTTCAAGATGGCAAATGCAAATTGGTTTGAGATATTTCTTTAACTAATTTAAGTATTACATAATATAAAAACCCCGCAAGTTGCGGGGTTTTTTAATACCCTAATTTTTACTACTTTTATATCATACTAAATCTTATAATGATGATGAAACAACTGCATTCTTATTGGGCCTACTTAGCAATTCTGATACTTTTAGTTGCTGTTATAAACGCTATGATGGGTTTAACTCAAAACAGAGCATTTAAAGACAAAGACTTGCGAATCTCTTTGTTTACATTAATTGTGATGCATATTCAATTGTTGATTGGTTTCGTGTGGTACTTCATGAGCCCTTGGTTTCAAACCTTGAGAGACGTTGGCATGAAAGATGCCATGAATGATCCTCAACTCCGGTTATATATCGTAGAACATCCTTTAATGATGATTCTGGCCATCGTATTGATTACCATGGGTTGGTCTAAACATAAAAAGAAAACTACTGATAAAGCGAAATTTAAAACAATCGCAATTTTTTACGGAATTGGATTGCTATTCGTATTGAGCAGAATCCCTTGGAGTCAATGGTTAGGAATCTAAAGATTCTTCATTTCACTATCCCCATTCAGAATGACAGGGAAAAGTTATCTCTATCATTTAAAAACTGCAATTTATCTCTTGTTTCCTTTAAATGGTTCGTCTTTAAAGTAATTATTGCTGTTTGCTCTTTTGAGGGTTCAATACTTGAAATTGATTCCCCTAAACAGTTATAAACGGCAGAGTGACCAACATATTCATAATCATTTGCATCAAGCCCGACTCTGTTTACACCTATGCAATAGCTCATGTTTTCAATAGCCCTAGCTTTTAAGAGGGTATCCCAGGCAGCTATTCTAGTTTTAGGCCAGTTAGCCACATATATCAACAAGTCATAATTCTCAACATTCCTAGCCCATACAGGAAAGCGTAAATCATAGCAAATCAATGGGCAAATTTTCCAACCTTTATAATTCACAATCAATTTCTCAACACCAGCCTTATAAACCTTATGCTCACCTACCAATGTAAACGTATGGCGCTTATCATAGTATTTAATTTCACCTGAAGGGAATACAAAAACCAATCGATTATAATAGTGCTCGTTCTCTTGGATAATTAAACTCCCTGTAATGGCAACATTTTTTTCTTTAGCAACTTTTGTTAGCCATGCCATAGTTTCACCATCCATAGACTCTGCTAATTTATACGGATTCATACTAAAGCCTGTAGTAAACATTTCTGGTAACACAATGAGGTCAACCTGCTGTGAAATTGCATTAATTTTTTCAATGAAATTTTGTCTATTTTGATTCGGACTTTCCCAAATCAAGTCCGCCTGAATCAATGCTACTTTTAAATCTTTCATCTGTTAGTTCTTTTCTCTTATTACATAAATATATACCGGAAAATGATCACTATAACCACCTTGGTAAGTACTATAATGATAGCTTCTAAAAGGGTACCCTTTAAACTGCCCGTTAGCCGTGATAAGGTACTTTTTATTATAAATACCCGCCTTATAAAAACGGTAAGAGTCATAATTTTTCTCTAAAAAAGGCTGTGTAAAAATTATCTGATCAAATAGATTCAAATTATCTCGATACGCCAAGGTGTTCAAGCCTCTATGATGCATATTCGCATAAGGGTTGTATATACCTATGATTGGCTGAACATCCGATTTTCTTTCTTTAGCCATTAATATGTTTTGAACACTCGGGCTATCTGGATCATCATTAAAGTCGCCCATCGTAATTACTTTAGCTTCAACATCAACTCGTTGTAACGAATCAATTATTTTTTTATTAAGCGCTGCAGCTGCCATTCTAAAAGGTCTACTCTTCGCTTCTCCACCACTTCTCGATGGCCAATGATTAACAATAACATGCATTAATTCATTGTCTAGCAAGCCCGTAACGACAAGCTGATCTCTTGTATAATCTCTTTTGCCGTTATCCTTGAAGATCAACAGTTTATGTTTATTATGACTCAGTGGTTTAAAATATTGCTTTTGATACAACAGAGCAACATCAATTCCTCGTTCGTCGGGCGAATCATAATGTACAATCCCATAACGCATCTCTTTTAAGTTATCAGACCCTATTAAGTCTTCCAAAACATTTCTGTTTTCTACTTCGCAAACACCGATTAAAGTTGGACTTGTATTGGTTTCTTCTGAACCGATTTCTCTGATGACTCTACTTAGTTTATCAATTTTATCCCAATAGATTTTTGAGGTGTATTTATCCTTTCCTTTTGGGGTTCTATCATCATCGAACTTTATAGGGTCATTGATCGTGTCAAACAAATTTTCAACATTGTAAAAAGCTATTGTTCTAATATCAAACTTTTTTTGTTGTCCAAAAAAATTCGAGGAAATACATAAAAGAACTAAAAAAAGTGACCTTTCTAAATACATTTATATCCTTAGTTTATTCAAAAATATAACAATAATTAATGCCTGCGCCTCTACATTTTGAAAATTTCACCGCATACAAATATAGTTATGGTTCCTGCTTTTTTTTGGCAGGGAACTCTTTTTTCTTTGTCAAAAGAACTTATTAAATTATGCGAAGCGTTTTGATAATATTGAGCTGTTTTCTTATTTGCAATTTGAGGCTTCATGCACAATTGCTAAATGAAGTTAAGGGTTCTATTGTAAATGCTAATACAAACCTGCCAATACAAAATGCCCATATTACAATTAACAATACTTCAATCTTTCAACGATCAAATAAAGAGGGTTTTTTTAAAATAACAAATCTTCCTTTAGGCAATCAAACGCTTACAATCACCTTGGCTGATTATGAAACACAACAGTTTTCTATCATAATTACACAAAATGAATCTATTGATTTAGGAACTATTCTATTGGTTTTTGATTTTCCAAGTTTTGAAGAAAACAGTGGCTTAATTTCCTTAACAGAAGATGACTTAAATAATGATGATAGTCAGGCTGAAAATACAGCTGGCTTACTACAATCTTCGAAAGATGTTTTTCAGAAAAGAGCAGCGTTTGATTTTAGTCAAGCTTTTTTCAGGATACGAGGATATGATTCTAAAAATGCGCAAATATTGATGAATGGTATCTCCATGAATAAACTGTTTAACGGTAGACCTCAATGGAATAACTGGGGAGGATTAAATGATATGATTCGCAACCAAGAATTTAGCACCGCACTAACACCATCTAACTACACTTTTGGTGATGTATTAGGTGTCACAAATATTTCTACAAGAGCGTCTAGGTATAGACCAGGTATTCGTATTTCTAGCTCCTTTTCTAATAGAACATATGTTGGTAGAGTGATGGCAACCTATAGTTCTGGATTGCAAAAAAATGGAATCTCTTATGCATTCTCTGCTTCACGAAGATGGGGAAATGAAGGGTTTATTGATGGTACTTTATATGATTCTTTTGGTTTTTTCGGAGCCCTTGAATATCGATTTAGTGACAAGAATAGTATCAATTTAACGGCAATATATGCCCCAAATAAAAGAGGTGGTACCGCTGCTATTACAGAACGTGTTTTTAATGAATTAGGCAGAAAATACAACCCCTATTGGGGGCTTCAAGGTAGTAACAAAAGAAGTGCTAGAATTAGAGCTGTTGAAGAACCAATTTTTATGTTTAGTCATTTCTATGAATCAGAAAAAACGACACTAACAACAAGTATTGCCTATCAATTTGGGAAACAAGGTAGAAGTCGGTTAGATTATGCTAATGCTCCAAACCCCAATCCAAATTATTGGAGATATCTACCAAATATATCAGAAAAGCCACAAGTAGATTGGAGTAATATGTACGCCGCCAATACCAATATCACCAACATTGCTGATGCTGGAACCGCTAGATATATTTTATATGAAGACCGGTCGGATGATCATGTAGTAAGTGCGACCTCAATTCTTAATACAAGATTCACAGAGCACCTCTCCTTGGATATTGGCGGAAGCTACAAAACTCTTACTTCAGAAAACTTTGGAAACCCAATTGATTTGTTAGGCGCAACATATTATGCTGATGTTAATCAGTTTACCATAATAAACGGAAAGCCTGCACAAAACGACGCACTTGGAATGATAAACAAAGGATTAAATGATAAAATTAAATATCATTATAGCATTTTTTCCAACCAAATAAATGGCTTTGCTCAAGTGCAATTCAATTCTAATAAATTTGATTTTTTCTTGAGCGGTTCATACACTACAACTAATTACCAACGAGAAGGTAAGTTCTTAAATGAAAGTTTTGAAGACAATTCTCTAGGTAAAAGTGAAGAACTAATATTTAATGACTTTGGTTTTAAAGGTGGTGTAACCTATAAATTTTCAGGAAGGCATTTGCTCTTGATCAACGGTGCCTATCTATCAAAGGCCCCTACAATCAGAAACTCATTTATTAATTCTCGAGAAAACAACAATATTGTATCTGGTTTAGAAAGTGAAAAAATTACTTCCGTAGAAGCAAGCTACATATTTAGATCCTCACGACTAAAAACACGCTTCACTAGCTATTTTACTGAATTTAAAGAAGGTACTGACATTAATTTTGTGTTTGCTCAAAGTGGGTCAGGCACAGATTTCTTTCAAGAAGTAGTTAGTAATATCGACAAACGTCATTTAGGCGCTGAATTTGGTTTAGAGTATCAGGCGAGTCCGACAACAAAAATATTTCTTGTGGGAGCATATGGAAACCATACCTACACCGATAATGCCCTTGTAAGTATCAATTTTGATACTGCTGGGTTTAATGATGATGTCATAAATGACATTGGGTTTAAAGATTTAGGCGAAAGCAACATCAAAGGTGTTCGAGTGGCCAACGGACCCCAACAAGCATATGCCGTTGGTATTGAATATAGAGATCCTAAATATTGGTGGATCAGTGCTACAGCAAACTACTTATCTCATAGTTATGTCGATGTCTCTACCATTACTAGAACGAGCGATTTTTTTGTGAATCCAGATGACCCATTAGGATTGCCCTTTGAAGATGTGGATGAAGATTTAGCGAAAGAACTATTGCAGCAAGAAGCATTTGAGGGTTACTATCTACTAAATATTACCGGAGGAAAATCCTGGCGTATCAAAAGCAATTATTTAAGTTTTTTTGTAAGCATTAACAATGCCTTTGATGCAATTTATAGAACGGGCGGTTATGAGCAATCACGTACAGCCAATTATGCGGATTTAGTAGAAGATACGGCTAATGGAAATAATCAGCGCAATTTTGGAAATAAGTATTGGTATGGCTTTGGTAGAAGCTATTTTATAAATCTAGCCTATAATTTTTGAGAAAATATGATGAAAATTTACTGTCGCCTTCTCATTATTCTTACACTATGGTCTTGTGTTAAAACGGATGATTTTTCCATCCCTGAAGAAAAGTGTGACAATCTTTTAACAGCAAATAAAACAGTGCTAGAAATACTGAATAATGCTACGGGTATCGCCACTAAATATACAACTGATGACTTTATTGAAGGCTATGTCGTCTCGAGCGACCAATACAGTAATTTTTTTAAAGCATTGTATTTACAAACTTTAGACGGTTCATTAGGGTTTAGTATACCGATAGATCAAACGGATTTATATACTATTTACAATCCTGGAAGGAAAGTAATCATTAAACTAAAAAATAATTATATCGAAATTGATAATGATGCACTTGAAATTGGCAACTTATTTATAGATAAATTTAGTAATGAAACAGTCGGTAGAATAGCCTATCCTTCTTATGAAAACATCCTGATAAAATCATGCGATATTGTTGACGAAGATGATTTAGTACAGACCTTTTCTATCAATGATATTTCAGACACTTATTTAAATACATTGGTTGAGTTCTCAAATGTTCAGTTTACGGATGAAGCGCTCGGTCTGACACTATTTAATAGCATTGACCATGAGGAAAGTTTTGCAACAAATCATTTAATTCAAGATACTTTTGGCAGCACTTTAATTTTTAGAACAAGTGCTTTTGCTGATTTTGCAAGTACTGAGGTTCCAACTAATAGTGGCACAATTCGTGGCGTATTAACCAAATTTGGTGGAGATTACCAACTTTTAGCAAGATCTTTTAGTGATATCAATCTAACTAAAGAGCGATTTATAATAGCGTTTAAAAACAACGTTTTCTTTACAGAGTTAGCCGACCCAAATAATAATGCAGGCGCGCGTTTTATAGAAATTTATAACGCAGAAGATGCGCCTATTAATTTAAATGGATGGAGTATCAGAAGGTATACAAACGCTAACACATCTGTTTCATCAACATTAGATTTATCGGGTAATACCATTGATACGGGTCAAGCTTTTGTCATTGCTGCAAATGCATCTGAATTTGAGATTGCCTTCGGTTTTGCTCCCGACTTAGCTGCTGGTCCAAATAGTCCGGCAGGTTCTAACGGCGATGACAATCTAGAATTAGTTGATTCTGAAGGGACTGTAATTGATATTTTTGGCGTTATTGGAGAAGATGGTTCTGGTACAAATCATGAATTCGAAGATGGTAGGGCTTTGAGAAATATTTCTATAAGTATTGGGAATCAGATATATATATTTAGCGAATGGCAAATTTGGAACGATACTGGTGATGCTGGCACAACAAATTTACC
>RCNB010000813.1_pt1 | contig 20355 bp, 46 predicted proteins | sample 2041321 | NCBI WGS metagenome assembly RCNB01 (sample SAMN09708232, study PRJNA481090) | Marine sediment metagenome, whole genome shotgun sequencing project. | reverse complement strand
AGCTTCATCGTATGTCCATCGCCATATTAAATCCTTGACTCTTATTCCAACCTTACGATCTTCCTTCCCTTTCAGTGGGTCAAATGTATCCCAAATCCATTCCCAGTCTGTAGGAAGTTTTTCAAGACCATCTAATACAGCTTGAAACCTAACTTGACCGGAGATAGGCGCTCGCATACGAAAGCCAAAGATAGCCTGTTCGCTTCGACCTACTTCAAGCCCAACCTGTAAATCATAAGGGTTTTGTGCGCCAAAACTTAAATGAGCATCGGGAAAATCAAGATAGCCAGTGCAGTGACCTTCACTCGGATAATCATCAGCAATATTCTTTGTAGGTATCCCGTGCGGCTGATTAACCCACTGACCGCCGACATAGGCTTGGACAAAGAACTTCATGGAACTGCATATGATTTTCCCAGCAGCTTTCAGGATCTGCTTGTCAGATGCGAACTCGATATTGTTTAGATTGTGGCCGTACTGCAATTCGTTAGACGTGGCTTTCCATAGATAAGGCAACCATTGCAGGCCGTCCCAGGTCTGTTGCTCGGCAAGCCCAGCCTTATACATATACTGATTCGTTCCAGCATTATGTAAAGTCTGGCCTGATTTTTCCCATTTATGGTGATTGAAAGCCATTTATTTATGTATCCAAGGACTATCAATTATTCCGAAAAGCTAAATCCAGTTTGTTCAATTATTTAACAGTCTTGTTAACCGCATCTTTTAAACCAGTCACAGTCTTTGCCAGATTGTCAATTTTTTCAGATACTAATAAAATACAAGAGTCTCTTCTTTCTATACAGTTATTTTCTTTCACTTTACCATTACTTCCAATAACCTTTCCAATAGTACCAGATACAACAGCTACCACTACACCACCCATTACAACAGTTACAGGCTCCATCAAGCGTATCTCCAGTTAGAAGTTTCAGCTATAGCAGGGTCATAATCAAGCTCACTATATTCAGATTCAATGTCTTCTGGATTGTCCTTTGGACTGAAGTATCGTTCTCCGAGTTCAAGCATTTCAATGATATATGCAAGGCAGTCCATTATATCCCAGAGTCTAGATCGAGGAAACATTAGGAGTTGTTGTTCGAGTTTCTTGATGTCTGCACAAGCTGCATTGTGATAGATGTAACCTTGACGGTAGTAAGGGACTAGTTCTTTAACACGTAGTTCCTTCTTCATTCCACCACGAGCTTTTAGCCAGACAAGTTCATAGAATGTACCACGCTTAAACATCTCATTTTTGATCGGCTGACGGATAAATTCATTTAGTGAAGTTTCCTCAATACCTAGTACTTTTGCGTCTAGTCGTAAGGCCATGCCGAACATCTCATCGTAGATTTCATCTGGATACATTTTCTTTGATATGATGTCCCTGATGTAAAGTCTAGCACTTGCAAGGTCTACTCCAACGCCTACTATTGCAGTTTCAGCTGAGTGAATCTTTACAGTTTTAGCAGGATCCATTAAGACTACTGTTTCAATATTCTGGTCTGATTGAATTTCTGCATCAAGTTTAGGTATGTCAAACTCACCTTTGCCTAGCTCAATAGGTTTGTTGTAGTATCTGAAGTAGTCTTTCTGAAATGCTGCGTCTTTGGTTGAGATAGGTAGATTACGTAGCTCACGGAAGAAAACATCTGTTTGTCCTGAGTCACAATGTTCCTGCCATTCACGTTGTATGTCTTCATCAGACATAAAAATAGGTGCAGTGGAGTGAAAGTCATCATCGCAGGCTTCGAGGCGAACAGATGCCCACTCAGGTGACTCAAGGAGTTTTTGTAACACTGAATCTTCATGTTTTAAGGTGTCAATGTACACAATCTTCCAATTATTAGCTTTAGGCCCAACTCGTGGAACTGCTTTAATTACATCTGCATAAAGCCATTCATACCAGCTTTTTCTAATAACGTCATTGCTGACTTGCTGTGGATCTTCTAGATCGTCTATTACAATAAGACCAGGCCGATCATTCTTAAATAGCACACCTCGAACTTGCTGTCCAGCTCCACGGGGCCAGACAAGTGTGTCGTAAGCTACCCAGGCTTTTTTGCTAAAGACTTCATCGAATTCCTTAACGCCTACATCTCGTTGTTTGAAGTCACCGAAGAAGTGCTTGATCATTCTATTGGTTACAAGCTCACGGCGAAGGTTTTCGGTTTGAAGTGAAGCAGCGTCATGACTCTTGTTAATGTAACAGACAAAACCTGTATGACGGAATAGGATGTAGCGGGCTATTAGTGCTAGAGCTACAATAGAAGTCTTACCCCATCCACGAGGTGCAGCGATAGCTACTTTATTATCAGGTCCATCAATTAGGTCAAATATCTTCCCATGAATGTTCTTAGCAAATGGTATATAGAAACGTTCTGGGAAGAAAGTCTTCCCAGTCATTTCAGTGCTGACTGAACATAAAGACTGTATTTGTGCAGTTTCTTTATCCATTATGGAGTTACGTCAGTCCAGTAAGGTACAAACTTACCTGTAGCCACTTCAAAAAACCCATTGTTTACTCCAAGAGCATTTGCATTACCTGAGAAAACATTAGTCCCAACAGCATCAGCACCTTTAAAAACCCTCTGTGAATTAAACCAAGTTTGAGCAGTGACTTGTGTCCAAAGACCATTGTGATAAATGAAAGTGTACCAGATCTTTGGCATTGTTGGAAGATCGACTGATCCAAAGGTTTCAATAATCCCAGCTCCGTGTTCAATAATGGTATTAGTTGGATTATTACCACTCATTACATATAAAATCTGTCCCTGAAGAGCATCATCGAAGTCTGTGATAATTGTTGCAGCAGAGTTTTCCGTCCTCAATTTTTCAATTCTAGCTACAGTAGGAGTAGTATCACCATCAGTTGCACCTATTACACCTCTAAAAACATCATCAGGAAAATTAGCGTCATTTCCTTGATCACTGTAAAACCAAAAAGTTCCATCTTCCATTGAAGTACATCCACTATAGACATTCCAAGTTGCTGGTAGAACACCAATAGTGTCATCGTAGAAACCATATCTAGTTTGAAAGCCTAAACCACCTAGATTACTACGTCCTAGGCAACCACTAAATATACTAGAGCCACCACTAGTTGAAGTAGTATGGAAATGATCATAAGTATTAGTTGCATCTTCTGAATTATATAGACCTAAGCAACCAATGAACTGATTATGCTTTCCCCATGCTCCATCCATCATAAATCCATGACCCATGTTACGATCAGCTCGGCAGGAAGTAAGACGATTCATAGCACCATTGATATAGTAACCAATATCAGAGAACTCACCTACACAATTAGTAAAGAAAGTAGTTGATCCAGGATCTATAACTGCAAAAGCTGCTATATAGAGATTAGCATCACTTTTTGATGTTAAAGAGGCAGTTGCCTCAACTCGCTCAACAAAACTATCATATCCATGAATTTCAATTACTCCTTCATGAGTTGTCCGTGTTCTGTCAAGCATGCAATTAACAGCTTGGATATCTAAAAATCTACAAGCATTTCCTTTGTCAAATAAAATAGCTTGATCTGCTAAGTTATCAAAGCCGCAGTCTTGGATAACTGCTCTTTTTACATCTCTAAGTCTAACACCTATGAGGGGTACAGCAGCTCCGAGGCCCTCGAAGACTATTCCGACAATTATAGGTTCACGAGTAGTTGCTACTGGAGTATCTACTATTACACCAGTTGCATTTGCAGTGAATCTAGTTCTATTCGCATATTCAGCAGCGTGTCTGCCATAGCTGTATGAGTAAGGGTGACCTTTTAGAGTTACATCTTCCTGAATTTCTACATTACAGATGTATTCAGCATCCATGAATTGGACAGTTCCACCTTCACGTGCGGCTACAGCGTCTATGGCTTCTTGGATGGGTGCTGAGTCATCTACAGCATCATCACCTATAGCTCCAAACCATTCGGAGTAGACTACATTGACTCTTGGGCCTATTGCGATAGTTCCAGCGCCAGGGAAGGCGTAGAAGACTGGGCAGGTAAGTGAACCATCGAAGGTTAAGGTATCACCACCTGTGATTGTTATAGTGTTACCTGCAATGATTCTTACATTCTGGTAAATGTCGAAGATTTGATCAGTGTCCATGTCCTCTGGTTGGTCAATGAGGATGGTGAGAGATACATCTTCGTTGTCTGTTGCGGTGAGACAAGCTGTTAGGGTGCTAAACCAGGAAGATCGAACTTCAGAACCTGCGAGGAAGTCAATATCACCTGCTCCACCGCCGAAGATCTGATATGAACCAGCCTCGATTTTCTTGAGGTTTGTTAAGTCAAATGCAGCATGAGTTATGATGATAGGAGATTCCCAACGAAGAACTACATTGTCGCCTACAGCTGCAGAAGCTGTTAAGGATTCGGCTCTGGAGATGACCATTGTTAGTGTATCATCGTTAGTTACATCAAGGGCTTCATCTAGGTCGTCAAACCAGGCAGATCTAACTGTCGCACCGACAGGGAAGTCTATGTCTCCGGCTCCAGAGAAGATTTCCCGATCACCTGCATCAATGTCATAGGTTTGGAGAGTTAGCTGAGTGGCAACTGCAAGGGAACCATTAGACATGAATTTAAGTCTAACGTTGATAGGGATGGTTAAGGTGCCTACTGCTTCTTCACCTATTATAATTACTACCCGTTCACTACCACCTATTGCAGTAATTGCAGCCGCAAGATCAGTGTAAGCACGAGTGTCTACCCATTTACCAGCAGTTCCAGTTACTATGACCGTAGGGAAGAACTCAGCTAAGGCAACTACTGCTACAACAATGATGGCAAGAAGAACTGAGAAGATTATCTTTTTCATCTATTGCTCCAGATTGTTTAATTTTTGAACAAACTTAAACACCGATTGACTTCGTATCATCAGGTAAAGGGGCTTGTTTGAGATACATAGCAGCAGCTACAATAGCGCTAACGATTGCTACCATTAGAAGCTTACCTCCACCATCGTTAAGATTAAAAGTTGTAGGATCGATAACTGCAACAGTTATAGAGTTAGCCGCTCCACCGATGATTGCACTGATTAGGCCTTTAACCCACTTTTTCCAGTTCATTAAAGTAATCCTCCGGTTTCTTAGTTATGAAAAGAGCTGATATTTCTTCAGCTGTCGGCTCACCATTCTCAAATAATTTGGCTATTGTTAAGACTGTCGAAGGTCCATGTTGGAGAACTGCTATAGCTATAGCAACTGCTAATTCCATTATTTAACCTCCTTAGATATTGGATCTAGGTAAGTGAGAAGATTTGATAGAGCTTTAGCTAAGTCTGGAATTAGGAGTAGGTAGATTTCCTTATCTTCCTTAAGACCTGAATTTTTTAGTTTTAACAAAGCTGACACAGCATCATTATGGAGTGTCATGTAAGCACTTCCATATTCTATAGCTTTAGCTATCTGATTTTGAGTTACCTCACCCTGGCTATGAAGAGTTTGAAGTAGATAAAACGATGTGTCATAAGTTTCCTTACTAACAGCCAGAGATTTGTAGGCTATCTCAATAAAGGAAGGTTCTGTACCAGGAGCTTGACCAACAGTAGCAGTGCATGAAGATAATGCAAATGCTAATAGGATTAATGGAAGTAGAATTTTTAATGTCTTTTTCATATTTAATCTCCTTCACCAAATGAGTAGTGATTGCCGTCTCTAAACCTACCGCCCCAGGAACCTCCAATAGATTCCCAGAATTCACCTAAGAATCTATGATACTCAGTTTTAGTTAGATATTCTCCATCTTTGAATAGGTTAAGATCAATAGCTAGACGTTTGTAGTGGAATGACCCTGGTATATGGCCGGTGAAAGCATAAGCATCTCCAAAGGTAACTTCATAGCCCTGTTCATTAGCGAATAGGATTAGTAATGCAACTTTCTTTGCAAACTTACTCTGCTGTTTTCGCAGGCTCATTAGATTCCTCAACCGGTAAATCTACAATCATCCCACTTTCTCTTCCTGCATCTATTCCTCGTTTCTTCCAGTCTTCAATTTCTTCTTTTGTAGCAACTTGATGAATGTTATGTGATTGGATTCTTGTTGGAACCTTAAGACCTGATAATTCAAGTGCAACAGTATCAGCAACTTTCTTCTTCATCGCATGACCTTCTGTCTTGTCATCGAAGATTTCGTGGTAGACAGTAAGGGCTTTCTTTGTCAAGTCGTCTATTTCCTTAACTGTGTCGTAGGTATCTTCATCTCGTTCCTTTCTCATCTCGGATAACTTCTGCATGCCAAGATCACTGTTTAATGTGTTAGACACAGTCTGCGGAGTAATGTTTAAGATCTCTGCAATCTCTGTTGGCTTCATTCCTCTGACAGCTAAATTAAGAATCTCATGAGACCACTGCCAGAGCTGCTTAATGTTATGAGTTTTGCGTGTCTCATCTTTACGCCGGAGATCTGGCTCTCTCATATCAAAGCCGTAAAGGGACTTTCTTGTCATTATTCCTTCCATTGTTTTACCTAAGTAATCTGCAACACTGGACTTCCAGGTGCAGGTGTATATGTTGGCAGTAGATTAGTAGGAGGTATAAAAACGTCTCTTGTGTAAACCACAGAATTACTCGCTCCACTCTCAGCTGTTTCATTATATGCTGTGACATAGATAGTATATTCAACACCAGGTGCAAGGCTGAGCAACCCAGTATCGCATTCCCTAATATCACCAACTAAGTTATAGTTATAGTTATTAGTGCCATCTGTGTAGTAGAATATGAATCCATCTGCTCCACCATGCTCCCATTGAAGTGTTCCTGCAGATACTAATACAGACCAGCCAAACACCACTAACACAACAATAATACTAAGTAACCTTTTTATACCTAACTTTTTCATATCTAACCTCCTATCTAATTTTTCTATCCTTACAACCACATTATATCATATCTAGATCTATTTGTCAACCTAATTTTTGGTACATTTTAGACCTCTAACCCTACCATTCAGATTGTTCAAATTTTGAATGATCTTGACTTTCGTCGATCTACCAGCACTTATCGCCTAACCATGACTTAGCTAATGAATTGTACATTTTGGGACATTTAATAAAACTCAAACAATATGTGAGTTAGCCAACCCCTGGCCTATTTGCACTGTTTTCCCCCTTCGACCTTTGTGTAAAATAAACCTTGACACATACCATCAATGTGTTATGATGAAATCAACATTGAATATTAGTTCATTGACAATTTGAGGGTAATGGTGACGGCGTGGGAACGTACGACCATTGAACCTGACATCCTATGGTACATCATACATTAATGAAAGGATGTATTATGGACCTAACACAGATAGTAAAAGGCGTCACATTGACAAAGGTGTGTAACATCAAAGCACATAAGGATTCGACTAATGTCAAACAAATATCATGTGAGATCCTGTTCGATGGAGTTTCATTACAAGGTGTGTTTGATAAAGCAGTGTCAAGCACTGTTATCCAATGGCAGAACGGACCTGGACGGGATAAGATTGACACTTGGATTGATAAACAGGTGGTAAAGATCAATTTTAAGGCTCCAGGTGTGACTACTATTGATCCTGAAGTAGCAATGAAGGCGAAGTTGGCAAGTATGACCGTTGAGGAGAGACAAGCTAAAGTGATGGAGTTATTAGGTGATTTAGAAGCGTAGTTTAATCTAACCATAGGATGTTTTAATAAGGGTATGCATTTATTGTAATGTATGCCCTTTTTTTGTGTTTGTAGATCTTCTAGCGTGGCGTAGTATAACACTTGGGTAGACTATATACAAGTGGGAATAAATGTACGTAATATTACGTTGACAATGTGTTGTAGTACGTGTATGATATGATTATATTGTATTTGTTGTATTATGTGTATAAATGTATTTGATATATATACCTATATAAAAATATATATAAAGAAGAAGGTCATCATATATAGAATACACTCGTACGTTAAATACAATGAATACGCTAAATACATTTAAATAGGAGAAGTTATGGCTTATAGATATAAGAAGAGAAGAAGAAAGAAATGCAGAGATATTAATGAATGCTTTTAAACGTGATAGTAATATAATAGTGGAGGTAGACTATGGACAAGGACGCTAAGCGAGAAGCATCACTACCAGTTCAGTCAAGGATAGATATTAGATCATTGGCTACTGCATGTAGGTATTGGGAAGGTGAAGGAGTTTATATAGATACTATGAGTAAGTTAGTATCATGGTCTATGGACTTGCTGGTTGAGATACTGAGTAGGAATGATAGATTGAATACAGTGTATAGTTCTATGACTGAAGCAATAAACTATTTAGAAGGAAGAGGATTGTATAGTCCTGGTAGTGGTAGTGGTAAGGGTAGGAAGAAAGCTGCTATTGGTATGAGATTTGAAAGTATGAAATTAAGTGGTATAGACCCAAAGTTTGAGAATAGTAAGGACTACAACATGACACATAATAAAGGTAGTGTTGAGGTATCAGATATAGGTAATCCAAGTAAAAGTGGGACTGTAGTGTTTACTGAAGAGAGTTTAGCTGGTTGGGAAGCTGAAAGAAAACGAAAGGAAAGAACTGAAATGGTTGAGGAGGCTAAGGAAAGAGATAAGAAGGCACTGAGTGAGATAAAGTATGATGATGATGGAGTTTGTATTAGAGAGCCAGTGCCTGATGATACTGCAGACCTTATACCAGCCAGTAATGTAGTGCAACCGAAGCCTAGACAGGTTAAGAATAGTGACCTAGCAAGACCATTGAGTAATGAAGAAGTAGACGCTAAATCACTTGCAAGGGAGAAGAAAGAAAGAGCTGGTTTAGAAGCTTTAAAGAACATGAATAGTCCAGTGTGAGTTTGTTTAAAAATTGAACAATCTAAAATGGAGGTTAAGATGGGACAGATTAAAAGGACACCAATGGCAGAGGATATGAAGGTTGTTTTAGATCATGTTGGTAGAGTGTTAGGTATATTGGAGAAGGTAGTTGTTTATATGAATAGTCCAAGGCATACTGTAAATAATCAGTTGTTTGTTGATAAAGAAGATATAGATAAACATCTAAAGTCAGTTGTTGAGGAGTAGTTTGTTTAAAAATTGAACGGTCTGATTCGTTCATGCTGATTCATTATAAGTGTTAAAACTTATTGACAAATGGTTTTGGTTGTGATATAATGAGGGTAATTTTAAGTGATTGATTAATTGATGAAAGGAGGTGAACTAAATGCTAAAAAGACATAGTTATATAATTTATACAAAGTGGTTTAGAGTCTACTATCGTGGAGAGTATGCATGGTTTGAGCTTGACTTTGGTAGGGCTGGATACGAAGAACTGGCCGTGTTTCTATTCAATACAGATTGTCTATTTAAGTGTCGAGTATTTAAGGAGAAAAGATGCTAAAAGCAACTATTGACATAACCTGCTATCCAGTAGTTAAGGTTATGAGTAAGGAAAGACCTGTCGTGCCAAGAATGGCATTGCAGGTGTTAGAGTTTGATCCGACAAGGAAGTGTGGTGACTTTCTACTTTATTTTAGGGAGATAGAGAATGAGCAAGTTGTTCAAGGGTACATTTAACTGGGCTAATGAATCTTATGAAATGTACACTCACTGTCATGCAGCAAGTGGTGCGTTTTATAACTTTATAGCTCAGTTGAGTAGAAAGTTGGAGGTAGGTAAGACTACACTGTTGTTTAGGTTTGATGGGAGTAGGGATAACTATTTTATTGAGGAGGTAAAGCCTGTGGAAAGAGATCCTGTCAAGGATGCAGAGATGCTCCTTGAAGTATTTCCAAAAGGCGTTGCTAAAATATTGGAGGAGGTGAAGGAAGATGAAAGCAAAGATAGCAAGAAGGATTCTTAGGAAGAACCACTGGCAAATGTTGAGAGGTGATAGCTTCTGCCCATCGTTGAGGAAGAGGATTAAAGAGGCTACGAGAGTAGCTATTAAAGCGGAGGTAGAAAGATGATAGATGTACATAAACTAACTCCAGTAACATTCCATAGTTATACTTCATCAGCTAGAGATAGAATATTTGAGGTAGAGTATACTTCTGACTCAGATATAGATTCCTTAGAAAAGGAACTGGTTGAACTGTTTAATAAAGAAGGTATAAAGAATGTCTTTGGAGGTAAAGTAAGAAGAGATAACAAGGTAGTGTTTGAAGTTATCTACCAAGGTTTAACACTTTACTATGGTTTCTATGACTGGATATTTTCTATTGGTCTGAGTTACTATAGTGAACATGAGAGCATGAAAAAGTATGTCAAAGCGGAGGTAGAAAAGTGAATAAGAAGTTCAAACGAAAGATAGAACAAATGACTAAGGATGAATTAGAGCGTAGACTAAGCATTGAAACATTTTACAGTAAAATGAGACCAACTCGTGAAATGAACTTAATTTATGCAGAACTAAAAAAGCGGAGGTAGACAAATGACATTATCTATCCTTGGAGAACACATACGTCTAATCAGGCCTAAGAAAATCAACATACCTATCATTCGTAAGTCAGACCAGCCAAAACCAACTTATAATAAAAGACCTAAAACAATTAAAGAAAACTCAGGCAAGTGCATTTCTGTCTGCATTAGACTAAAGAATGGTGCAATTAGATCTATTCGTAAAGGTCTGCATATAGATGTATTGGAAGTCTTTAGCGTTGATCCTTTGAATGTTGATAAGGTAGGCTGGGAGTTAGAAGGTGGAAGGTTTGTTTGGAGGTGAAATATGGAAAGAGTAGTAGTAACAAAATCTATGATTGGAATCTATGCAATGCAAGTATGTGCAGAGAAGGACGTAACTGATGAAGAGATTCTGGAGGTATGTAATAGAGACAATCCTGCAGGTACTTTTAATGGCTGGGGAACAGTGTTTAGAGAAGTAGATGAACATCATGGAGAGAATCTACTTCCTGCACAGTGTGCTGATGATCCAGGCAGGATACACTTTATAGTGTTTTGTTAAGATGATTCAAATTTTGAACGATCTGGAGGTAAGACTATGAAAGTTTATGAGATGCAATTAAGTAATTATCCAGAGAATGATGGAGAAACCTTATGGATAGCTACAGATAGAAAACTAACTATCCCAGAAGATTCAAGTATAACTAATTTACATGAAATATTTGAGGGTGAAGATACTCCAGGAGTAGACTTAATAATAAAGTAGGAGGTCTAAGATGCTAACGAAAGAAGAGCTAGAATCTATGAGTATTGAGGGACTTAAGTCAGAGCTACTCAGAATTTGGGTGGCTGCCCCTAAAAGAGCAAGAAGAAAGATGGAAAAAAGAATGAGGAGGATGATAGAAGATGACGAAAGAAGAAAAAGTAGAACTAGAACTCGACCGTGCTAATGCTAAATCCAGAAGCAAAGAAGTCTATGGCACTATTAAGTTGTTGAAGAGCATTACAGCTGCTTATTACAGAGATTATTACAGATGGAGAGATAGATTTGAAAAGGCAGACAGAGCACTGGCTATGGAGGAGAAGCTTCAGGTTGTTAAGGTTGGTAAGTCTGGTAAGAAGAAGGTTCCTGAGCTTGCAATAAAACTTACCAAGCAACAAATTATTGAGATAGCGGAGGAGTTGGGTGTTAAGGTTGAATTAGACTTTGATGGGGAAGGAGGTGAATAACTATGGAACTAAAGTTTGAAGTGTATGCAGGGCCTAAGGGTGAGAAGAAGAACAGTCGTAGGTATGAGTGTAAGACGGAGAAGTCTCCTATTTCAGACATCTACGTCAAGCGGCCATTTGCAGAAGGTAAGGATAAGTTAACTATTACCATCACTTGAGCTAAATGTACGATAAAATGGGTTGACAAACCCCTAAACTACGTGTATAATATATTTATTGTTTTTCAGTAATTTGCTTAAGTAACATTCCATTAACCCTTTAGACGGAGGTTAGAAACCATGCAACAGAGAGAGGTAACAGCGCAGGTACCAGAGAAGAAAAGTGCAGATGGGGAAGTAACGCAGGTAGCTTTAGGTCCTGTAACTATTGCAGTAGATTTTCCAGAGTCTTATGAAGCCTCAGTTGGCTGGTGTACTGAGGAAGCCATGCTTAGTAATGCCTTTGCTCAGTTTAAAGTATCACCTATTCAGGCAGGTATTAGGGCGATGCTTAAAGCTGGGAAGACTCAGGAAGAGATTCAGGCAGCACTTGGTAATACTGTGATGGGAGTTGCGAGAGCTGGTGTGACAGTGGATACGAAGGCGGCTTACAAGGCTCTATTCTTTGCCTCCTCACCAGAGGATCAAGCAAAGATGATTAAGGATCTCAGAGAACAAGCAAAGAAGTAATCTCCTTTTCTTGTAGTGTGGGTGGCCCTGGAGGCATCGGATAGACGCCTTCAGGGTTTTTAACCGCCTTTAAAATGCACATTTTGGAGCATAAAAACAGTTCGTTCAATTTTTGAACAGTCTTAAACGAAAGGAGAATAAGAAGATGTATATGAATAGAATAGGTAATTCTAAAGAACCTACCAAAAAACAGATTGAAAATATCCTGTCCAACCTTATCAGAAAATATCCTAACAAAACATTTCAACTGACTATTGTACACTGGCATCATGATACTAAAACAGTCTCATGGGATTATCAGATAGGTATTTTACCAGCATTTGATAACAGTTCTTGTCAGCATATTGATACTAAATCTTGGAAAGAACTTCTCATTGAATATAGACGTATCATGAGAGGCGATTATGACTAGCCAATGGCAGCGTTGGAAGGGAATAATGAAGTGTTATCCCTTCGAAGAAAAGCGTCTTGCTAAGTGGGAACCTCCTTACATCGTACAGCCCAAGTATGATGGTGTTAGGTGTAGGGCTATACCACTTGAAAGTGGTGAATATCTTCTATTATCAAGTGAAGAAAATGTTGTCTTCAGTGTCCCTCACATTAATGAGGAACTAAAATCATTAGTTAAAGGACCTGAACTTGATGGTGAACTTTACTGTCATGAGCTTAGTTTTGAGGAGATATTGTCTATCACGTCAAGGACTGTTAATTTACACTACGACCATAAACTTATTAAGTTTCATGTGTTTGATGTAGTTGATAAAGAACCTCAACATTCAAGGATTGCTACTATTCTTGGAATAAGAAGGTTTGAGCTTAAACATATTGAAGTAGCTCCATTCTGGATGTGTGATACCTTTGATGAAGTAATGAGGTGTTATGATAAGTTGATTGGTCTTGACTATGAAGGTATGATAGTTAGGCACAAAGACGCACCTTATGTTAGGAAGCGTAGTACCTTTGTGATGAAGTTTAAGCCTAAGAAGGAGGATACTTATGTTATTGTGGGAAGTGAAGAAGAAATTTCGGCAGACGGAACCCCTAAGCAATCCCTTGGTGCTTTGGTCTGTAGAAGTGGAGACGGTGAAACCTTTCGAGTCGGCTCAGGACTTACTCGACGAGCTAGAGAAGATCTATGGAGCAGTCGTGAGTCACTTGCAGGCAGAAGTGTTGTAGTCCAATACCAGCACTTAACATCTGGGAAGAAAGTTCCACGCTTTCCTATTTTCATGGAGGTAATAGAATGAATCAACACCTAATTGGAAGGATAAAAGAACTAAGTCCACCTCAGGCTGTAATGAACTTTGGAAAGGATTCACAACAAGTCCTTAAGTCACATAATGAACTACTTCAACTTCATGCTAAAACTCTAGCCTGTCATTGTGAGTGTATGGGAATGATGTCTGAGAATATGCTTTCAGCTACATCAAACTTAAAGCCTCTATTTGGAACTGACCAGTTTATCTCAGTTATGAAGAAGTGGAGAGTATTAGATGAGGAAGGAGTATCTATCCTATGAAACCTATCCCTATCTCAACATGTGAAGGCTGTAAACCTGATAATTGGCTGGTTGTAGGGCCAAGCAAAGGTGAGTATAAGTGTGAGAAGTGTAAGAGAATATCAACTAAAATACTTAGGAGGAAGAAGACATGGAAAATAAGCTAGAAATTACTTTTTACGTAGCAGGTATCGCACATCATCAGATTAGTAAGTGTTTTGATCAGATTGAGGTAGGTAACCATCTACAAATGACACCTGAGCCAACAAATAAGTATGATCCTAATGCTATAAGACTTGAGTTTTCAGACCCAAGCAAACCTGAAACTACTGTTATTGACTCTGTAATGATAGGCTATGTACCTATGAAGATAAGTGAAGACATAACAAGCTTAATGATTAAACAGGACTTTAACTGCAAAATCACTGAATTCAACAAAGACTCAGCACCTTACAAACAAATTAAGGTAGTAATAGAGGAGGTCTAATGAAATCCTTCTACTGTGCTGTCTGTGGAAAGCAAATTTTAGCTATCCAAAAAGCTGTTCCAGCAACTGGAAAGGTCTATAACTTAATCCAACCTCATAATTGTATAGGTGCAGACAAGTGTGAGTTCCATCCTATACTCGAAGACGATCCAGTCTGTGCTTGTGGAAGTGATATTAGTGGAGTACCATTTGTATGTACTCTAGAATACTCAGAAACCTGTGAGTGGGCTGTAGAAAGGAGAAAGGTCAGACCTTTTAAACCGAAGGAAGAAATATCTACAACAGCCTCAGACATTGATAAACTATTTGATTCATTCGAGGTTGTTCAAAAATTGAACAATCTTGTTCCAGCAATGAAAGATGTCCATGAAGAAAACTATGGAGATAAGCGTAGTGAAGAACATACACGTAAAGAGCTTAAAACAACAATAGCTCCACAGGGAATTCTTGATACTATGAAAGGATTTTCTGGGAAGGATTAAGATGCCTAAAGTCTACATTGTAAACAAATCAGCACATGACTTCTCACCGGCTGAAGCATATGGAGAAATACTATTCCTATCAGAAGGTCCTATGAATCGCTATGCAACTAACCACATGCATAGGAAGTTCACTGACATTATGAAGGAGTCAAGTTCAGACGATCACATAGTACCTTGTAGCTTAAATGTAATGAATAGTATTGCATGTGCTATATTTGCAAGAATGCATGGGAAGTTAAATTTGTTGTTGTTTAAGGGAGGGGAGTATCTTGAGAGAAACCTTATTATCTAATACAAAGTGGACACTAATTACCGAATTCAAAGAAGATCAAATCCTTCAAACATTGTTAGATAGTCAAACTAATAGAATAATGAACTGGGTATGTGACCTAAGAGAACAAGGAATAAAAGATGCACTTATAAACCTTGGGTGGACACCACCTAAATGAAAGGAGAATAAGATGAAGTACTTCAAAATGGGAGAGGAGGTATTGGTGAAGGCCACTTTATATCCACTTTACATAGATAATAAAAGGGAATGGTTAAGGTGGGAGGATGGACATGAAAAGAAAGCTTTCTATGTTGGCTATACTCATAAACATGAAGGGAGAATCATTGACCACAAACTAATAAACATTAAAACAATTAAGGTACTCCGAGTCAAGTTTTCAGACTGGGGAAACGATAAGTTTGCATTACTACAAGATGTAAGGAGAATAAGATGACAGATGAAGAACAGAAAACTATTGATGAAATAAATCAGATGTCTCAGATAGATATGGCTTCACTATGGCGATATGCTCCATCTGGGCATCCATACTTTGATTCTACAAAACCTTTTTTTGAGGTATTTAATAAGCGTTTTAAAGAACTTGGAGGATTTACACCTGCTATATCAAAAGCCATAAATTAAAAGGAGAATAAGATGACTATTACAGAAAGAACGCTGAAGAAATGGAGAAGGGAAGCGCTTCAAACTAGCAAAAGTTTCAACGGAAACTTGACTGTGGTATCTAACATGGTTGTAGAATGTCAAGAACGAATTCTTCGAATGACTCAAGTCCTCCTCGATCAGCACTTGCTGAATAAGGAGGTAAGATGAATATTATAGACTTTCAAGGCAACAAAAGACCTGCTGAATATTTAGGAGATGGTGTCTACGCTATCTTTGATGGCTTCGGAATGTGGTTACATGCTAACGATCATGAGAATCCAACTGATAAAATCTACCTTGAGCCAGAAGTAATGAAAGCATTGATAATGTTTGGAGAAGCGTCAAGAACTGAGGAGGTAATTAAACTATGTTCCCAATGACTGAACAACCTACCTGGAAAATCCGAGACTCATCTAAACTCGATGTCTACCTCCAATGTCCTCGAAAATACTTCTTCGAGCACATGCTAGGGTGGAAAGTCGCCAAACCAGCTCATGATCTTTACTTCGGTAACGCTTGGCATGTAGCTCGTGAATATCAACTAATCCACGGCTACGATGATGTAGCAGGAGCTTACTTAGCCTTCATCAACTTCTACCGTAAAGAATTTGATCAAGAATCTGATGAACTCTACCGACCAAAAGATCCTATGGCAGTTAGTGAAGCACTGTTAAAATTCGCAGATGAGCGTGAGTCTGACCTAACTGAAAATGAACTAATTCAAACTGAGACTAGTGGAACAGTACCTGTTGATGAAAGTCGTGTGCTACACTATCGTATGGATTCTGTTTTACGTAGGAAGGAGGATGGTAAGGTCTTTTCCTGGGATCATAAGTCTGCTAAGGGATTCAATCGACAGTGGAGTGAGAAGTTTTATCTATCGGTTCAAAATGGAACCTACACACATTGTCTTTACTGTATGTATCCTATTGAAGATGTGATTGGAGTTGAGTTCGATGGTACTAGTTTTGAATATCTTAAACGTAAGAGTGCTAAACGAGACGCTGGCTACCACATTAACTTTCAACAAGTACCTGCCTTCAAAACTCCAGAACAGATGAATACTTGGCTATGGAATGTTAATCAGTACCTAGACGACATAGACCGTGATGAGGATCGTCTGTCACAATGTGAAGAAGGTGACACAACTCTAATGGCCTTCCAGCAAAATCCAACTGCATGTCCCAACTACTGGGGTTGTCAGTTTCATGACTACTGCATGTCTTGGGCTAATCCATTGCAGAGATGTTTTGAGCCTCCGTTAGGGTTTAAGGTTGAGTTTTGGGATCCTTCAAAGATGGAGACAACTAACAAAATGAACCTGGAGTGGAAATAAAATGAATAAACTACAAATAAACTTAGAGGTTAATATAGACAATTATATCTCTGGATATGTAAGGGGATACGTAGAAGGATTTAAGAAAGGGTCAACTATTGATAGAAATCAGAACACTGAACTAATGTTTGTAACAAAGTTAGTATTAAAAGGAAAGGAAGAAGTCAACTTTGAATTTTGTGATGTTATAAAGAATGAAATGCCCTGACTGTAGAATAAAAATGACAGTAGACTTCACAGACACTAATAAATCAAGAGATGCATTTGAGATAGTCTACAAATGTCTTCAATGCAAAGCTACATTCTTCGGAACTATGTATCGAGATCTAAATCAAGCAATAGGTGATGTAGATTGTGGAGAGTGTGAAGGGAGGAAAGATGAAAGTTCCTTATGAATACTTCTGTAAAGATTGTGGGCAACTAAGGATTTGTTTTGACCCTGATCAAGTTGGGTGCAAGTTCTGTGGAAGTATGAGGATTATTACCGGAGAAGTTAATGAGCTAGATAAAATTAAGTTGAATAGAAAATTTCATTATGGAGATTATATACAAGGAGAAAAAGATGGGAAAGTTTGAGTTTAATCCTTGGGGTGAAGTAGAAAATATATACTATAAACCTTTAAGCATTAAAGAACCACCATGCAGACATTGTTGTAACTGGATTCCAATGCCTAAATATATAAATACAAAAGACATGATGATGGCTGATGGAGTTAGATTATGTTGGAGTAGTCAAATGTACACTGACTTCTCATGCTTCAGACTGAAGGAGGACTAATGCCTTACGATCCAATGACTGAGCTAAAAAAAGTAAAAGACTATTACGCAAGTGACCCACTTCAAAAGCGCTTCTCTGCTCTCGTATGTGGTGGAACTGGAAGTGGAAAGACATTCTTACTACGTACTGCTCGTTTTCCAGTTCACATAGACTCCTTTGATCCTGGAGGTACTAAATGTCTCCGTCCTTGGATTGAAAGTGGAGATGTTATAGCTGACACTCGCTGGGAGAATGAAGATCCTTACAACCCTTCTGTATTTAAAGAATGGATGAGAGCAACAGACATAAGAATCCAACAAGGTTACTTTAACATATTTGGTACCTACGCACTTGACAGCCTAACTACCTTCGGTGACTCAGCTATGAACTTTCAATTAGTAGACCCACTTAAAAAGGACGGTAGTCATGAGAAGGTTAGCAGGGCTGGAGAACCACCTCAATATAGGAAGGACTATACTCCACAGAAAGTGCATATAGTGAATAGAGTTAAAAAGCTAATGACCTTACCTTGTGACTTCTTTCTAATGGCTCATTTAAATGCAGTGGAGGAAGTGACAGGTACTACGAGGATGGGAGATCCTATTAAGAAAACTATATATAGATTACTAGTAACTGGTCAGGCAGTTGTTACTGTACCACTACAATTTGATGAATTGTATGTGATACTTGGAAAAGAAACTTCGTCTGGAATAGATAGAGAACTGTTAATAGATGCTCAAGGCAAGTATACTGCTCGATCTAGATTAAAAAGCAAAGGCTTTCTTGGAATTAAAGAACCACCTGATGTTAAAGCACTATTAAAAAAGGTTGGTCTTTCATGTGAGGATAAGGCCAGATTGGAGGTGTAACAGTTTGTTCAAATTTTAAACAATCTAATTGGGAGGAGGTGAGGCTAATGGACAGTGACCCAGGTGATAGACAGATAAAACATGAGGAGATTCTTAATAGAATAAATTTATTAAGATGTGAAATACAAAAGTTGGAAGACTTAGGTGAAGTAATAGATGTAGGGAATAAACCTTATGATAATCCTGACGAACCAGAAAAAGCATCAAAACCTTCACTAGCTGTCTTCTTAAATGAAATTCCAGATACAATAAGTTCTTTAACTACTATGATATCAGACGCTAGAACAAGAATTAACTCATTAATATTTTAACTTAGAAAGGAGGTGAAATTGACATTTATCTTAATCGGTCTATTATTATTCTCATTAACACTAAAACCCTAAGCGGAGGTAGAAATGGAGTATTCTATACTATGTATCTTCACACAGACTGGAAGAACATACACTTTTAAAGATGTTGACATAGTCTGTGACAATGAGTCAATGCTACAATTTACCTATTCAGCTATGTCAGATGGCAGAAATAAGATAGCCAACTTTCCCAAGATAGGCATTGCAGGATGGTCAACAACTTCATTACCTAAAACACTTTAACACGGAGGTTAGCCATGCTAACAGACTACACAGATTTAGAACAAGAAATTGAAGATGCACCGGAGCCAAAAGTCTTACCAGTTGGTACAGAGGTAAAAGCTAGAATCGTTACTGTTAGATCTGGCGTGAGTGAGAGTGAAAGATTCAACGGATGCACTTGGTATCAGCCAGTCTTTGACGTACCAGATGATCCTATAGTAATTGAGTTTAATGATTTCTTTTGGGCACTGGATAAGGAATTGTTAGAGCCAAAGTCCTACTCACGTTCCTTATATCAATTCCAGCAGTTTGCAGCAGCCTTTGATATTGACTTTAGTCGACCTTTTGATTGGGAAAGTGATTTACCAGGCAAGGAAGGCTGGATGATTGTTGGAGTGAAGAAAGATAAAGGCTTTGGACCTGGGAACTCGGTGAAGAAGTATATAGCTCCTAAGTAAATAGATGGGGATCAGTTATGGGATCAGTGGCGAAGTGGTTAACGCAGACGACTGTGGCTCGTCCATCGAGGGTTCAATTCCCTCCTGACCCCCCAACTCACAATCTCGGCGATTGACGAGAGCATGTGCTGAAAACCTACGATCATCGAGGCATGGCTCTGGAGACGCATGGTAGACCGTAGGGTGTAGTCTCTGTCAATCTGGGGCATGGGAGCCGGTGATTACTTGTAATGACTTTTGATTAAGTCTATGTGAGCCAGGAGCCGGTGTCGAGATTGTTCAAAAATTGAACAAACTAGGGAGCAGCAATGAAGAATACAGGAATAAAGGTAACGGAGAAAGACTTTGAGAAGTTGGTGGAGTTCGCTCGACGAGGGTGGATGCCAGGAGATAAGGTAATGATCTTTTCTATGGGTGAAGGAATTAGGAAAGATCAGAATACAATGGACGCCAAAAAGATGTGCCATCAACTGGCACTTGACTATGGTTTACCAGAAATAGAAGGTTATTATGGTATAGACCAAGACAGAGAATTTGTAACGACTTAAATATATTACTCTAACAAGGAGAAAAGCTATGAACAATGAAGAATTTATGATTGAAGTGGAAAATTCACATAATAGAAGTAAGAAAGTTCTTATTAAAAAGGAAAGGGAATATTCATCAGGAAGAAATCGTCTTGAACAATTCTACCGTGCTGCA
>RCNB010000812.1_pt1 | contig 20373 bp, 17 predicted proteins | sample 2041321 | NCBI WGS metagenome assembly RCNB01 (sample SAMN09708232, study PRJNA481090) | Marine sediment metagenome, whole genome shotgun sequencing project. | reverse complement strand
TTTATAGATGTTTTTCAAAAAGGAGTAAAAAAAGAAAACACAGCTCCTGAGGCAACTATCAATAACCGTATCAAAGAAACCCTGAGGGGAATTTATACAAATTTTAATCCTAAGTTAGAAGTAACCATAGATAGATTTGAATACAAAGATTTGATAGTCTTAGAGAATTTTTCCGCAGGTTTATATTTTGATGGTATCAAAAGCTTGGTTCTGAAAGAAAGTGGCTTTGATTACAATAAAGGAAGTAAGGTAGAATTTCAAGCTCAGTTAGATATATCAGAATCTGCAGGTACAAATATTGATGTCAATTTTAGGGCCTTTGGTGATCCCCTTCACTTAAATGAATTATTAAACTATGATACCTTTTTACTTGAAGGAGGCAAAATTGAAATAACCGCTAAAATTGCAGGTGATCTTGAAAAAATGAATGAATTGGTGAGCTCTGCCTCAGCCAGGTTTAAGATTGAGAATAGTGCTCTGCTTCACAACCCCAGTAAAACTTCAATACCCTTTAGCATTCTGGAAATAGACGTTGAAAATGATGATGCCATCCTTAAATCTTTGAATATTGATTTGCCGTCGGGAGATACAATAAAACTCTATGGAGAATTAAAAAACATCACCTCAATTGTTCCTGAAATCAGTGACAATAACGAAAGAATGAGCTCAAAACTCAATATCTATTCAAATAAGGTTCGTTTTAGTGACTTTATGGAACTTTTCGAAAATGTAGATACGGAGAAGAAAGTAAAAAATACTAATCGCAACCTGGCTTTAAAATCTGTGGTAAAAGATTTTTACAATAAGTACCAGCCAGAACTATCCATAAATATCGATGAATTCATATTTAATAAACTCATCATAAACAATTTCAATACCGGTTTTTATTTTGAAAATGAAAATCAGCTTTATCTGGAGAATACCGCTTTTGATTTTTATAAAGGTAAGGTAACTCTTGATGCACATTTAAACATAACTGATCCGTATAAAACTGAATTTTCAATTGGCGTTACAACCGATAATCTCGATTTGGAAAAGCTATTGATTTCCTTTGATTATTTTGATATCCCCTCAATTAAGGAAGCGGATAAAATAGATGGAAAAGTTAGTGTTAATACTCGAATAGAAGGAGATTTAATAGATAGTACAGGCATAATATCCAATTCGTTAAAAGGAACCATAGGGTTTGATCTCCAGGAAATGCAACTAAAAGGTTTTGATCCTATTATTAAGGTTGGAAATATAGTTTTCAAGAAAAAACGATTAGAAGACATTCGGTTTGGGCCAATTGAAAATATCCTTTATGTTGCCAACAATACGGTTGAAATCCCCCTTATGCAAATACAATCCACTGCATTTGATTTTTTTATGGACGGGCATTTGGGTTATGGGGAGGTTCCAACCAACCTATGGACAGCAATACCCTTATCTAATTTTAAAAGCAGAGACCTTGCCAATATTCCCAATAAAACTGGATATGTTGAATCTGGTAAAAAGATTTATATAGAAGCTAAAAGTGGAAAAAAGGATAAAATCAAATACAAACTTCATTTATCTGAAAAAAAATATTTCAAAGAAAGGGAATTACTCAGTGAATATAGAATAATGGTAAAGGAGGATAGATTGCTAAGAAGAAAATATAAGCGCGATGCAAGAATGAATGAAAAATTAGTAAAGCCAGATACGAGCAAAATAAATTAATAGCTCTTGTTGAATTCACCGGTTATTCTCAAACCAACTTCATCACTAACAGACAAAGTGGAAAGATTTTCACCCACTCCAAAAGCCTGTCTCATTATACTACCACTCGCTTTAAAACCAAGTTCATGTCGTTTAGCACGTTCATTCTCCACAGGTCCAACAAGCCATACCTCCAATGTAATTGGAAGTGTATTTCCTTTGATGGTGATATCTCCAGCAACTTTGTAATGTTCCCCTGCTATTTGATTGAAAGAAGTACTTTTAAAATTCAAAACGGGATGTTTTTCTACATCAAAAATATCAGGGCTTTTAAGATGTTTGTCCCTCGGTTCATTTTCGGTATTGATACTTGCCGTTTTTGCAGTAAACTCAAAAACCGCATCAGAAAAATCATCTTTTGTAGTTGTCATTGTGGCCTCAAACTCCCTAAAAAAACCATCAACTTCCGAAATCATATGATGTGTTACAGTAAATCTGATCCTTGAATGCCCAGGATCTAAAATCCAAACATCCTGTCCTAAAACAGCAAGTGTTGGAAATACCAATACCAGAAATAATACAATTTTTTTCATTTTATTTATTTTTAGTTAGTTTTCAGTGATGTTTTTTTGCTGTACATTAAAAATTGATTTTTGCCTTTTTCATTTTTTATAACTTATGGAAAGTCCCCCGCCAGAATTGTCAACCGAAGTCCCGTAGTTACTGAGAGCTAACACATACTCCAGAAACTCTGTAGTTCCAGACATGCCTCTTGTGCCCGGTGGACTAATATTATGTGCGGTGAAACATCCCCCTGATTCCAATTTTGGATCAACCTCCTTGAAATAGTTCGTATACCATCCCTTGTCGGCATCACTAAACACAAAATCAAAAGGACCGGGTAGTTCTTTAACTAGTTCATGGGCATTAGCAAGTCTGGCATCAATATATTTAGACAACCCAGCCTCTTTAAAATTGGACAGGGCTTCTTTATGCCTGTCCTCGTCGATTTCAACAGTAATTAACTTCCCACCCGTTTTGCTAAAAGCCCATGCAATCCATATGGAGGAATGACCGGTAGAAGTACCAATTTCCAGACCTTTAGTATAACCATTTTCCAAAATAATATCATAAAGCATTTCTCCGTCTGATGCCGGAACATTTAGATCACGCCATTGATTTCTTTTACTTTTTAGAAATGTTTCCACTTTCTTGTCCAGCTCTGGATTATTGGTAGTGTGTTGTGCCAAAGTACAATTCGATGGAAAAATCAATGTGATTAAGAAAGTGAAAACCGGCCAAAAGATAGGTAATGTAATTCTTCTCATAATCGAAAGTTAAGTGTTACTACAATATAATGCTTCCTGTCTAAAACAGAAAGTTGTATTTCTAAACGACAGAACTTACCAGCTCAACGACATGTCTTTATAATTTCGTATCAGCTCTAATCTTAAAGTAGAACAATTGTCGTTAACAGGTATATTTCTGCCGTTCACATATGACCATTTTTGGAAATATATCTATTAGTGTAGATTTGTAAAATTAGTGTGATTATGAATAAGATAACTTCACATATAGGTTGGCAAGAACTTTTTTTTCAATTTGTCTTATATCTATTGGTACTCCTTTTCTATTCCTTTGACAGGAATGATCCGGGTATTACCTTAGCTCAGGTGGTTTTCTTTTTAGTATATGCTTGTGCATCAGTTTTTATCACCTACTTTTTGATGCCTAAATTTTTATATAAAAAGGAATATTGGCGTTTTTTTGGGATGGTCATTTTGGTTCTTTTACTCGTAATTGTGATAGAAGAATTATTAGAGGTCGTATTTTATCCGGGTACTCGAAGAGCATCTATAGTTCCCGGAATATACTTCGCCATATTTGACGTCCTTCCAATAATCGCAATCTTATCAGGGTTTAAATTTGCATGGGATGCAATAGGTAAACAACGTGAAGTGGAAAAATTGAAAACATCTATTCAGGAAAGTGAACTTCAATTTTTAAAGTCTCAGATAAATCCGCACTTTTTATTCAATAACTTAAACAATCTGTATTCGTACGCTATAGAATTTTCTCCAAAAACCCCAACCATAATTTTGGAGCTAAGTTCTGTCTTGCGTTATATGCTCTATGAGTGTAAAGAAAGATTTGTGCCCTTATCTAAAGAAATTGAACAATTGGAAAATTTCACACAACTCAATCAGCTGCAGATTGAGGAACGGGGTGATGTGAATTTTAAAGCAACTAATATTGAGCCTGGTTATCAAATAGCCCCCTTAATCCTCCTTGTCTTTATCGAAAATGCCTTTAAACACAGTCAATCAGGTCAGTCCAGTAATATCAACATAGATATTGAGATTAAAATGGAAGGAAACACCTTATTCTTTAATTGCAAGAACAATTTTCAGCCTGTAAGCACTACCGAAAATCTGACCAAAGGCATTGGTTTGGAAAATGTAAAAAAACGATTGCTATTGTTATATCCCAAGGCGCACGAATTAAAAATTAAAGAATCCTCGGATCAATTTGAAGTTGATTTGAAGATGGAGTTGCAGAAAATAAGTTTGAAATGAATTGCATAATTATTGAAGACCAGCCGCCGGCCCAACGTATCCTTAAAAAATTTATTGAGGATATAGGCACGTTGCATCTTAAAGGGGTTTTTTCAGATGCCATTCAAGCCATGGAATTTTTAAAAACGGAATCTGTGGATCTTATGTTCCTGGATATTCATTTACCAAAGATTTCAGGGATTGATTTTTTGAAAACAATGCCAAATCCACCTTACGTCATATTAACAACCGCCTTTTCGGATTATGCCCTGGAGAGTTATGAATTAAATGTGGTTGATTATTTATTAAAACCTTTTTCGTTCCAGCGCTTTGTAAAAGCAGTCTCCAAAGTACCTGCAAAGAGTATTGTAAATCAAACGGAAGAACCACTTTCGCCTAATCAGGAAAATCGCAAAGAAATTTTTATCAAGTCGGGATATGAACATATAAAAATCGCAGTCAAGGATATTATTTATATTAAATCTGATGCGGATTATACGGAAATCATAACCTCCAAGAAAAAATACTTATCTTCAGAACCCCTTCGTTTTTGGGAAGAAAATTTAAATCAAAAACACTTTTTCAGAACGCATAAGTCCTTTATCATAAACACCTCAAAAATTGAAAAAATAATTGGAAACCAGGTCTATTTGAACGGGAGTATTAAGGTCCCTATCGGACGTGCTTTTAAAGAAGGTTTTATGAAAAGTTTATTGCAGTAAATAAAAACACTATTATGAAAAAACTTAAAAAAGAAGACATTAAACAGGAAGTCTTTGACCTGTATGATGATTATGCACATAACAAATTACAAAGACGCGAATTTATTGAAAGACTATCTCTCTATGCCGTGGGTGGTATCACTATTTCTTCCCTTATGAGCTTTATGATGCCCAATTACAAAGATACTATGCTGGTGCCAGCCAATGATCCCAGGTTGGATTCGGATTATATTAATTATGAATCTTCCAAAGGTGGTGGAACCATTAAGGGACTTCTCTCCAAGCCCAAGGATGCTAAAGGAAAATTGCCAGGCATTGTAGTAGTACACGAAAACAGAGGGCTCAATCCGTATATTGAAGACACGGCAAGAATGGCAGCTTTGGAAGGATTTATTACTCTGGCACCAGATGCACTGACCCCTCTTGGTGGATATCCTGGAAATGACGATAAAGGCAGGGAAATGCAAAGAGAGCGTGACCGTAATGAAATGCTTGAAGATTTTATTGCCGCTTATGACTATTTAAAAGCCCACGACCAATGCAGTGGTAAAATTGGCGTAGTAGGGTTTTGCTTTGGCGGATGGATATCAAATATGATGGCCGTTAAAGTTCCAGGTCTTTCAGCAGCCGTGCCTTTTTACGGTGGACAACCCAAAGAAGATATCGATAAAATAAATGCCCCTTTAATGTTGCAATACGCCGGATTGGACACAAGAGTTAATGCGGGCTGGCCGGCTTATGAAGAGGCTTTAAAAGCAGATAACAAGGAATATTTGGCCTATACCTATCCTGATGTAAATCACGGTTTCCACAATACGACTACGGCGCGCTATGACAAGGCGGCCGCCGAATTGGCCTGGAAAAGAACAATTGATTTTTTTAATAAAAACCTAAAGTAAGAGACGTACTTTTATCGCTGAATCCTATTGAAAGAGAACGCAACAAAGTCATTAATGCAATCCAAAAAAACCTGCCAGATAGCAGGTTTTTTGTTTTTTATCGTTTGATTTCAAATCTACAATCTCAATTTCCATAAGCTTTATCCAAAAATTCGTAACGGGCATCGTTAGTGACCTTTTTCGCCTCACTTTCCATATTGAGGATCATTACAGATGGTGAGGTATCATTAGCTGCAGCGGATGGCCAATTTGCCAGGTTTTCCCCATTTGGGTTACCAGTCTTGATGAAATTGGAAAAATAATTTTGCATGGTTTCCGAAACCATAAAATCATCTTCCGTCCAGGCATAGTCACCCACCAGAGGTAAGTTCCCCATGCAATATTCAATCTCACAGGCATGTGGGGCCCCAATAGGTTCCGGTATTTTTGGAGCCTCGGAATCTTTTTTTACCGTACCCCCTGCTAAGCCTGAAGCAAGGGTCTTATCCCTTAAAGGGGGCCGCAATTTGCTATACAAATAGCGGTAAACCGGTTGATCACTATTCTTCCTGTGCAGATCGAACCATTTCCAGGTACTATAAGCAATGAAGCGGTCCGACGCCAGGTCTGTAGCAGATCTTTCTATTTGCTGCTCCGAACCATGAGGATAAAGTTTTAAAACCTCGTCATACGTTTTCGGATATGCCTCCTTCACTTTTGTTAAATAATTTTCTTCAGTGTAAGGTTGTCCCTGCATAAAAGCCATTCCGGGGATTTCAGCAGAATTCCATCCTAATAATAAGGGTACCATAGCCTGTTGCTTGCTTTCAAATATCTCGGGCAGGGATTTTGGCAAGAAATAGCCATCTATTACCGCCGGAAAACCGAACCTTTTTGATTCGTTGTATATTTCATACACCTCCCTTGTGCTTAGTTTTCTTAATTTCGCCAGGCTTGGGTATCCCGCATTTTTGGCAAATTCAATCCCCATATTTTCTGCTTCTTCCAATGATACCGAAGCCATGGTGGGGTTTATTCCTGCTCCACTTTCCCCGATGGCGCCGGCAATTAAGCCTTTGGAAAGCGGCGATGCCATTTGTTGGCTGACTCCTATTGAACCGGCCGATTCTCCGGCAATAGTAATTTTATTGGAATTACCCCCGAAGGCAGCAATGTTCTGGTGCACCCATTGCAAGGCCGCATTTTGATCCAGTAATCCGTAGTTTCCAGAGGCTCCGTAGGGGGCTTCAGCACTCAGTTCGGGGTGCGCAAAGAATCCAAAAATATTTAATCGATAATTCGTTGTAATCACAACCATTCCTTTTTTCGCCATACTCTCGCCATCATAACGATATTCTGAGGCATCACCCGCAACATTTCCTCCCCCGAAAAAATAGACCAAAACAGGCAGATCCTTAATGTTACGGGTAGCAGGAGTCCAAATATTCAAATACAAGCAATCCTCACTTACACCATTGGACCGCGACTTCATATCGCCAAATACCAGCGTCTGCATAGGACGAGGGCCAAATTCCTTAGTTTTCTTTACGCCCTCCCAATTGTCCACAGGCTGTGGCGCCTGCCACCTTAAATCCCCTACAGGGGGTTTAGCAAAGGGAACTCCAAAATAAGTTTGGATACCTGTATGCGTATCATAATTACCTTCAATGATCCCATTTTGTACCTTAGACCGAACAGGAAAAGCATTATTATTCTGTGCTATGCCAATTGAGCTTAAAAGGATTAATAGAATCGAAAAAATCACGGTTGTTTTCATGGGATAAAGTGTTAAAGTTTTACTATTGTCTCATTTTGTTACAATAATACTTTTTTTTCTTGGATTTTTATCATTTATTTGGATAAAATTTAATTCTTGACAAAGAACAAAAAAAATAAACTACTTGATAGTAAGGATTATATACCTCATCTGGCCTATGATTCGGTCATCTTTGGATTTAATGGGACGCAATTAAAAATACTTGTTCTGGAATATCATAATACTAAATTTTTTGCCTTGCCGGGAGGCTTCGTAAAGCGAACTGAAAATTTGGATGATGCAGTAAAAAGAGGTTTAAGGGAACGAACAGGATTGGACCATATTTATTTGGAACAGTTTCATACGTTTGGTTCACTTTCACGCTCCGAATCTAAGACAATGAGAAAGATTTTAAAGGAAAATGATTTTGATTTGAAAGAGAACTATTGGATGTTCGACCGATTTCTCTCCGTGGCTTATTACGCTTTGATCAATTATGATGAAGTAAAACCAAAACCCGATGCGCTTTCCGACAGTATTAACTGGTATGCCATTGATAAACTACCACCCTTAATGATGGATCATCAGGAAATCGTGGAAAAGGCGCTACAAGTACTCAGGGATAATCTGGAAAGAAAATTAGTGGGTATGAACCTATTGCCTCCTAAATTCACTATGAAGCAATTGCAGGAGGTGTACGAAGCTATTTTAGGAGAAAAACTGCGGCGAACTAGTTTTCAGCGCAAAATACTGGCAATGGACATTCTGCAACGGCATGAAAAACTATTTCAGGGCAAGGCCCATAAAGCACCCTATTTGTATAGCTTCAATTAACAACATGAATATAATATTGTATTAACACCACTCATATTAAAATACAACAATGAAAAAATCACTAACAAAAACAATCGTAAAACTCCTAATGTCCGTGTTTGTTTTGGCGGGCCCATTTATGATTAATGCACAAGAAAAACTAGGAGGTCTGGCACTGTATACTGTGCGTGATGACATGACTACGAACGCCAAGGCGACCCTTCTGGCAGTAGCAGAAGCGGGCTACATAAATATAGAGGCGGCGGGATACAATGACGGTAAATTCTATGGCATGTCCCCTGCAGATTTTAAAAAATTACTCCAGGAGTTTGGGCTAAACCCAATTAGTACTCATCAAGGATCTGTAACCATGGAGAATGCGGATGATATGATTGCTGATGTGAAAGCTGCCGGATTTGAATATTTCGTTATTCCGGTGCCTCCTATGGGACTTTTTAAATATGACCAGGAGACCAGGACGATGAGCATGACCGGAGGTGTCGCCAACCTAACTGAAATCATAAACACCCTTGGAAAAAAATGCAAAAAGGCCGGACTCAAACTATTATACCACAATCATGATTTTGAATTTATAAAAGATGCAGATGGTATTGTACCTATTGACTATTTGTTAGAGCATACAGACCCCGAATATGTAAACTTTCAAATGGATCTGTATTGGGTTACCAAAGCAGGTGCCGATCCTGTTGCCTATTTTGAGAAATATCCCAGGCGCTTCAAGATCTGGCATGTAAAGGACATGGATGAGCAGGGCAGGTTTGCACCGGTGGGTAAGGGAAAAATTGATTTTGCCCGTATCCTTAAGAAAAAAAGGCTATCTGGCATGAAATACTACATGGTGGAACAGGATATGACCTTCGATGGTCTAAAACCACTTGAAGCCATTAAGATAAGCCATGAAGGCCTTAAGAAAATTGGTTTTAAATAGGAGATTCACATGAAAAGGAAGGAATTTATAAAAACAACAGCAACTTTCGCCACAGCTACCGCGCTGACCCCTTTGGTATCTTGTAAAATGAACGAGAAAAAAGTTGTTCCAGAGGTTGAACCCACAGTACTACGTAAAAATTGGGCCGGTAATTATATTTACAAGGCTAAAAACCTTCATGAGCCTAAAACTGTGGAAGAAGTGCAGTCTCTTATCAAAAAACTTGAGGCACAGAAAGCCTTAGGTTCTTGCCATTGCTTTAACAATATTGCCGATAGTCCATTGAATCAGATTTCTACCAAGAAACTAAAGGGAGTAATAGGTATCGATGAGGAGGCAATGACGGTAACCGTTGGTGCAGGAACAAAATATGGCGACTTTGCACCTGAACTTCATGAAAAAGGATATGCTGTGCATAACCTAGCATCCTTACCACACATTTCGGTTGCAGGGGCCTGTGCAACTGCAACGCATGGTTCGGGGGTGACGAATGGCAACCTCGCAAGCGCTGTTGCTGCTGTGGAATTGGTGACCGGAAATGGAGATATTATAAATTTAAACCGGGACGCAGATGAAGACATGTTAAATGCCGTTGTAGTCAATCTGGGTGCTCTGGGCATCATTACTAAAGTGACCCTGGATATTGAAAAGACCTTTGATGTGCGACAAGATGTATTCCAAAGTCTTCCTCTTGAATCCTTAAAGAACAACTTTGACGCGATACTTTCAGGAGGCTATAGTGTGAGTCTTTTTACCGATTGGCAAAACGAATTGGTGAGCCAAGTATGGGTAAAAAGAAAGGTTGATGATCAAATCGAAGAATTAGGAACGGATTACTATGGTGCGAAAGCAGCAGTTCGTAATTTACATCCAATAACCGAACTTTCTGCCGAAAATTGTACAGAGCAAATGGGGGTTCCGGGCCCTTGGTATGACAGATTGCCGCATTTTAAAATGGGTTTTACCCCAAGTAGTGGTAAAGAATTACAATCGGAATTTTTTGTTCCCAGAGAGCGAGCTTTGGAAGCTATTTTGGCCCTGGAAAAAAGGAGGAAGCAGATACAACCCCAATTGATGATAACGGAAATAAGGACCATTGCCGCCGATAATCTATGGATGAGTCCAAGTTATCACCAGGATAGCGTGGCCATACACTTTACCTGGAAACAAAACCCTAAAAAAGTTGGAGAATTGATTACCATGATCGAAACAGAACTGGAACCATTTTTATACCGTCCACATTGGGGAAAACTTTTTTCTACAGACCCTTCTCTTTTGGCTTCACGATATAATAAACTTCCTGAATTTATTGCATTAGCGAGGCAATTAGACCCTCTGGGAAAATTTAAAAATGACTATTTGAACTTGAACATATATATTTAATTAAACATAAAACCTTGACCAATGAATACATCAATTTTTAAAATATGCTTTTTTGGCCTGCTGTTAACAGTTTACCAAAATTTCGGACAGGAAGTCATTACCGGTGAGAACATCGCCGTTACTAATACGGAATCAGGAAAAGTACGAGGGTATATAAATGATGGCACCTATGTCTACAAAGGAATCCCCTATGCTAAAGCAGAACGTTTTATGGCTCCGACTAAAGCCGATTCCTGGGAAGGTGTTAGAAGTTCAACGATGTATGGGCCTGTGGCACCCCTCATGACACCCACAACACAGGTTATGGATGAACCTGAGTTTGTTTTTGACCATGACTGGGGGTTTACTAACGAAGACTGCCTGAGAATTAATATTTGGACTCCAAGTATTGACGATGGTAAAAAAAGGCCGGTTCTTTTTTGGATCCACGGTGGCGGTTTCACGGCTGGTTCCAGTCAGGAATTGCCTTCAACTGATGGCGAAAGCCTGAGTAAAAAAGGAGACGTGGTAGTTGTTTCTATTAATCACCGTCTGAATATTCTAGGCTTTTTGGATCTATCTGCCTTCGGAGATAAATACAAGCATTCTGCCAATAACAGCATTATAGACATAGTAGCCGCACTCGAATGGGTAAAGACCAATATCGAAAATTTTGGGGGTGACGCAGGTAATGTAACTATCTATGGACAATCTGGCGGTGGGGCCAAAGTAAATACGCTTATGGCCATGCCTCAAGCCAAGGGCCTTTTCCATAAGTCCATTAATCAAAGTGGGTCCTTCCGAACTGCCATGCTGGAAAAAAACGAAACACAGGCCATAACAACTGAGGTACTTTCTAATCTTGGATTAAATGAAAATCAGGTGGATAGCTTACAGAAAATTCCTTTTGAAATTTTAAGTGCTGCGGGCACCAAGGCGCTAAAGACGATCGCAGAAAAAATGAAGGCTGATGGTAAGCCTGTAATCGGCTTTGGGCTTAATTGGGGGCCTAGCAGGGATGGGGAAGACCTGCCCTATCAGTTGTATTCTAAAGAAGCTTTTGATCTTTCTAAAGAAATACCCTTATTAGTTGGAACTACGAAAAACGAATTTTCACCCTTTGCAAATATGCGTTTTGCCAAAGCTTCTGAACAGCAAATAATGGAACATATAAAGGAACAATACAAAGATAAGGCAGATGCCTATTTGCAGGCTGTCAAAAAAGCTTACCCAAACGACACTGATCCAAAAGATTTAATTGACGTAGATATGATGTTCCGTCCAGGGGCTGTTGACCAGGCTAATTTGAAATCGAGCATTAAGAACGGGGCACCGGTTTATATGTATCTGTTCACCTGGCAGTCTCCTGTATTTGATGGAAAATATAAGTCCCTTCACTGTATGGAATTACCCTTTGTCTTTGACAATATTGAGAGGGGAAAAAATATGACTGGCGGCGGACAAGCGGCACATGCATTAGCGGATAAGGTCAGTGACGCCTGGATCAATTTTGCTAAAAATGGGGATCCTAACCATTCCGGATTACCCACATGGCCAGCATATAATAGTTCAAATACCGCTACCATGCATTTAGATAACACTTCCGAAGTAAAACCTCAATTGGACAAGGATTTGTTCGACTTAGTAAGCAACAAATAAAAAGTACTTAATTAATAAAAAAATGGATATACAAAAAAAATCAGTTATTACATTTTGTTATGCCACAGTATTACTGTCTATAGCTTGTAGCCCGAAATTTACGGAGGAAGACAAAGGTGATTTTACGCTGGTAAAAAATGAAGGCGAAAAAACATTGGGTTATAGCCCAAATTCTGGCGTGAAACTATTAAATGTTGATCGCTATGCTTTTAAGGATCTGAATAAAGACGGAAAACTGGATAGTTACGAAGATTGGCGTCTTTCTGCGAATGAACGTGCTCTGGACCTGGCGGGGAAAATGTCTTTGGAACAAATTGCCGGGTTGATGCTATACAGTGGCCACCAGTCAATCCCTGCTGGGGGAAACAGATTTTTCGGACCTGTAACCTTTGGCGGTAAACCATTTGCCGAAAGCGGTGCGGCACCAAGTGACCTTTCTGATGCACAACTAAAATTTCTGGAAACGGACCATCTACGACATGTGCTCATCACAAGCGTGGAATCTCCTGCGATTGCTGCTAAATGGAACAACAACGCCCAGTCCATGGTAGAAAAAATTGGATTAGGAATCCCCATCAATTCAAGTTCAGATCCCCGACATGGCATTGATTCCTACGCGGAGTTCAATGCGGGTGCGGGCGGTGACATATCAATGTGGCCAGGTACTTTAGGGATCGCAGCTTCTTTTGATCCTGCTCTTATGCATCAATTTGGAGAAATTGGTTCAAAAGAATATCGGGCTCTGGGTATTGCTACTTCTTTGTCACCTCAAATAGATTTAGGTACAGAGCCTCGTTGGGGCCGTTTTGATGGCACCATGGGTGAAGACCCGGATTTGACCACCAATATGGCCAGAGCTTATGTTGATGGATTTCAATCTTCTGATAATGGAGCAGGTTGGGGATATCAAAGTGTGAATGCTATGATAAAACACTGGCCCGGTGGGGGTCCTGAAGAAGGAGGCAGAGACGGTCATTTTGGCTATGGTGCGTATGCCGTATATCCGGGTAAAAACTTAAAAGAGCATTTACAACCATTTACAGAAGGTGCATTTAACTTAGAGGGGCCAACTAAAATGGCTTCCGCCGTGATGCCCTATTATACGATTTCAACTGGCGAGGGTGAGCCTGTAGGCAATGGATTTAACAAATACTTAATTACCGATTTGTTGAGAGGGAAATATGGCTTTGACGGCGTAGTTTGCACCGACTGGCTGATTACCGGCGATGTGAGCGCTGTAGATTTATTTGAAGGTAAAAGTTGGGGTGTTGAGACCATGACTATAGCCGAACGCCATTATAAGGTTATTGAAGCCGGTGTGGACCAATTTGGTGGTAACAACGATATGGGACCCATTTTGGAAGCCTATAAAATAGGAGTTGCTGAACATGGAGAAGAATATATGCGCCAGCGATTTGAAGCCTCCGCGGTTCGTTTGCTGAAGAATATTTTTAGAGTGGGTCTCTTTGAGAATCCGTATTTGGATATAGCAGAAACTGAAAAAATTGTAGGGAATGCAGAATTTATGAAAGCCGGATATGATGCGCAATTGCGTTCGATTGTCATGCTTAAAAACCAGGATAATACGCTGCCACTTAAAGCGAAGCAAAAAGTTTATGTTCCCCAAAGGTATATTGCTGCGAGCAGGAATTGGTTTGGGATGGAAACCCCAGAGAAATTGGAATACCCTTTTAATATGGAAGTCGTCAAAAAGTATTTTGAGGTGGTTGAGAATCCGGAAGATTCAGACTTTGCCCTGGTGGGCATTATAAGTCCCAATAGCGGAGTAGGTTATAATAGAGAAGATTTAATAAAAGGAGGTAATGGCTATGTGCCTATAAGTCTGCAATACGGGTCCTATACAGCAAATAACGCGAGGGAAACCAGCCTTGCAGGTGGAAGTCCGTTTGAAGACTTTACAAATCGCACCTATAAGGGGAAAACTGTTACGGCATCCAATATACATGATATGAATTTAGTAAACGAAACCAAATCAAAAATGGGAAACAAACCTGTTATTATAGTTGTAAATATTTCCAAACCGATGGTTTTTTCGGAAATTGAAAAAAGCTCTTCGTCAATTTTGGTTCATATGGGAGTTCAGGATCAGGCGTTAATGGAAATAATTACGGGAATAGCAGAGCCATCTGCGTTATTGCCTTTTCAAATGCCTTTGGATATGAAAACGGTGGAAGAACAATTTGAAGATGTACCAAGAGATATGACACCTTATAAAGACACCAATGGCAATGTATATGATTTTGCATTTGGACTGAATTGGAAAGGGGTTATTTCCGATGACCGTGTAAAAAAGTATAAATAATCCTCATTTAATTAAGTCCTTGGATATAATCAAATTCCAAAAATAAATTTATTTAGACGCTAACTTAAATTATAAATCATGTTAAAGAAAGTTTTAATCGGGTTGGGCATCGTACTGATTATAATACAATTTATCCGTCCGGAAAAGAACGAATCCAACGACCTAACCTATGACGTTTCCACGAAATATGAGGTTCCCGATCACGTAAGCCATCTATTGCAGGTTTCCTGTAATGATTGCCACTCCAATAAAACCAAGTATCCGTGGTACGCGAATGTTCAGCCCGTTGCCTGGTGGCTCAATGATCATGTGGTAGATGCGAAGAGACATTTGAATTTCTCAACTTTTACCAAAATGCCCATAGCTATTCAGAATCATAAATTTGAAGAAACTATTGAAATGGTGGAAGAGAAAGAAATGCCATTACCATCTTACACCAATTTTGGCTTACATAAAGAAGCTGATCTTACAGAAGATCAAAGGCAAAAGATTATTGTTTGGGCAAAAGATCAAATGACCTATCTAAAAGATAATTATCCGGCAGATAGCCTTGTCATGCCCAAGAGACGGCAATAAGGTTAAATTACAGATTATGCAGAATTCAGATGAATAGCTACGTTATCTCAGCGATATTAATCAAGGCTTTCATTTAGTATTGGTCACAAAAGCAATTTTTTTGCTATCCGGAGACCAACTGGGAACATTTATAGAACCCTGCCCGCCATAGATATAGGCTATCACTTTTGGTGTGCCACCATTGTAGGGCATTATACGCAATAAACAATGCTTGTAAAAAGGATGATCTGATGGGTCGATATCCTTTGGAAAAGAAATAAACGCAATCCATTTTTTATCGGGGCTGATATGTGGAAACCAGTCATTATACTCATCAAAAGTCAACTGAGTTTGATCTTCGCCATTTGCTTTCATCTTCCATAGTTTCATCTTTCCCGTGCGAGTTGAATTAAAAAAAATATATTCACCGTCCGGACTATATTCCGGCCCATCATCTAAAGTTGATTGATTGGTAAGTTGATTCTCAGTACCGGAATCTATATCAATCGTATAGATATCATAAATTCCGTTTCGGTTACCGGTAAAGACCATTTTCTTATTATCCGGTGACCAGCCATGTAAATATGATGCCCCTACTCCTGGTTTTGTGACCATCTTTGGTAAAGAATCCCCTTCGGCTGGCATATAAAACAGGGCAGATGTGCCACTATCATCCTGGTTGTGATTACTTATTCCCAATAAAGTACCATCAAAAGTCAGGACATGGTCATTATTGTTATTTACCGCAAATCCGGTGTTCAAGGGTGTGATGGAATTAGATGATAAATTATAATTAAATAGATGTCCTTTGGAATTATAAATTAACTTCTTTCCATCCGTAGTCCAGTTAGGCGCCTGAATGGAATGTTCAGATCTGTATATGATCTTGCGATGTCCACTACCAACATCCATAATTTCCAAATTACTGCCAAGATAGTCGCGATAGGGCGTATAATCCGGATCAACCGGTCTAATGATTCTTACGTTTCTATATTCTGCTATTTCCATTACCTCAGGATTATGTGAGCAAACATAAATTCCTATGTAAACAGCGTTGTCCAGTTCCATATTCTTTAATTCCACACTCTTAAATTCTTCTCCAAATTTTGCTGTAGACATGATATAGGTACTGCCTCTTCTTTCAAGCTGAATCACATCAGGAAAAGTATCAGAGGAGATAACTTCGTCTGTATTACCTCCTGTCTCTTTGCGGTATTGGAGCGTAGTAAGGCCATCACCATGAGTTGTGGCATTTACGTGTTGTGAATTTGTATCCAAATTATTCTTAACTATCCATCCAACCTTTCTGTGAGGATCAACACCTTTTCCAAGAAATTTCACTTCTGCTCTTAGGATAAAATCACCCTGAATAGTGGTCCATAAATACTGAAAGTCATCCTTACCGAACCACATATTGGTACCTGAGCCGCCAATTTTATAGGTCTGAAACTCAGCATCATATTTCGAAAACCCTTTTATACTGCATTCGCCGATATCAATGTTTCCATCAAAAATCCCTATTTTGTTTTGGGCATTTGACAAGTACATTCCGGATATAACAATGAAAAAAACGTGGTAGTAAATTTTTGAAACTCTCATGTGACAGAAGTATTTTAATTATAACTCAACCATTGCATCTATGGTTTTTATAGACCCATCCTTGTTGTATATCAATTCGGCTACTTTTACACTTCTAAGATGCGTTTTCCCGCCTGAAAGGGAGCTATCATGATAAAATAACAACCATTTTCCATTGTGCTCAACTATGGAATGATGGTTGGTCCAGCCTAGCACAGGCTTCAAAATGACTCCCTGATAGGTAAAAGGGCCATAGGGATTATCACCAATTGCATAAACAATATTATGTGTGTCACCTGTTGAATAGGATAAATAGTACTTCCCATTGTATTTATGTACCCAGGCTGCTTCAAAAAACCGCCTGTCATTATCACCTGCAAGTAATGGGTTACCATTTTTGTCAATTATCAACACATCTAACGGGGTTTCTGTAAAACTCAGCATGTCATCGGTTAGTTTTGCAATTTTAGGAGTTAACGCAGCCTGTTCTTCAGCTGGGTAAGTATCCTCATCTTTATAAGTTCCGCTGGCCCATCTTTGCAACTGTCCACCCCAAATACCACCAAAATACATATAATAGGCACCATCTGTATCCTCAAAAACAGCAGGATCTATACTAAAACTGCCTTCTATAGGCTGCTCTTTTGCTTTAAATGGCCCAAAAGGATTTTCACTTGTGGCCACACCAATTTTGAATATATCCGATTTGTCCTTCACCGGAAAATAGAAATAATAGGTGCCTTCTTTTTTGGCTGCATCAGGTGCCCACATCTGCCTTCCTGCCCAGGGGACATCTTTTATATGCAAAGCCACGCCATGATCTGTGACATCCCCGCTAATACTATCCATAGAGAAAACATGATAATCCTTCATATCAAAATGACTTCCTAAATCATCTTCGGGAACACCAGATTCAAAATCGTGGGAGGGATAGATGTATAATTTTCCTTTAAATACATGTGCCGAGGGATCAGCTGTATAGACATCTGAAATTAGCGGCAAAGGGTTGGCTCTGATGATTGAGACAGTATCTTCAGGAAGCTCTTCTATGGAAGATTCCGTTATTTTGTTTATCGGTTTGTCCTTGCATCCAAAAAGTAGGATTGCAGCCAACAAATTCACACTTAAGATTCTAAATTTCGAAGGATACATATAATGATTTTTGGTAAATTAAGTAGTGAATAAATTTAGATGTTATATAATCAAAGTTGTTTAGTTAGTTTCTTAACAGACTTATGAAAGTTAATCAAAAAATAGCTTTTTTTAGTGTCATTCAGTCTTAATTTCCGGAGGCGTAAGGGAATTTTAAGGATTTGTAATACTCCAGGTTTTCATCGGGTAGTTCCACACCAGGAGGCAGTTTCCTTCCTGAAAATGTTTGAAAATAGAGAAGGCATGCATTCCTCCACCATTTTGCTTCCTTTAGCTGAATTTCTAAAAGCATTCTTACTTCATTGTATTGATCATCAGAAATATAAATTTTTACTTGCTTCCAGATGTTAATCATTTCTTCTACCTGATCAACACCTTTTTGATATCTTAAGGCAAGTGCATCCCACAATATTACTCCATTCTTTAGCTTATAATCCCAGGGTAAATGATGAAACCACAAAAGGTATTTATCCGGGCAAGTTTCCGGGTCATTAAAAATTTTGGCGATCTCAGGGGCATACTGAGATGTAGCATTGCTTCCTGAAGAGGTTCTATCAAATCCAATACCGTCCTTATCCGCATTGTGATAATAAGTAGGATTCCACTCAGGCCTGCTTAAATCACTCACCCATGGACCCGGACCATAATGATGGCCTGTATCCATTAAATGGTGTAAACCCATTGGCGTCATATAGTTAACAACAGCTTCCCTGGCTTTAAGCAGTAAATAAAATGAAATTTGCCAATCTAAAGTAAAATGTAATGGCGGCTAAAGGTGGGTTGAATCTTCTTCATCCGCTTCTTTATGGAAAATCAAATCCTGTTCCTCCATGGCCAAAACAACAAGTTTTATATAATCATCTATCACATTTTTAATATTTGAGGGGTCTGTAATATCTATTATACCACGCCAAATGAGCTCGCGTTCCTTGCCCACACAGATACAGTATAGCGCAGTCTCTGCATGATAGACCTTATATTCATCATAATAATTCTCATCATAATAAATATCCTGATGTGTTAAATAATCGTCTTTGAATTTACCATAATAACTATCTACATCTGCCATATCTTTTCTAAAGGTCTCTTTGTTTTCCGAGCCAAGAATTTTAGTAAATAAAATGGCATCAAAATCTTTATCCAGGAGGGATTGTTCCACGTCATCAAGTTCGTCTTCAGATCTTTGAGAATCAGTAAATTTAACATCAAATACATCCAAACTGCGCATAGCTTCCACGCCCCTATTGGAAAAATGTCTTTTCATTTTAGTTTCGAATTCTTTCTGAGCTTTGGAATTGGAGGTCATCCCTACAATAAGTACTTTATTGGCGTCAAAAATTACTATGTCCGGATTTTTCCAATTATCCACCAATTCCGTGGATGAACATCCCATGAATAATAATGCAACTAAAATAAGTGCTTTCTTCATTTGCTTTAATTAATTTAATAATCGTTTTTGTTTCTCCTTCTTCAGTACACCTGAAACTAAATCAAAAAGTTTGGTTTTAATTTCCATGTATTCTTCTTTGTAATGTTCCATCCTGCTGGTCAATTCCCTGTGGGTATCCCGGTAAGCCTTTTCCAATTCTATTTGATCAACATCATCAATCATTATTTCCAATTTATTTTCATGAGCCTGAACCTTTTTCATAAGTGAAATGACTTGCTTCTCTAAATCAGTAAGAGCAGTTACAATTACTTTACTTTTTCCAAAAATTTTTGAATCAACCAATTGTACTGTATAATGCTTTATCAGATTGTTTAAAAACAATTGCTCATCTTTCATAAATCTTAATTCCGATAGCCAAAGTAAGCTTGTCCTATGCATCTCTTCCGGATCTATCCATTCAATATAACGATGCGTGTTTTCTTTGATTTTCATTTTGTTAAATTTTAAAATAACACATATTTAAACTCTAATCGTATTGATATCTATAATTCAATTCCTTTAAGATATTGTTTAGGAATATTAATTATGTGATTCCAATTTAGTTTTTTATTAAATCAAAAGAAATGATAATTATCAGGTAGGTATTATGCTGGTTAGGATTAATTTTAGTCCGGTCTTCGTCTTTTTAGGTTTTTCCACCAGCTCCATTTCACCAAAGAGAATCTCGCCGAGTTGTTTCGGTGAGTTCAGATTGAATTCCTTGCCGGCGGCTTCCGTGATCTGCGCGCTCAGGATGTTGATGCGTTTGGCAAGCCCGTCACCGATGTCCTTGAGCGCGAGTACGTCCATGGCAATACCCTCATTCTCAATGGCTGTGAGCACCGGCAGCAGTGGTTCCTCGATTTTCTGATAGACGTCCTTCTGTTCTGACTGCTCAAGTGCGGGCCGTAGCTGCTCCGCGAGCTGGAAGGTCATATCCGCGTCCTCTGCCGCATACTCCG
>RCNB010000811.1_pt1 | contig 20389 bp, 24 predicted proteins | sample 2041321 | NCBI WGS metagenome assembly RCNB01 (sample SAMN09708232, study PRJNA481090) | Marine sediment metagenome, whole genome shotgun sequencing project. | reverse complement strand
TCTGAAAACACTTTTTTCTTAATGTCAATATTTTCAATTATAGCTTCAATTGTAAGGTTAACATCCGAAAGACTTTTTAAACTATCTACATATTGAATATTACCTTGAATTCTAGTCTTCTCAGCTGCATCTATTCTTCCTTTTTCAATGAGTCTGTTCAATATTTTTTCTAATGCAGCTTTTGCTCTATCTAAAGCAGCTGTATTAGTGTCGTATAGTTTTACCTTACAACCAGAAGTTGCAGCCACTTGTGCGATGCCGCTTCCCATTGTTCCTGAACCAATAATTCCTACGTTCATACTTTTTCTTAAAATGGTAGATTAGTAAGATCTACATTTCCGCCAGAGATAATAACTCCGACGTCCTTATTTTTAAATTGTTCTTTTTCTTTTAATAGTGCTGCAAAAGCGACAGCGCTAGAAGGTTCAATAATAATCTTCATGCGCTCCCAAACAAGTTTCATAGCAGCAACTATCTCATCTTCTTCAACTCTAATAATTCGTTCCACATGCTTTTTAATTATTGGAAAATTTCTATCACCGAGGTTGGTGCGTAAACCATCTGCGATGGTATTTGTGACATTATTATATTCAATTTTCCCGCTTTTCAAAGATTTGTATGCGTCATCCACATTTTTTGGTTCTCCCCCTATAACTTTGCATTTATTAGAAAAATAATTCGCCGCAAGTGCAGTTCCAGCAATTAAACCGCCGCCTCCTACTGGTACAAAAATATAATCTAGTTCTGGATGTTCTTCTAATAGCTCAATAGCTGCTGTTCCTTGCCCATGAATTACATCATCATCGTTTGATGGATGAATAAATGTCGCACCTTTTTCTAATTTAACCTCTTCCGCTAAATCTTCTCGTTCTTTTGTTGTTGAACCACTTTCAATAATTTCACCTTGATAACCTTTAACAGCATCCTTTTTTACTTGTGGTGCATTTTTAGGCATTACTATATAGGCTTTTGTTCCTATTTGTTTTGCAGCCAACGATAGTGCTTGTGCAAAATTTCCCGAAGAATGTGTTACAACACCTTGGTTAAGTTTCTCTTCAGATAAGTTTAAAATAGCATTTGTTGCACCTCGCATTTTAAAAGCACCCATTTTTTGAAAATTTTCGCACTTAAAAAACACCTTACATCCACATATTTTATTTATCAACTCTGATGTTAGCACAGGTGTCTTATGAATGAAAGGTTTCACTCTATTATGTACTTGTATCAAAGTTTCTCTGTTCATTTATTTACCTATAAAATTAGGTTTACGTTTTTCTATGAAAGCGGCTACGCCTTCATTATAATCAAGAGTACTCGCGGCTTCAATTTGATTTTTAGATTCTAAAATTAATTGTTCTTCTAGATTATTGGTAAGAGACTTATTTAAAGTCTTCTTAATTAGTCCGAGTGCTTTTGTAGGCATTTTAGCCATTTTTATAGCAATACTTTTTATGGTGTCTTCAAATTCTTCTGAAGGAACATATTTGTAAATCATACCCAATCGTTCAGCTTCTTCTGCACTAATTTTATCTCCTAACATTGCTAAAGCAGATGCTTTTTGAAATCCTATGAGTCTAGGTAAAAAGAAGGTTCCTGCACTATCTGGAATTAAACCAATTAAGCTGAATGCTTGAATAAAACTGGCTTTTTCGTTTGCTATAACAACATCACATGCCAATGCAATATTGGCACCAGCACCTGCTGCTACACCATTTACCGCTGCTATTATTGGCTTTTCGATATTTCTAATTCGCAAAATTATTGGATTATAGTGTTCTTCAAGTATTTTCTTGAATCCAGGATTTAGTTCTGGAGATGTCACTTCTTTTAAGTCTTGTCCAGCACAAAATGCTTTTCCGCTTCCAGTTAAAACTATAGCCCTGACATTATCATTTATATCACAAGAATCAAGAATGTCTTGTAACCGCAAGGCCATTTCACGATTGAAGCTATTAAATACTTCGGGTCTATTAAGTGTTATAACCGCAATACTATTTTCAATTTTTAAAAGAATTGAATCCATATACTATTCTGGTAATTTAAATTCTGGGTTGTAAATAATGCCAATTATATTTTGCCATGGATCCAATACACTTGCAACCATTAACTCACCACCCACATTTGTTGGTTCTTCGTGTTTAGTCGCTCCCAAATCAGTTAAATGTTTAAACATTTTATGAATATCTTCTACTCCCCAATAAGACAGCACACTATCTGCTTTTTTATTCCCTAACTTTTCAATAGGCAACAATCCAAGCTCATAACCTTCAACATTGAAGCCCACATAGAATGGCTCATTAAAATAAGGTTCAACACCAAAAGCTTTTGAATACCATTCTGTAGCTTTTGTTAAATCGTCAACCATATAGCAAGTCGTACGAAGTCCTAAAAATAAAGATTCATTTTTGGTCATACCTTTATTCCTGCGAAGGCAGGAATCTAATTAATTAAACTTCATTTCTCTTAATGAAATCCTGAAATAAGTTCAGGATGACAAAAAAAGTTGTTATTTTAAACATTTAAAATAGTCGAATGGTTCAAGACACTCTTCACATTTAAACAATGCTTTACATGCCGTAGACCCAAACTGACTAACTAATTTTGTATTTGTAGAACCACAATTGGTGCATTTTACTATTTTCTTGTTTCCTAATAATGCTTCCTTATCTGCATCTGCATCCAACGGTGCAGCTATTCCATAATTCTCCAACGCCAGTCTCCCTTTACCCGTAATCCAATCGGTTGTCCAAGCAGGAGCCAAAATCAACTCTACTTTAGATTTGTAACCAGCATTCTCCAAAGCCGCTTTAATATCATCACCAATCACATCCATTGCAGGGCAACCACTATATGTTGGTGTTATTTTTACAAGAACTTCGTCATTAATTATTTCGGCAGAACGCACAACACCCATATCCAAGATTGTTAACACTGGGATTTCAGGGTCTGACACCTGATTGAGAATTGGGATTAATACTTTATCAATATGTTGTTCTGCTACTGTCATTATATTTTTACCATATCATGTTAGGATATGCACGCTGCATATATTGCATATCTGCCAATAAGTATCCTAAATGTTCGGTATGTATACCTTGTTTTCCTCCTTTTTGAAAATACTTTAAGTCTGGAATCTGGATGGTCGCTTCTGTCAAAACTTTAGAAACTTCGTTATAGTATAATTCCTTAAGCCCAGTAACATCAACTCCAATACCATCTTCTATCATTACTTCGTCAGCTTCCGTTTGATGAAATAATTCATCTGTATAAGTCCATAAATCATCAATTGCATTCTGAATTCTAGCTTGACTTTCTTCTGTTCCGTCACCAAGGCGTTTAACCCAATCTGATGAAAAACGGTAATGGTAACTCACTTCTTTAATCGATTTATTGGCAATTGCAGATAAGGTTATATCCTTACTTTTTTGTAACTCTTTTAGAAACAAAAAATGATATGCATCAAACAAAAACTGTCTTACAATTATGTATCCAAAATCTGTGTTTGGTTGTTCTACCAATAACACATTTTTATATTCTTTTTCTGGTCTTAAAAAGGCTATATCGTCCTCACTAATATTACCCCCTTTAAGTTGCGCTGCATATTGAAAATAGCTACGAACTTGACCAAATAAATCAAGTGATATATTCGTGCATGCAATATCTGTTTCGAGACTTGGCCCGTGTCCACATAGTTCTCCTAATCGTTGACCTAAAATCAGACTATTATCGGCAACACCTAATATATAATCATATAAATCCTTGTTCATATTCTTTTTTACTTTGATGAGATTCTGAATCAAGTTCAGAATGACAATTAGTTGCTACATGTGTTTTATTTCATCTGGTAAATCGTAAAATGTTGGGTGACGATAAACCTTATCTTGAGCCGGCTCAAACATTTCACCATTAAGATCTGGATTCGAAGCCGTGATGTTTTTAGATTCAACAACCCAAATACTTACGCCTTCATTACGTCGCGTGTATACATCGCGTGCATTCTCTAATGCCATTTCTGCATCTGCTGCATGCAAGCTACCAAAGTGACGATGTTCTAATCCATTTTTACTTCTTACGAATACTTCCCAAAGCGGCCATTCTTTTTTCACTGGTTTCATTATACTGCTTTATTTAAGTTTTTAATTGCTTGTTTTTCTGCATGACTCATAGCTGCATCCCTTACCCATTCGCCGTTTTCATGAGCTGCAATTCTTGCTTTCATACGTTCCTTATTGCATGGCCCATGACCTTTTACAACTTGCCAAAATTCATCCCAATCAATATCTCCAAAATCATAGCCTTTTTTAGCTTCGTTCCATTTTAAATCAGGGTCAGGCACTTTCAACCCAATCAATTCTGCTTGTGGTACAGTTTGGTCTATAAACTGTTGACGTAAATCATCATTTGATTTACGTTTTAGTTTCCATTTCATAGATTGTGCCGTATGTGGGGATTCTGCATCTGTTGGACCGAACATCATAAGCGAAGGCCACCAAAAACGATTCAAAGCATCTTGAGCCATTTCCTTTTGTTCTGGTGTGCCTTTTGTAAGTGTTACCAATATTTCATAGCCTTGACGCTGATGAAAACTTTCCTCCTTACAGATTCTAACCATTGCACGTGCATAAGGTCCGTAAGAGGCACCGCAAAGCGCAACTTGATTAATAATCGCTGCACCATCTACCAACCAACCAATAGCACCCATATCTGCCCATGTAAGCGCCGGATAATTAAAAATACTTGAGTATTTTGCTTTTCCTGTATGCAATTGTTCATATAATTCATCGCGTGTTATACCTAGTGTTTCAGTCGCACTATACAAGTATAAACCATGACCTCCTTCATCTTGAACTTTAGCTAATAAAGCTACTTTACGACGTAAAGACGGCGCACGTGTAATCCAGTTACCTTCAGGAAGCATTCCAATTATTTCTGAATGGGCATGCTGAGACATCTGCCTTATATGGGTTTGCCTATACTTTTCTGGCATCCAATCTTTAGGCTCAATCTTTTCATCTCGTGCAATTCGCGCTTCAAATTGCGCTTCTAAACTTTTTATTTGTTCTTCACTCATTGGTTTGAGTTTATTTTATACATCAAAATTTACGACAACTTTATCGCTTGTTGGTACAGACTGACAACTTAACACAAAGTTATTTTCAACTTCATGCTCTTCCAAAGCATAATTGACTTTCATTTTAATAGAGCCTTCAATAATCTTGCATTTGCATGTACTACAAACGCCACCTTTACAAGCAAATGGTAAATCCGCTCCTGCAGCCAATGCGCCATCCAAAATATTATCGAAATCATCGTCCATGACGAAATGAAATTCTTTTCCACCATCAATAATGGTAACTTCGGTACCTTCTGCTTTTTGCTCCAATACCTCAGAAACATATAATTTCGAAGCCTCTGTATCCCCAGAGAAAAATAACTCATAATGAATTTTATCTTTATCCAATCCAGCTGCTTCTAAATGGTCTCGAATCAAGAAAATCATATCTTGTGGACCACAGATAAAACAATGGTCAGTATCCTCTATATCTATAAATGTTTTAGTTAATACATTTAATTTTTCAGTATCAAAACGTCCATTTAAAAACGGAATATCACGCTGTTCTTTGGTTAAAAAATGAAATACTTGAAACCTCTCAAAAAATTGATTTTTTAGCCGTTCGATTTCTTCTTTAAAGATAATCGATTTTACGGTTTGATTCAAGTAAAATAACTTGAACGTAGAATTAGGTTCGGAGAGCAAATGCGTTTTAATAATTGACAACATTGGCGTAATCCCACTTCCGGCTGCAAACGCAATAAAATTGCGAGCTTTTTGTGGTTGAATTTCGACAAAAAAATGTCCAGTTGGCTCCATAAGCTCTATGGTGTCTCCAGGCTTTAAATCTGTGTTTGCATAGGTTGAAAACACACCGCCAGGAATTTGCTTTATGGCTACTTTCCACTGCTGGTCTAATGGACTTGAGCATAAAGAATAAGATCGTCTTATATCTTCTCCATTAATATCTTTTTTCAATGTAAGATGTTGCCCTTGAATGAATCTAAAATCATCCTGTAGATGTTTAGGAATATCAAAAGTCACCACGGAAGTGTCTTTTGTTTCCTTGTAAATATCAGCAATCTTTAAAGTATAAAACTCTGCCATAAACAATTCAAATTCAAAAATATGAGTAAACTAACAATTGTTAGTTTACTTGACAAATTTACAAAAAAAAAGTAAATTATTTAATAATTCCCGTTAATAAAATATGACTAAGGTCAGATGCCAATTGCTTTGGATTAAGATCCTCCTTATTAGGAATCCATATGTACAATGACCGTAGTGTTGACAACATTGAAAACAACATAACTTCTCCATTAGAATTTTCTAATTCATTTTTGTCAATCCCATGTTCAATTATCTGTCTAAAATTATCCTCATAATCCAGTCTCAATTGCAAATAATAATCCAGATTGTCTTTGAGGTGCATCCAATCATTATTTAGCGAGGCCATGCCATATGCATTTTGAGAGGTTATGTTAACATGGAGTTGAACAATGCTATTTAATTTATCTATACTAGAATTATCGACTAACTTGATAAAATCCATACCATCCGTAAAGGCTTCAGCTAAAGAAATAATAATAATTGAAAGTATTTCCTGTTTAGAGTTAATATGATTGTACAAGCTCGCCGCCTTAATCCCCATAGCTTTTGCTATGTCTCTCATTGTAACTGCACTGAAACCTCGTTCTTTAAAAAGAATAGCTGCCGTTTTAATTATTTCTTCTTTACGTGTTTCTAGCTTCATTTCAATGATGAATATACAGAAAATATGTAACTCTTGTTACTTATAAATTTATTAAATAATTAGTACTTTGTAAAAAAGAATATACTATGGGAATATTTGATTTTCTGCATAAAAACAAAGCAAATAAAATTAATGATTTTCTTTCACGAGGTGCTATTATTTTAGATGTAAGGACGCAACGAGAATACAAATCGGGTGCAATAAAAGAATCTAAACATATTCCACTTCAGGTTTTACAAGACCATGTTCAAGAGCTTAGAAAGATGGACAAACCATTTGTGGTATGCTGTGCCAGTGGCATACGATCAGCAAAAGCAAGCAAATTTCTTAGCTTAAATAATGTTGAAGCTATAAATGGCGGAGGATGGCAAAGCCTACAAAGTATTATTGATAAAATAGCTTCCACTTAGCAAAAAGCAGATTACATATCAATCATCTTGAATTAGATTACATTAAGTCAAATACTAATTTTGTATTCTTTACGTCTGGAAAATATATTAATGAATTAGGTCGGTTAAGGTTGGCAAAAAGTGTAAGAATTGGGAGAGCTTTTCCGCCATTTTACAATTGGTGCAGAATAAGTACTGGAACATTATAAGAAATGCAGTTGTTTTTCAAAGCTCTGATTTTTCAATATTAAAACAAAAAAAGAAGCACTAGATCTCTTTGTAAACAAAGGTCACTAATGCTTCAAATATTTGATTAATAGCAGTGTAAATGTAACTTTAAAAGTATATGCAGGGTTCATTTTTCGACTTAAGTAATGTTAAACTAGATTAACGGAAAACATCTGCATATTTAATCGATTAAATCATCAAATTCCTTTTTTTTTAACGGTGATGGACCCACTAATACCAATACTACTTTTCAATTTACATAAACCAACAATAAAAACTAAAACCCTAATCTATCTTAGATATTTTTTATTTCAAGACTTCAGAGAAAAATAATCGTACATAAAAAGTAAGAATATCAAATGGCTGTAGGGCATAAAAAAAGCATCAGTAATTTTCTGTGAGACAGAATAATATACCTGACGCTTTTTTAAAAAATTGATTAATAGCATATCTAAGATATAATTTATTACATGCAATAAGTTTTTTATTCGACTATAAGCAATTAAAAAAGGTGAAGGACAAAAACAAAAATAAATTCATGGAAGCCCCCTGTTTATCAACAGACTTATCAACATGGTTATTAACATTTATATTGGCTGAGATAAAATATTTCAGTCGTTCGGCATCAATTTTAGAGCAAAATGGCATCAATATTTTCCTACCTCATTTAGAATATAAATAAAAACAAAAGACCTTAGTATGTTTAAAAAATGATGTGAGGAAATTGTATTTTCAATTCGGTTTGCTTCTCTTCTAAGGTTTCAAGAAACTGCAAATGCTGTTCCGATTTCGAACTAAAAGGTTCGTGATTCAATCCTTTTTGTATTGTATCTACCTCATCCATTGTTTGATAAGATTTATCACTAATCCACACCGTATTAAATCGCTCCCAGATATAATCAATGGCTATTTTGCTAGGGTGAATCATATCGTCAGCATAGTACCTATAATCACGCAGCTCATCCATCATAATCTCATAAGATGGAAAATAAAATACACCATTTCTTTTATCTACAACTTGATGAATCCCCGAAATAAGGTGAGCCTTACTTAAATTATTTTCGATAATACCATCTTTTGTATGACGCACTGGCGAAACAGTAAAAATAATAGCTGCATTACTGTTTACTTGCTTTATCAAAGCCACAATCTCCTGCAGGCTATCTTTCACATCCTCAACAGACAACAATTCTTTTAAAAAATTCTTTTGAGGTAACTTATGGCAATTAGCAACAATGGAATCTGATTCAATATACCGATACACCCAAGACGTTCCAAGAGTAATGATTATATGCGTTGAAGAAAGAATCTGTTCTTTTGTAATATCACAAGACTTATTTAGTTTATCTAATATTGCATCACTCGAGATTGAACTAAGGTTAGAATGTGCATCAAAACTATGCCAACGCTCGTTATAAAAAAAAATATCATTCTTAGAATATTCTTTTCCATTAATTGAATCGGTGATTAACTTTTCTATGGCAATAGGATGAAACACAATCCCGAAAGGATTGATAGTATTCTGTAATTTAAAATAGCTTAGTTTCTCGCCAATACTTTCTGCAAAACATGACCCTAATAATAGAATTCTTGAATCATAATCTATTTGATTATCAGGCTGGGATTCAAGTGATATTTTGGTTTGTAATTCCAAATCTATTCAATATAGGTCTTGGCTTTTTCCAAAGCTTCCTTTATCCCATCAGGGTTTTTCCCTCCTGCGGTTGCAAAGAACGGTTGTCCACCACCGCCACCTTGAATCAGTTTTCCAAGTTCTCGAACAACTGTACTGGCATTAAGACTTTTTTGAGCAACCAATTCTTTTGATATATAGCAAGACAACATTGCTTTTCCATTTTGATTTGCTCCAAATACTAAAAACAAATTGTCAAATTCTTTGCCAAGGTCAAAAGCTAAATCTTTTATACCAGAAGCATCTAAATCAACTTCTTTAGCCAGAAACTGAATACCATTTACAGTTTCCAATTCATTTTTTAATTCGCCCTTTAGGTTATTGGCTTTATCTTTAAGAAGACTTTCTATCTGCTTTTTTAATTTGGTATTTTCATCCTGCAACTCAGAAACAGCCTTAACTGGGTTTTTAGTATTGTTAAGTAAGTCTTTTATGTCAAATAATGTTCTATTATTTTCAAAATAGAAATCTTTAACAGCATCATTTGTAATAGCTTCTATACGACGTATTCCTGATGCAATCGCGCTTTCTGATATAATCTTAAAATGCCAAATATCAGAAGTATTCTGTACGTGAGTCCCAGCACAAAGCTCCATGGATTTACCAAAACGAATCGTGCGTACTGCATCTCCATATTTCTCTCCAAACAGTGCAATAGCACCTTCTTCAATGGCTTGCTCCATAGGTACGCTTCTACTCTCTTCAAGAGGCAATTTACCCTCAATACGTGCATTGATAAAATTTTCTATATCCCGTAATTGCTCTGTAGTTGCTTTAGCAAAGTGCGAAAAATCAAACCGTAAATACTTAGAATGCACTGCTGACCCTTTTTGCTCTATATGTGCACCTAACACCTCTCTAAGGGCTTGGTGTAACAAATGTGTTGCCGTATGATTACAAGCAGTCCTATAACGCTGCTTAGCATCAACAACTGCTTTTAAAGTTTCCTTTAGTTGTTTTGGTAGATTTTTAGCAAAATGAATGATAACATTATTTTCCTTTTTGGTGTCCAAAATATAATTTACATCACCATTTAGAGCTTCTAAATACCCTTTATCTCCTACTTGCCCTCCTCCTTCAGGATAGAAAGGCGTCATATTAAACACCAATTGGTACATTTCACCATCTTTTTTAGAAACGACTTTTCTGTACTTGATGAGTTTTACGTTAGCTTCTAAAGTATCATATCCAACAAATTCTTGTTCAGCATCATCAATTAAAACTGTCCAATCGTCCGTACTCATTTCACTAGCAGCTCGAGAACGCTTTTTTTGTTTTTCTAATTCGTCTTTAAAACCTTGTTCATCTAGACTTAATCCTTTTTCATTAAGAATTAATGCTGTTAAATCTATTGGGAACCCATAAGTATCATATAACTCGAATGCCTTATCTCCAGAAACTTCGTCTCCTTCAGTGTTTTCAATTATACGATCTAGCAATAATAATCCTTGATCTAGAGTTCTTAAAAAAGAAGCTTCTTCTTCCTTAATCACATTTTCAATAAGTTGTTTTTGAGATTTTAACTCAGGAAAGGCAGTTCCCATTTTTTTACTCAACACCTCAACAAGTCTATATATAAAAGGTTCCTTTTTGTCTAAAAACGTAAACCCGTAACGCACCGCACGTCTTAAAATACGACGAATCACATAACCCGCTCCTGTATTGCTTGGTAATTGCCCATCTGCAATAGAAAATGCAACGGCACGAACATGATCCGAAATTACCCGAATGGCTATATCTGCTTTTTCATTCTTACCATAACTAATATTCGTTATGGCTTCAATTTCTCTTATAATAGGTGTAAAAACGTCGGTATCGTAATTTGATTTCACATTCTGTAACACCATACACAAACGTTCAAACCCCATACCTGTATCGATATGCTTATCCGGTAGATTTTCAAGTGACCCATCTGCCTTACGGTGGTATTGCATAAACACGAGGTTCCAAATCTCTACTACATGTGGATGGTCTTTATTTACCAAATCTTGTCCCGAAACCTTAACTTTCTCTTCCTCTGAGCGTATATCAACATGAATCTCACTACACGGACCACAGGGCCCTTGCTCTCCCATTTCCCAAAAATTATCTTTTTTGTTACCCATTAGGATACGATCTTCTGGAATTATAGCTTTCCAAAAATTGTAAGCATCCTGATCCATTGGAAGATTATCCTCCTTATCGCCTTCAAAAACTGTTACATATAATATGTTCTTATCAATCCCATAGACTTCAGTAAGTAACTCCCAAGCCCAAACAATAGCTTCCTTTTTAAAATAATCCCCAAAACTCCAATTGCCCAACATTTCAAATAATGTATGGTGGTAGGTATCATATCCTACTTCCTCCAAATCATTATGTTTGCCCGAAACACGAAGACATTTTTGAGTATCTGCTAATCTATTATGCTTTGGTTTTGCATTCCCAAGAAAAAACTCTTTAAATGGTGCCATCCCCGAATTCACAAACATTAATGTAGGGTCATCCTTTAAAACCATGGGAGCTGAAGGCACAATACCATGCTTTTTAGTTTCAAAAAATTCTAAAAATTGAGTTCTTATATCCTGAGACTTCATTATATTATATTGATAGCTGTTTCTGTTAAATTATATTTAATGCGAAACAATTTTTATATTTACGCTGCAAATTTATTTTAAATTTCGGACAGCGTGAACCTCTTTAAGAATATTATCGTAAATAATAGTAATAATATTTTTGTAGGTTTGTTCGTTGTTCAATTAAATCTGTATTGTTTTTAACTGAATACAAGCGCAAAAATAGAACTTTTTAACTTATGTCTAAAGTAAAATATTATTACGATTCTGAAACACTTTCTTATCGTAAAGTGACTCGTAAAAAACGAAGGACAGCCAAGTTCATCTTTATGTTTTTACTTGCCGCTGGGCTATTTGGCTTTATTTTTGTTTTTATTGCAAGTCAGTATTTTGAATCTCCCAAAGAAAAAGCTCTAGCTCGTGAACTGCAAAACATCCAGCTTCAATACGATTTCTTAAACAAAAAAATGGATGAGGCCGAAACTGTTTTGACAAATATCGAAGAACGGGACAACGCTATATACAGACTGTATTTTGAGGCCAACCCAATTCCTGAAGAACAAAGACGTCAGGGTTTTGGAGGCGTAAATCGTTATAAGCAATTTGAGGGCTATGATAATTCAAAATTAATAATCGAAACAAATAAGCGTATTGACGTTATACAGAAACAAATTGTAGTGCAGTCAAAGTCTCTTGACGAAATTGCAGTTTTAGCAGAAGACAAAGAAAAATTTCTTGCTACAATACCGGCTATACAACCTATTAGCAATAAAGATTTAACACGTATGGCTTCCGGGTATGGTTATAGAATTGACCCTTTTACAAAGGTTAGGAAATTTCATCACGGCATGGATTTCACCGCACCAAGAGGCACTCCAATATATGCCACCGGTGATGGTGTTGTGAAAAGGGTTGACGCTGGCTCTTCTGGTTATGGCAGACATATAAGAATAGATCATGGTTACGGCTATGTGAGTTTATATGCCCATCTATATAAATACAATGTAAAAAAGAATCAAAAGGTGAAGCGTGGTGATTTAATTGGCTTTGTAGGTAGCACAGGGCGCTCACAAGCACCTCATTTACATTATGAGGTATTTAAGGACAAGGTAAGAATCAATCCTATAAATTTCTATTACGGAAACCTTTCTGCAAAAGAATTTAGTGAATTGTTAGCAAAAGCATCATTAGAAAACCAATCTTTAGACTAATGCACATTAATCTACCCGAAAAGAGATATTACGGAATTGGCGAAGTTGCCAAGGCCTTTGGTGTAAATACATCGCTCATCCGTTTTTGGGAAAAAGAATTCGATGTTATTAACCCTAAAAAGAATGCCAAGGGCAATCGTAAGTTTACTCCAGAAGATATTAATAATCTAAAATTTATATATCACCTAGTTAAAGAACGTGGATTTACACTAGAAGGTGCTAAAACCCATCTTAGAGAGGAAAAGAAAAAGAGCCTTGATAATTTTGAAATTATAAGTAAACTAGAAGCTGTTAAAAATCAGCTTACTAAAATAAAAAATCAACTGTAACATTTTTTAAATAATCTCTACCTACTTGTATATAGTATTAAAATACATTAACCACTAAAAATATCTTATTATGAAAAAATGGATGCCTTGGATTATTGTTGCAATAATCGCAGTAGGACTATACTCTTGGGGAAAAGGATTTAACAATACAGCCGTAGGCCACGAAGCAGATGCCAAGACCGCATGGTCTAACGTAGAGAGTGCCTATCAGCGTCGAGCAGACCTTATTCCAAATCTTGTAGCAACCGTAAAGGGTTATGCAGAGCATGAAAAAGAAACCTTAGAAGGTGTTATCAAGGCACGCTCTGAAGCTACCAAAACCACCATTGATGCAGGAAATTTAACAGCAGAAAATATGGCACAATTTCAACAGGCACAACAAGGTTTAAGTGGAGCGTTATCAAGGTTATTGGTTACTGTAGAACGCTACCCAGAATTAAAAGCTGACCAAGGATTTTTAGAATTGCAATCACAACTGGAGGGTACAGAAAACAGAATCAACGTTGAGAGAAATCGCTACAATGAAGCTGTTAATATTTATGACAAGCACACTACAGAATTCCCAGGGAAATTACTGGCAGGAGTTTTTGGATTTAAAGAAATGCCGAGATACAAAAGTGCACCAGGAAGCGAGAATGCACCAAAAGTAGAATTTTAAACCCTCATCCATGTCTAATATTGAAGATTTTCTATCATCTGAAGATGAAAAGGAAATCATTGAAGCCATAAGAACTGCCGAGCAAAATACCTCAGGAGAAATACGTATACATATAGAGTCATCTTCTAAAAAAAACATAGAAGAGCACACCTTGGAAGTGTTTCATTTGTTAAAAATGGATAATACTAAGCTTCAAAATGGAGTACTCATTTATGTGGCTGTTGACGATAAATCCTTTTGTATTTATGGTGACAAAGGCATTAATGAAGTTGTAGCTCCTAACTTTTGGGATAGCACAAAACAAATCATTGAACAACATTTCAAACATTGTAATTTTAAACAAGGCTTAATTGAAGGGGTTTTAAAGGCTGGCGAACAATTGGAAAACTATTTCACTTGGTATCATGGATTAGATACAAACGAATTATCTGACGAAATCTCAAAAGACTAATGCAAAGACAACTCTATTTTTTGTTCGTCCTAATTGTTGGGTTTTGTTTTACACAAACTGCTTTTGCACAATTCGATATTCCAGAAGTACCAAAAGAACAGACAAGCGTTTATGATTATGTCAATCTTTTATCTTCATCAGAAAAAAACAATCTTGAACAAAAACTAATAAAATATTCCGATACCACTTCAACTCAAATTGTTGTAATAATAATTAACTCCACCAATGGCGAAAATATTAATTATTTGGGAGCTCAATGGGGAGAAAAATGGGGTATTGGTCAAGACAAGGAGGATAATGGCATACTGGTTTTATTGGCAAGAAAGGACCGGAAAATTGCAATAAACACGGGTTATGGTATTGAGCATTTATTAACAGATGCAATGTCTAAGCGTATCATAGAACGTGACATTATTCCTTACTTTAAAAACAATGATTACCCTGGTGGTTTAAGCCGAGGCGCTGATGCTATTTTTGAAGTCTTGAGTGGTGAGTACCAAGGGCAACGTGAATCATCAAACGATTTTCCTATAGGAGTAATTCTTTTCTTGATATTTATCTTTATTGTCTTTTTAATAGCAATTTCTAGCATTCGTAGAAGGGGCGGAGGTAAAGGTGGAACTCGATCAGCTGGTACAAGTCTGCTCGACGCCATTATTTTAAGCAATATGGGCCGAGGAAGCTATGGCGGCAATTCATCATCATCAGGGGGCTGGAGTGACGGCAGCTCATCAGGCGGTGGCTTTGGTGGCGGTTTTGGCGGCGGAAGTTTTGGTGGCGGTGGTGCTTCTGGGGGTTGGTAACTCGTATACAATGCTTATCAATTCATTTTTATGTCTATATTTATAATTCCTAACACTACTCAACTTTTCTGCTTTACAAATTCTTGTAATGCTAAATTTCTTTAGAAAAATTCGCAAAAAACTTGCTACTGAAAACAAATTTCAAAGATATTTTAGATATGCCTTTGGTGAAGTAGCTCTTATCATGATTGGTATTTTTATGGCGTTACAATTAAATAACTGGAATGAAAACCGAAAACAAGAAGGACAATTTAAAGTCACATTAGAACAGTTATATAGTGCAATGACTTACGATGCATTAAAATTTAAAGAACATATAGACATAACTGTTAATCAAATTGAATCAATGGACTTTTTTTTAAATAATCCTGATAGTATCCCAACTGTTGAAAATTATTTAACTAATAATAAAAATGACCGCATCAAAAGAACACCTTATTTCCTAGATTGGATGGCTGCAGATTATTCAAGTACAATTAATTCAGATACTAAACATATTGTTGGCAATTTAAACTATAACGCTAATAATAAAAGTCAGAATGAAATATTTAAATATGCTTTAAACTATACAAATGATTTTAACAATGAATATGAGTTTTTTAAAGACTACTTATATTCGCTATATTTAGAGTACAATGTTGCAATGCCAGAAGTTACTATCTATAATAGCAATAGTTTATTTGGTAATCTAGATTCTCTCTCCTATACTAAAAATGATATTTTCAATATTGTAAAATTGATTAATTCAACTGAATTAAGAACTGCTTTAAAATATACTAAAAACGATAGGATTCGTTATAAAATTTTTATGTCAAATCGTTTAAGTAATGCAAAATCTATTTTACAGCTTATAAAAAATTATTATCCCGAAGTAAAAGTTTTATACCAAGATGTTGGCATTATTGGTACTTCATTAGATGGATTTGATGATGTTGGAGGTAAATCAACACCGATGGCTCTTACTGATATTGCAAATGATATTTGGAAAATTGATGTCTATTTAAAAGAAGGAGCGGTTAAATTTAGATGTCGCGATAGTTGGGCACAAAATTGGGGAAATAATGACTTCCCTATTGGAATTGGAGTGCTAGATGGTGAAAATATAGTAGTTAATGAGGCTGGCAATTACCATATCATTTTTAAGCCAGTTATTGGCGAATACGAATTTATAAAACTTGAAGACTAAGTATTAGTACGCGTTTTTATATTTGTTTTACAAAATCTATTCGTGCTCCTCTAATAAAAATATGTCTTCAACAGACTTTTTAAACAATCTCGCAATTTTTAAAGACAATACTGTAGAAGGCACGTATTTTCCTTTTTCAATGGCATTGATAGACTGACGACTGACTCCTATTCTATCTGCCAAATCAGCTTGCGTCATATCATGTTCGGCACGTTCTACTTTTATTCTATTCTTCATGATTGGATGATTTTAATTTCAAAAAATTAAATCGTACAATAAAAAACAGCAGTGGGGTAAACATGTTGAACACGAGCACGTCAAAAAAAGTAAAATTGTACACAAAAATAATTGTAAAACACAACACAAGATAGTTAAAAAGAATAGCCCAAACCAAAGAGTCCTTTCTCAATTTATAAATAAATTCATCTTCCACTTTCTCTTTCGAAAATCCAACTAAAAGTCCTCCTATAATAATGAAAAGAGCTGCCAATTCATCGACAATACTATTTTCAATAATACTTAAAAACCCTTTTTCATTTCCAAAAATATCACTGTCATTAAAGATAGATATTACTTTAATGGTAAGGACATCCGTTTCATATTCTCCAATAAAAAGAATGACTCCGGAGATAAGACCCAATATTAACAATATCCAACCAACTGTTTTGTATTTGTTAGGCAATAAATAATTCGTTTTCATAAGTGCTTAGTTTAATATTACAACACAAAAGTATATAATATTTTACTAAATGTCAATTTTTATTTACTTTTTGTAATATATAATTTACAAATAAGTAGATATAAAATAGTATATGATTTCCTAAAAAGGTCTAAATAATTTTATTTTTTACGCATATATACGCTTATAGGAACGCCTTTAAAATCAAAATGCTCACGCAATTTGTTTTCTAAAAAGCGCTTATAAGGTTCTTTTACATACTGAGGCAAATTACAGAAAAATGCAAACTGAGGTTGTGGTGTAGGCAATTGCATAATGTACTTGATTTTTACAAATTTACCCTTATTCGCTGGCGGTGGATAGTTTTCTATTAGTGGCAATAACACGTCGTTAAGTACACTTGTTTTAATTTTCTTCGTGCGGTTTTTATAGACTTCAACAGCGGTTTCCATGGCTTTAAACAAGCGTTGCTTTGTTAACGTTGAAATAAATACAATGGGCACATCGGTAAAAGGTTCGATTTGTTTCCTAATATACTTTTCGAAATCCTTCATGGTTTTGTTGTCCTTTTCAACCAAGTCCCATTTGTTTACTAAAATAACAACACCCTTTCTATTACGCTGTGCCAACCAAAATATGTTTTGCACCTGTCCATCAAATCCTCTTGTTGCATCACATACTAATAAACAAACATCACTGTGTTCAATAGCACGAACACTTCGCATGACTGAGTAAAACTCTACATCTTCTTTGACCTTTGCTTTTCTTCTAATCCCAGCAGTATCAACCAAGTTAAATTCAAATCCAAAACGATTGTATTTCGTATCAATTGAATCTCGTGTTGTACCTGCAATATCTGTTACTATATATCTTTCTTCACCAATTAATGTATTAATGAAAGATGACTTCCCAGCATTAGGTCTTCCTACCACAGCGAATCTCGGTAATTCATCAACTTCAACGTCTTCTTTTACTGGTAGAGCTTTTACCAAATCATCAAGTAAGTCACCGGTTCCACTACCATTTATACTTGCAATTGTGTAAAACTCACCTAAACCAAGTGAATAAAACTCAACGGCATCTTCGGCACGCCTTCCATTATCCACTTTATTAACTACTAAAAAAATAGGCTTGCTTACTTTTCGCAATAGTTTGGCTACATCTTCATCCATTCCTGTTACACCAGATTCTACGTCAACCATAAATATTATAGCATCTGCTTCATCAATAGCGAGTTCTACTTGTTTGTCAATTTCAGCTTCGAACACATCATCACTTCCAAGTACATAACCCCCAGTGTCAATCAAAGAAAATTCTTTCCCGTTCCAATCACTTTTCCCATAGTGCCGATCTCTCGTTACACCACTTACGGCATCAACAATGGCTTCCCTGCGCTGAATTAAACGATTAAAGAACGTTGATTTACCAACATTTGGTCTTCCCACAATGGCTACTATATTACTCATATTCTAATAATTAGCTGAAAACAATTAAAAATAAATTTACCTTTTTAGGTCTCCAGAAATTTTTTGCAAAAATAGGAATTAAACGCTATGGAACCGCCTTTTTAAGAAAAGATTACACACCTTCATTTTTTATTGAAAAATCAGTAAATTGAATCCTATAATTTCTATAGTATGCATTTAAGTAATGAAGTAGTTTTACGTCCGCGATTTAAAATTGAACTTGAGCAAGATAACGAAGCTGTACTGCGTGATTTTGAAAACACAAAAACCGCTCAGAAAGATTTTGTTGTTACACGAGTTGATGACCATATTTATTTAAAAATCCCTAAAGACAAACAGCATTTTTGGTCACCACAATTGCATCTTGAAATCATGAAAGTTGATGACGGGCATTGCAGGCTTTTTGGGCTTTTTGGACCTAATCCTACAGTTTGGACCATGTTTATGTTTTTTCATTTTTTAGTGGTAGGATTGTTTATTGCCTTTGGTATTTGGACATATACCAATTGGTCCTTAGGTAATGACTATGCAATACAATTATTTATGATGCTATTTATGATTGTAATTTGGGCAGCTCTATATTATGGAGGACGCATAGGCAAAGCCACAGGAAAAGATGAAATGTATGCACTTCATAACTTTATGACGACCGTTTTAAACAGTAAATAAATTACTTTCATTGGAAATTAAAATCAGTATAAAAAGCATCCCACGCCCACCATGCAGCAACAAGCGCAAATTTTGGTTTCGCAAGAATTGATCCATTACGTGACACACCAAATATGTCGTATTTTACACCATTTCTATCTTGAAGAATAAATGGAAATTCATTTTCTAAAGTTGTAAAATCATCAAAATCCCCAACTTTAAAAGCATTGATTATTCGTTTTGAGGAACTCCCGTAAACAATATAATTTTGAGAGCCAATCTTAACGTCTATTCTGTTTTTACTACCAAAATCGCCGTATTTAAAAATATTAACATTATCAAAATTATCTAAAATGCCGTACACAAATTCTCCAGTTCCTGGTTCCTCACCATTATTTCCATCATCACCGTCACCATCATCACCAGGTGGTTTACTGGTACTTATTTTGCCAAATGAAGATGATAAACGCTTAATTACCTTTGCATTAGGAAAGTGACTCTTTACGGTAGCCCAATTGGTTTCAACTATAGGAATTGTATTCATTTTTTCATTAATTCTATCTCCTTTAATTCCTGTAAATAGCATTTGAGACCATATTGACTCAGACTGATCATCCCAAGGCGTAACATTATCTTTAAACAAAAAACCCGATGCCCTAAAAACACCAGTCCTAGTAAAACCCACTGCACTCTTTGTAATTGGGCAATAGCTAAACACATATTTTTGTCCCTGATAGGTATCGTTAACAACCTCCGTGTCAAATGTGAACACATAAGGATATACACGGATTTCTGACCCAAACTTCATAATACCAACTAATTCATTATCTGGTAAATCGGTATTAGCTACGGTATCATATTCGGGATTAACAACTAGAGGAAACAATCCAAATATTCCAGTTACATCATTTTCATCTACTAACCATCCATCAGTTTCTTGTTGGATTTCATTTTGATTGCTATCACTTTTAGAACAAGTGAATATTAACATTAAGGTCAAAACAGCGAGTACTTTTTTCATAACAGGAGACATTTAAGTAAATGTCGAAAAAACATGCCCTAGCTTACAGTAATTTATACTTTTCTTAGTAGTAATCAACAAGAAAGTGTAGCTATCCTTTGGAGTTGTAACCAAAACGCCTTAACTGATTTTGATTGCTTCTCCAATTTTTATTAACCTTAACGTACAATTCTAAATGCACCTGTTTACCAAAAAATTTCTCTAAATCTTTACGCGCTTCTACTCCCACTCTTTTTAGAGCAGAGCCTTTATGGCCTATGATAATG
>RCNB010000809.1_pt1 | contig 20414 bp, 17 predicted proteins | sample 2041321 | NCBI WGS metagenome assembly RCNB01 (sample SAMN09708232, study PRJNA481090) | Marine sediment metagenome, whole genome shotgun sequencing project. | reverse complement strand
GATTGAATACGAGGCACTCATCGAGAATGGCCAGTTGCCAATTCGAAAGGGGACGACCGTTGATGACGATGACTTACTGCGTGCCGACGTTATTCAGGCGCTGATGTGTTACGACGAGCTTTCCTTTGACCAGTTTGGCGAGGATCACGGTATCGACTTCGCCAGCTATTTCGCCGCCGAAATCAAGCGACTGCAGCCGCTGGCCGACGACGGACTGATCAAGCTCAGTGAATCCGGAGTAACGATCACAGAAAGCGGACGCCTGCTACTTCGGAGTATCGCGATGGTCTTTGATCGTTATATCGATCAGGCCGAGAATGACAATCGCTTTTCGAAAGCCATTTAGGACAGGATGTGAAAGCGGCCTAGCTAACTTCCGTTAGCCAGCCGTGCGTATCCGGCGCCAGCCCGTACTGGATATCCTGCAGCGCTTTGCGAAGCTTGATCGTATTCGGTCCGGCGTTGCCATCACGGACCTTCACTTCCTCGCCGTGGTATACGAGCGCACCGACCGGAGACAAGCAGGCAGCGGTACCTGAGAGCGTCGCTTCGTGTGTCTTCACGAGTTCCAGTAACTCATCGACGGTGAAGTTACGCTCATTAACGGTATAGCCGTTGTCCGCCGCGAGCTTGAGAATCGAATCCCGCGTCATTCCATGCAGGAAACTGCTGTCGAGCGGTTTGGTTATGATCTCGTCGTCGCTGATCAACAGGAAGTTAGCGGCACCCGTCTCTTGCACATCCCCGTTCGGGCAGAATAAAACCTGATCGACACCATAGGCTTCTTTTGCCTCAAGCGTCGGGCCCAATGCGGCGGCATAGTTGCCACCGGTTTTGGTGCTTCCCAGCTGCTCGGTTGTGCGCGCACGCTGATCTTCGACCAGTAATTTCAATGTCGCGGCTCCACCTGCGAAATAGTCGCCAACGGGTGATGCCAGTACGAATAGCGTGGCCTCGGTCGACGGAGCGGCGGCAGCACCGATGTTCGGCAGCGTTCCGATCAGCGTCGGACGCAGATACAGGGAACTCGGCGGTGCCGGAATATCGTCGATGTGATGTGCAACGAGGTCAATCACCATCTTCGTGAGCATCTCGGCGTCAGGTACAGGCAGCCTCAGCGACGCAGCACTTTTCTGCATCCGCGCGACGTGATCATGAATACGGTAAATACGCGCTTTGCCGTCCTCCCACCGATAGGCTTTGAATCCCTCGAAACAGGCGCTGGCATAGTGAAACACATGCGCCGCAGGGTGCATCGGAAGTGGTTTGAGGAGCTCGACAGATGCGGACTGCCAAGCGTCGTTTTCGTAGCGGGCGATCGCGATGTGATCGCAGAATTCAGTGCCGAACGGGCCCATGAGTTTTAATCTCGATTAAAATTTTTCCAGGGGCGTAACTTTGCCACTAATCACCGGCTCTTTGCTAGAGGGCTGACGCAGTTTTTTCAGAAAGTTGGCGGTGTACAGGCGGAAATCAGCTCGCAGGGCTCGTTCCCCGGATTTCGGAACTGATGCGGTTGATCGCTCTTGAAGTAATAGGCGTCACCTTTCGTCAAAACAGTCATCTCATCGCCTACAGTCACTTCCAGACGGCCGCTCAGGATGATCCCGCACTCTTCACCCTCGTGCGTAATAGCGTGTTTCCCGGTCGTAGCGCCAGGCTGATAGCACTCCTTGAGGAGCTGCACGGCACGATTCGACAAGTTCGCACCCACCTGTCTGAAAGACACGCCGCCGTCGGCGATCTCAGTCAACTCGTCTGCTCGATAGAAGATCCTGTCGCGGACTTCGAATTCATCGCCGAAGAATTCTCCGAGACTGAGAGGAATGCCGTCCAGCATCTTTTTCAGCATACCCACGGTTGGATTGAGCTTGCCCGCCTCAACTTGGGAAATAGTGGCATTCGCCACGCCCGATTGGCGCGCCAGTTGCCGTTGCGAAAGGTTCAGTCGTGTGCGGATGCTCTTGAGCCGTTGTCCAATATCATTGTCCACGAATTTTCCTGAAGGGTGTTTACCTTAGTGAACATTCTCAACCTATCAGGCAATACAATCAACAACTTATCAATTTTCGCATAACTGATTGTTTAACATCCTGTTGCAGGCGTACACTGCGTCATCTTTGTCATTTGTACCCGGAGCACAGCTCATGTCCGCATCTCAAAGCAAGCTTGACGCCTACTGGATGCCGTTTACGGCGAACCGCGATTTCAAAGCGAACCCCCGCGTCATCACTGGTGCGTCAGGGCATTACTACACGACGAGTGACGGGACCAAGCTGTATGACACGTTCTCCGGGCTGTGGACTTCGGGTGTCGGTCATTGCCACCCCAAAATTGTGGAGGCCGTGCAGAAGCAAGTGGCTGAACTCGATTACTGCATGGGCTTTCAGGTAACGAACAATAAAGCGATCGAACTGGCCGATCGCGTTACGAAAATGGCACCCGACGGAATCGACCACTGCTTTTTTACCAACTCAGGCTCCGAGTCTGTCGATACCGCGCTCAAGATCGCGCTCGGCTACCACCGCGCTCGCGGCGAGGGAAGTCGCACTCGCCTCATCGGCCGCGAACGGGGTTACCACGGCGTCAATTTCGGCGGCATGTCGGTCGGTGGCATGGTGCCGAACCGCAAAGCCTTCAGTGCCAATTTAATTCCTGGCGTTGATCACATTCGTCATACACACAACCCGGAACTTAATGCCTTTACGCGAGGCTTGCCGGCCCATGGTGCCGAGCTTGCGGAAGACCTGGAGCGTCTGTGCGGCTTGCACGACGCCAGTAACATCGCCGCCGTTATCGTCGAGCCGGTTGCTGGCTCAACGGGTGTCCTGCCGCCACCCGTTGGCTACCTCGAGCGCCTTCGGGAAATTTGCGACCAACACGGCATCTTGCTGATTTTCGACGAGGTCATTGCGGCGTTCGGCCGTCTCGGCACGTCGTTCGGCGCAGACCGTTTCGGCGTGACACCTGACATCATTACCTGCGCCAAGGGACTAACCAACGGCGTGATTCCGATGGGCGCCGTGCTCGTTCGCGACTCGGTCTACGACGCCTTCATGCAGGGTCCCGAGAACATGGTCGAACTGTTCCACGGCTATACCTACTCGGGCCACCCCGTCGCAGCCGCCGCAGGTCTGGCAACAATGGACGTTTACGACGAGGAAGGCACCTTCGAGCAATCCACTGCTCTGGAACCGCATTTCGAAGACTTGCTGCATTCTTTCGCCGATCAAAAACACGTGATCGACGTTCGTAATATCGGACTGATGGGGGCCATTGAAATGGCGCCTCGCGACGGAGCGCCCGGTGCTCGTGGCGGTGAAACGCACAAGCGATGTTTCTGGGAAGAGAATCTGGTCATTCGCAATGGCATGGACACATTGCAATTCTCGCCCTTCCTGAACTCAAATCCCGATGAAATGGCGCAATCGTTCGCTTCGATTCGCCGGGTACTCGACTCGATCGAGTAAACTACGACAGAACTCGGAGAACCACCATGAACACCACACCCGCCAAAGACGCTGACGCTGCTGAAATCGTCGGCCACTTCATCAATAACGCTGACGTCGCGGATGACAATCGTCCCCAGCCCGTGTCGAATCCGGCAACAGGCCAGGTGACCCGGCACGTCGCGATGGCGTCGGCCGCGACCGTTGAGGACGCTATCGCCGCAGCACAGGCTGCGTTTCCAGCATGGCGCAATACACCGCCAGCAAAACGCGCCCGCATCATGTTCAAGTTCAAGCAATTACTTGAAGAACATGCGGACGAGATAGCTGCAGCAATTACCGATGAACACGGCAAGGTGTTTGACGATGCGATGGGCGAATTTGGTCGCGGCGTCGAAGTCGTCGACTACGCCTGTGGCATCCCGGAATTATTAAAGGGCGAATTCTCCAAGAATGTTGGCCCGGGCATCGACAGCTGGTCTGATTTTCAGCCTTTGGGCGTTGTGGCGGGAATCACGCCGTTCAACTTCCCGGCGATGGTTCCGATGTGGATGTATCCGATGGCGATCGCCTGTGGCAACACGTTCGTCCTCAAACCCTCTGAAAAAGATCCGACCGCGCCAATGCTCGCGGCGCGCCTGTTGAAGGAAGCTGGCTTGCCCGATGGCGTGTTCAATCTTGTCAACGGCGATAAAGAGGCGGTCGATACCCTCTTGAACGACGATCGCGTGCAGGCAGTCAGTTTCGTCGGCTCCACACCGATCGCTGAATACATCTACAGCACAGGAACGAAAAACGGCAAGCGCGTACAGGCGCTGGGTGGTGCGAAAAATCACGCCATCGTCATGCCGGACGCGGATATCGACAATGCCGTAAACGCGCTCATCGGGGCAGCGTTTGGCTCCTGCGGCGAACGCTGCATGGCCATCGCCGTCGCAGTCTGCGTTGGCGATGAAGTGGCTGATGCTGTCGTCGGCAAAATCAAAGATGAGATCGACTCGCTCAAAGTTGGCCCGGGCACGGATGTTTCGAACCATATGGGCCCGCTCATTACCCAGGTGCATCATGACAAGGTTCGCGGCTACGTCGATCTCGGTGTCGAAGAAGGTGCCGACCTCGTTGCAGACGGACGCGGTCTGGTTGTCGAAGGACACGACGACGGGTTCTTCCTCGGTCCCTGCCTCTTCGACAACGTGACTGCAGAGATGCGGATCTATAAGGAAGAGATATTCGGCCCCGTATTGTGCGTCGTTCGAGCCGAGTCAGAAGAACAGGCCATGCAGCTCATCAATGACCACGAGTACGGTAACGGCACCTGCATCTTCACGCGCGATGGCGAAGCGGCTCGCTACTTCGCAGACAACATCCAGGTTGGCATGGTCGGTATCAACGTTCCACTTCCCGTGCCCGTTTCGTATCACAGCTTCGGAGGTTGGAAGCGATCGCTATTTGGCGACTTGTTTGCCTACGGTCCCGACAGCGTGCGGTTTTATACGCGTCGCAAAACCATCACGCAGCGTTGGCCATCGGGCGGTGTCCGCGAGAAGGCTCAATTCTCGTTCCCGGGGCGCCAATAACGGGCCATTCGAGGGTACAATCGCTGTCCGACCGAATTTGGAGACAGCATTGAAAAAGCTCATACTGCTATTGATTCTCTCGGCGCCGCTGGCGTCTGCTCAGGACTGGATGGCGACGTCGTTCGACCATACTGAGGTTGTGCCTGGCATTTACCTGCTAACCGGCGCAGACGGACAAATGCCCGTCGGTGCAACCGGACTGCTAGTCGGCGATGAATACGTAATACTCATCGATGACAGCTTCGCCCCTCTTGGCCCCGCGTTGCTCGAGAAAATTAAAGAGCTCGCAGGACGGCCCGCTGATTTTGTCATCAATACTCACGCTCACGGCGATCACACCGGGTCGAATCAGTTTCAGGCTGAAAATGGTGCGATCATCGTCGCGCATGACAACCTGCGCAGTCGTATGGAGGCCAATCCCGAGCAAAACACTGGGCCAGGCACATTGCCCGTCATCACGTTTTCAGATGAGATGACCTTCCACGTTAACGGTCTGGAAGCCTATGTGTTTCATATTCCGTCGGCACACACCGATGGCGACGCGGCGATTCTTTTTCGCGAGCCCAATGTCATAGCGGCGGGCGACCTGTTATTCCGCGGTATTTTTCCATTCATCGATATGGACAGCGGTGGCGGTGTTGCCGGCTACAAAGCCGGGATGCAGCGGCTAATCGACATGGCTGATGACGAGACTAAATTCATGCCCGGTCACGGCCCCGTTGCTTCACGTGCAGACGTACAAAAAGACCTCGACATGCTCGTCGACGCTGAAGCACGCGTAAAAGCACTGATTGACAAAAGCATGAGTGCAGACGACATTGTTGCGGCGAACCCGCTCAGTATTTATCACGATGAATACAGCTGGGGATTCATTACGACAGAAGTTATGACTCGCACGTTGATTCGCTCACTGACTACGGAAGAATAATGGATAGCAAAAAGACCGCCGAATTCGTCAACAACATGTGGGACTCGGAAATCATTCCTCAGATTTCTGAGTACATCAAAGTCCCGAACAAATCGCCCTGCTTCGATCCGAACTGGGAACAACACGGCCACATGGAAAAGGCTGTCGTTATGCTCGAGGCCTGGTGCAAAACGCAGCCGATCAACAATATGTCGATCGAAGTCGTGCGCATCGAAGGCCGAACACCCGTGCTGTTCATCGACATACCGGGCGACTCGGACGACGTCGTCTTGCTCTACGGACATTACGACAAACAGCCTGAGTTCAGCGGCTGGGACGACGATCTCGATCCTTGGACGCCTGTCATCAAGGATGGAAAACTTTACGGTCGTGGCGGTGCAGATGACGGCTACTCAACATTCGGATCGCTGACCGCAATTCGCGCCCTTCAGGAACAGGGTGTTCCGCATGCGCATTGCATCGTTCTGATCGAGGGCTGTGAGGAAAGCGGCAGCTTTGATCTTCCCTACTACATCGATCTTCTGGAAGACCGAATTGGCTCGCCGGATCTCGTTGTTTGCCTCGACGCCGAATGCGGTAACTACGATCAGCTGTGGTGCACGACGTCATTGCGCGGCAACCTGACAGGGTCATTGCGCGTGGATGTACTGACAGAAGGCGTCCACTCGGGTACCGCGAGCGGTGTGGTCCCATCCAGTTTCCGAACGGCGCGGCAATTGCTCAGCCGAATCGAAGATGAAAATTCCGGCCAACTGCTCGTTGACGAACTGCTGGCGGATATTCCGGAACAACGACTGGAGCAGGCACAACTGGCCGCAGAAACGCTCCAGAAACTGACCTACGAAAAATTTCCGTGGGCTGTCGAAAACCCGTTGCCAAGCGAATCGCATAAGGAACTTCTGCTGAATAATACCTGGCGCCCTACGCTATCTGTCACCGGCGCCGAAGGCATGCCGGCTATGGTCGACGCCGGAAATGTGCAGCTCCCGTTTGTGAAGTTGAAACTGTCTTTCAGACTACCGCCGACTTGTGACGCAGACGACGCTGCCGTTGCCGTTAAGGCCGCGCTTGAAGCCGACAAGCCGCCGCTGGCGAAGGTCGAATTCGAACTCGAATCTACGATGGCTGGCTGGAACGCGCCGGCGGTTGCCGATTGGCTGGAGACTTCGATGCACAAAGCATCCAACGCATTCTTCGGCAAGCCGTCGATGTACATGGGCACGGGCGGAACCATCCCGTTCATGGGCATGCTGGGCGAGCGCTTCCCGGAAGCGCAATTTCTGATTACAGGTTTATTGGGCCCGAAATCGAATGCGCACGGTCCCAATGAGTTTTTGCACATTGAAACCGGCAAACGTTTGACGAGCTGTGTCGCGCAGGTCCTTGAGGACCACTACGCACGCTAGGACCGGCTATAGGTCAGGGACGTGATTTGTTCGGAGATCAGTCCGATCAGAAATACGATCACCGACGCACTGAACAGCAGCATGCTCATGTTCGTAAATCGGCCCGAAGTCATATACGTAAAGGCGTAGTAACCGACACCGGTGAGAAAGAACGACCCGCTCACTGGCAGGAATATTTTCAACGGCGAATATAGCGTCGCGATCTTGAAAATAATTATCAGGAAGCGAACACCGTCGCGGATCGGCCGAATATGGCTCTTACCGACCCGCTTCGCGGCTGAGATCGGCTCGAACTTGATTGAGTATCCGCTACGCAAAAACGCCATCGTAATCGTCGTCGGGTAGGAAAAACCGTTCGGTAATAAATACAGGAACTGTTTGAACTTCTCTGCACGCGCGACGCGAAAACCGGACGTCAAATCTAGAATCTTGCGACCGCTCATGAGCGAAGCGATACCGTTGTACAGGCCATTCGCAAATAGACGACCGACGTTGGCATGGGATCCGGTATCTCGGGCACCGATCGCCATTTCGTAGCCTTCATCAAGACGCTTAATCAGCGGTGCCAGTTCGCTGGCCGTGTGTTGTCCGTCACCATCCATAAACGCAATGATGTCACCGGTCGCCGCGCGGGCACCGGACTTGACGGCCGCTCCATTGCCGAGACTCTCTGGATGACTGACGACTTTCGCGCCGGCCTCGCTTGCCGCCTCTGCTGTGTTGTCGTCCGAGCCATCGTTAACAACGATTATTTCCGCATCCGGATACTGCTCGCGGGCGTTCGCTACGACGGCACCGATGGCGCCGCCTTCATTCTTGGCAGGAATTACTATGGATAGTGACATCGATATTTTCCGCTTTAGATCAATGATGTGACTCAGGATGCGAACATTATCATGATGCCAGCGGCGACGGCCGATCCGATTACGCCAGCAACGTTAGGTCCCATCGCATGCATCAGAAGAATGTTCTGTGGATTGGCTTCCAGACCAACCTTGTTGGCGACGCGTGCCGCCATCGGCACCGCTGACACGCCCGCCGCACCGATCAATGGATTGATCGGTGTACTGGAAATCTTGTTGAGTGCCTTACCCATCAACAGGCCGCTTGCCGTGCCAATCGCGAATGCGACTATACCGAGTAACAAAATGCTGAGCGTGCTCCAATCCAGGAATTGCTCGGCACTGAGTTTCGACCCAACGGCCAAACCCAGAAAAATAGTCACGATATTTATCAATGAATTTTGTGTTGTGTCCGACAGGCGATCGACCACGCCACACTCGCGCATCAAGTTGCCGAAACACAGCATTCCGAGGAGCGGTGCCGCAGAGGGCAACAGCAACGCCACAAGCAATAGCAGCAGCAACGGAAAGACAATGCGCTCCGTCTTGGAGACTTCACGCAGCTGCACCATTTCAATCTTTCGCTCGGCCTCTGTTGTCAGCAACTTCATGATCGGTGGCTGAATTAGTGGGACCAATGCCATATAGGAATAGGCAGCAACCGCGATAGCACCGAGCAGATGTGGCGCTAACTGACCGGCGACGTAGATTGCCGTCGGGCCATCCGCGCCGCCAATAATGCCAATGGCAGCTGCTTCGCGTAGCGAAAAGTCCATAATCCCCAGCTCGGTCAAACCGAGCGCGCCAAGCAAGGTCGCGAAAATACCGAACTGCGCGGCGGCACCGAGGAATAGAGTCTTTGGATTCGCCAGTAAGGGACCGAAGTCCGTCAAAGCACCAACGCCCATAAAGATGATGAGCGGAAAGGCACCGGTCTCAATACCGACGACGTACAAAAGATGCAGCAGACCGCCGCCTGTCGCGATTTCAACGCCGGGAATATTACTGAGGAGACCGCCGAAGCCAATCGTGACCAACAGCAATGGCTCAAACTTCTTGACGATGCCCAGATACAGCAACAACAGGCAGATCACTATCATTGCGACCTGACCAAGACTTATCTGGTAAATGCCAGATCCAACCCAGATTTGATTGATCAGATCCATCGACTAGCCAATCTCAACCAGCGCGTCGCCCACCGCCACAGCATCGCCTTCGGCAACGAAGACGGTTGTCACGGTGCCGGCCCGAGGAGCACTAATAACCGTCTCCATTTTCATCGCTTCGACGACGAGCAATGGCTGATCCTTTTCGACAACCGCTCCGGGCGCGACATGAACCTTGAAAATATTGCCGGCCAAAACTGCGTTCACGGCCTGGCCGCCTCCAGAGCCCACTGGCGCCGCTGCCGCGGGAGTTGCCGCAACAGCCGATAACTGACCACTCTCCGCGACTTCGACCGTAAAAGCCTTGCCATTGACTCGCACAGAGTACACACCCGTTCCGCCCGACGGCGCGACGGCTTGCGTTGCTGGCGCTGCGGACTCCGCGCTTGGTACAGGTTCGAAAGCGTCCGGGTTGTCGCGATTCTCCAAAAACTTGGTACCGATCTGCGGAAACAAGGCGTACGTCAACACATCGTCAACAACGTCATCTGCCAACCTGATTCCTTTCTCTTCGGCGATACGTAGCAGCTCCGCTGTTTGAACCTCCAGTTCCGGCTCGAGCAAATCTGCGGGACGACACGTAATCGGGTCCGCGCCTTCAAGAACCTGTTTCTGCAATTCTGCATTAACGGGCAGTGGCGTCGCGCCATAGGATCCTTTCAAAACGCCTGCCGTTTCTTTCGTGATGTTTGTGTAACGCGATCCGGACATCACATTAATCACGGCCTGTGTACCGACAATTTGCGACGTCGGCGTTACCAGCGGCAACATCCCCAGATCTTCACGAACTCTCGGTATCTCTTTGAGTACCTCATCGATTTTCTCGCTCGAGTTCTGTTCACGAAGCTGGTTTTCCAGGTTCGTCAACATGCCGCCAGGAACCTGAGCGACCAGAATGCGCGAATCAACACCGCGCAATGATCCTTCGAACTTGGCGTATTTCTTACGAACCTCGCGGAAATAGGCGGCGATCTCTTCGATAAGTATCACATCCAGACCCGTATCCCGGTCCGTTCCTTCGAGCGTCGCAACGAGAGACTCTGTTGGCGAATGGCCGTAGGTCATACTCATCGATGACACCGCTGTATCGATGTTGTCGATTCCGGCCTCAATTGCCTTGATATACGTCGCCGTCGACAGGCCCGTCGTCGCATGACATTGCATGTGAATTGGTATATCGACGGACGCCTTGAGTCGACTCACCAGCTCGAAAGCAACATACGGCCGCAGCAAACCGGCCATGTCCTTGATGCAAATAGAATGCGCGCCCATATCCTCGATGCGCTTGCCCATATCGACCCACAAGTCGACGGTATGCACGTGGCTGACCGTGTAAGACATCGTGCCTTGCGCATGTTTGTCGACGGCCAGCGTCGCTTTGATCGCGGTTTCGAGATTCCTGAGGTCGTTGAGCGCATCGAAAATTCGAAATACGTCAACGCCGTTCACCGCGCATCGTTCTACAAATTTTTCGACAAGATCGTCAGCGTAGTGACGATAGCCAAGAATATTCTGACCGCGGAACAGCATTTGCTGCGGCGTATTGGGCATCGCCGCTTTAAGCAGTCGAATACGCTCCCACGGGTCTTCACCCAGATAACGGATACACGAATCGAACGTCGCTCCACCCCACGACTCCATCGACCAGTAACCGACCTGATCCAGTTTTTCGGCGATCGGCAACATATCGTCGATCCGCATGCGGGTTGCCAGGAGGCTTTGGTGTGCGTCGCGCAGCACCAGCTCGGTAATTCCAAGTGGTTTCTTAGTATTCATTGGACTCTAGTTCGTGATTCTATTTTGTCGGGGAATTTCTGTGTTGTGCAATCGCCGCCGAGATAACGGCGACCTCTTCTTCGGTTACATCGCCATCAATCGCGGTAGTTGCAAACCTCGCAGCAATGCTCGACATCATGGACATCCCAATGACCAGAACAGTCAGGAACGTGAATACGGTTCCCATGCCGACCAGCATGAGCGTAATTCCCTGATCTAAAAGAGATGTTTCCAATGAAACCTCTGGCGAGATAGTGACAACGGCCGATTATACTGATTCTTTGGTCAGTTGAAATGCTGCGCCGGGAAACTCGCTAAGAAAGTAGGAGTAATGCAGTGAACGAACTCATTCGACGAAGTGTCTTAGAACTCACAGCGCCTCTTCTCAGATTTCGCATGCGCATTGAGCGCATCTTTGGCAGACTCATGAAATGACTTTCTTTCGACTAACGACGGTATGCGCGTTACTGGTGCTGGCAAGCCTGGTAAGCGCCTGCGTGCATCACCCGCGCTCCGAGCTGGTTACAGCAGATCGCGGCGACGAATGCGTCGTTCTGCTGCACGGCCTGAATCGAAGCTGGCGTGCGATGCGACCGATGGCCAAGGCCTTGCACGATGCGGGTTTCACGACAGCGAATGTCGACTACCCGTCGCAATTCGGGTCCGTTGAGGAAATCGCGCCGCTGGCAGTTGAAACCGGCCTTGAGAAATGTCGCGGTGCGGGAGCAACGCGAATTCACTTCGTCACACATTCCCTGGGCGGAATCTTGCTGCGCTACCAGAATGAACACATACCGATTCCGGATCTCGGTCGCGTCGTCATGCTTGGACCACCGAATCAGGGCAGCGAGATCATCGACAAGACACGCGATTGGCCTGGATTCGAAATGCTGGCCGGTGACGCTGGGGCACAGCTCGGCACTAGCCAGGAGAGCATGCCGTCACGACTTGGGCCGGTTGATTTTGACCTGGGAGTCATTGCCGGTACCGGCACCATCAATGTCTTCGCCTCCGCATTGCTGCCGGAACCGAACGACGGCAAAGTGTCCGTTGCCAGCACGCAGATTGAAGGTATGAATGATTTTCTGATTGTTGGGAATTCTCATCGCTACATTACGCGCAGTGATGTCGTATTCAGGAATACGGAGTCGTTTCTCAGGAGCGGTAGTTTTCTCGCGGCGGATAAGGCCTTAGTTTCGAAGTAGCGACGGTAACTGCCTACTTCTTGCAGAGGTCATTCATCTTCGATTTGGTGTCCGCAAGCGTTGCTCTTTCTTCTTTCTTGGAAAGGTATTCGCGCTCACCATCTTCGTTAGTCTTATAAAGACGCGGTGCATTCTGGTAAGACGCGTATATTTCTTTAGCCCGGTCGCAATAATGCCTTTCGGTCTCCTCGCGTACGGCGCGGTCTTCCGGCGTCTCGCCCGGATAAGCGAATCCGTCGTCGCTCTTGGCCGCACTATCCAAGTCGTCCAGCGTGCCTTTTGAAACCCAAACCAGTTGTACCGCAACGGCATCTTCGTGATCCGGTGTATCGCTGTAGAATACCTTACCGTCTTCTTCCCAGGTAAAGATGGCAGTGCTGGTATCGACATAGTGGGTCTTGCCGCTGGCATCCTCCCACTTCCAGACATCAGCCGCGGCCGATCCGCAGGCAAGAATTGAAATGAGCAAAAGAAATCTTAAGTACGTCATTGGAGCTCCTATAGGCCGCCAGTATGGTCAATTAGTCCCAATAATCCGTCGACTGGCGTCACACATTTACAACAATGGCGTCTCTCACATAGCGTCGAGACGAGCCTCCAACTCTTTGATTTTGTTCTGCTGTTCCTGAACGACACGAGTCAATACAGCAACGATATCCATTGTGCTTAACGCATCGCGTTCACCAACTGCGACAAGATCCGGAACGTCCTCGGCGATAAACCCGACATAGTCTTCGTTTCGCTCATTCTTGTAGTTGAACATGACGGGTTCCATGGCCATCAGGGCCGACAACGCAGCGTCCGCCGGCAAGGATTCAATGTTCTCTTTCTTCTCCCGCGAACTACTGTTCGTCCAGACACCACCCGCCGTAACGTGCGCTCCACTTGCCATTTCCAAGGGATGTTCTGGCCGTGAAACGGCGAAGCCGACGTTGCCGTCCCGATCGATGGTGATTCGATCCTGAGATCCGGCGCCGATCGTCAATCGGTTCGCACGATTGTGCATGATGTAGCCCGTGTCGCCTGTGTCCTGCGTGATAATGAGACCAGCGACGCTGCTGTTTTGTTCGTGAATCTGGATGCTGCCATTCACCTCGAGGCGTTGCTTGGGCGTCGTTGTCCCAATACCGACCTGATTGCCGTCATCGAATATTTGCGAGTTAACGCCTCTGGCGGTGTCACGGAATTTAACAAGAAAATTTCGCGTTCCTTTCAATTCGACCTCGGCGTCCTTACCTCGCGGGGCTACAACATCAACAACCGGTTCTGACGCTACTGGCTCTTCCGCCACGAGTTCCTCTGCGACAAGCTCTTCCACAGCGACTTCTTCAACTACTGGCACTTCAGGTACCGGTTCTTCTGCAGTTACTTCCGGCAATTCGGCAGCGACAACTTCAGCAATTTCTTCAACGACTTCTTCAGCAACCTCCTCTGCTACCGCTTCAATCGTTTCTTCGGCGGCTTCCGCAACGACCCGCGACCAATCCGAACTGACATAGCCGGTTGCATCCCCTTCTAACTGAACCTCGTACCAGCCCTCGACTGTACCAACGAGTTCGATCGAGGATCCCTGATCCAGTTTTCCGACAACGTCCGAAGTCGCATCGGGCAACAGCCGAATGTTGATGTTGTTCTCGACCTTGTCGATCGGAACGACTTGCTCTGCGAAACAACATAGAGGCAACATCAGTACCAGCGTCAATAAAATTCTATTCATGGTCGTCTCCAGGATTCGTTGTGGCAGCGACTAGGGCCGCGTTGGCCGTGCTCATCAATCGCCAATCTTCGGGGTTGCTGGCATCGTCTCTCGCACTGTGCATAGCGATGACAACATTATTGTCTGGATCAATATAAATTTGTTGTCCAAATATTCCGCTCGCGGCATAGGAATTATTTCCCAGCAGCCACCAAAGGTAGCCGTAACTTGCTCTGCCTTGAGACGGCGTGGTTGACTCTCGCATCCAGTCGACGGGTAACACTGCCGTTCCGTCAGACAATACGCCGTTGTTCATCGCGAAAAGGCCAATTCTCGCATAGTCGCGCAACGTTGCACTCAAACTGCTGCCACCGAACTCGCCGCCGCCAGGTTCAGTCAAAACCCAATGCGCATCGCGTTCCATGCCGAACGGTTTCCATATTTTTTCGGATAGGTAGGTGGACAAATTATTTCCCACCGCGGAGCGAACAATGTCGCCGACGACGTTGGCCTCAGCCGTGTTGTAGTTGAAGACCGTTCCGGGTTCGGCTGCGAGGGGTTTCCCGCGAAGATATTCATAGACGGCAAGTGTCGTCCAGGGTGTGGTATTGATGTCCGAATCAGGATCGGCATAGTCTTCTGTCCACTCTACGCCGGATGACATTTGTAATACGTTCCGAATGCTGGATTTATCGTACGATGAACCCTTGAGCCTCGGAAGGTAGTCGCTGACCATCTCGTCGACATCGTCGATATAGCCGTCATTGATCGCGGCGCCGACGAGCAATGACGTTACTGACTTCGCAATCGAATACGATACCCAACGTGACTCTTCCGTATTGCCCAGCTCGTAACGCTCGTAGACGATCGCACCGTCTTTGACAACGATAAGGCCGGCGATTTTTTGCCGCTCGACATACTCATCAATCGTCCAGGCTTCGTTTTCGTGCGTGAACTCAAGCGAACCCAGATCAGTGTCATTTCGCGGCAGCTGATAACCCGCTTCGCCAGCGGGAATAACTCTCGCCGATGAAATCTGGTCCATGTTTCGAAATCCCGCGACTTTCTGTTCGAAACTCCAGAACAACTGATCTTCAGCGGCTCCGAAGTTCTTCCGGTCGGGATTTTCCGGCTCGACGGGTGCATAGGTCGAGCATGATGTTGCCAAAAGCAGGACAACAACTGCTTGCGTGAGTCTTTTCATCCTGTGGATAGTAGCACTGTCACCACCCATGACTTGGTCTCGCTGTACGGCCGAATTACTGACTGACCCTTCGAAGCGTCGCTTCGATAAATCCGTTGGTGATCGGATGGTACTTGCTCCGGGTCCTTTCAAAGATCGCTTGCGCCAACTCAGCATCCTGACCGTTCGCCGCGAGAGCACCATAAATAGACGTGACCAGTCGGGCTCGGCCGTAGCGGTTCAAATACGCTTCCATGGCTGCGTAAGCGGGTTCAAAGCGGCGCTTCGCAACCTGAATAAACCAGGTCCGTGCGACTTCCGCGTTACCCGTTGTGCTTAGGCCCAAACCTTCATCCAACTCCCGCAGCTTTGCTTGCGACAAATCGCTGGCGAGATTATCGATGAAATATCGCAATGCTTGCGGACTCCACTCATCGACCGGAATATCCTCGATAGAAGCCTCACCGATGCTCCAGGCAACCGCCAGTTCGGTCGCATGATTTAGCGTCCGGGAAGACGGAACGGGCGCATCATCCGGCAGTCCGGGCCCGTACATCCACACTTCTACCTGTGCACGCTCTACGACTCCGGGAGTTTGATCCAACAGATTAACTTCCAGATAGTCCAGAAATTCCTCGGTCGTTATCGTCTTGAACGCATAGTCGTCAAAGTATTGAAAAATAAACGGGTCGAATGTCTCTCGTCCGAAACGCTGCTCGAGGTATTCCAGGAATAGCGCGCCTTTGTGGTAGTGGATCGTGCCCTGTACGTCATCCGCGTCACCTGATGCTAATCTGGGTGCTAGCCCCTGGCGTTCGGGCGGAACGATCGCGAAGTCCTCCTGCAGTTCCGCATAGTTGAGAACCCGTTCTTCGTCGACGCGATCGGCGTCATAAATCACCTCCATCAGGCGTCCCTCGAGATAACTCGTCATGCCCTCGTTTAGCCAACCGTCTCGCCACGTAGCATTGGTCACAAGATTGCCTGACCAGGAATGCGCGAGCTCGTGCGCAACAACAGAGACCAGACTGCGGTCACCTGCCAGCAAACTCGGCGTCAGGAAAGACAGGCGTGGATTCTCCATGCCGCCGTAGGGAAAACTCGGCGGCAAAACGAGCAAGTCATAGCGACCCCATTGATATGGACCAAACTGCTTCTCAGCGACGTCCAGCATGTCCTGGGTATTCGCGAATTCGTAAACCGATGCGTCCAGCAACTCCGGTTCGGTATAAACGCCGGTGTCATCGCCCAGTGGCGCGAAGTACAAGTTTCCGACGGCAATGGCGATCAGGTAGGCGGGAATCGGCTGCGGCATATCGAAGGTGTATTCGCCTTGCCGCGGCGTCAGAGGATCGTTATTGGCGCTCATGACCGCAAGCAATTCACTGGGTGTCCGAACTCTAGCCTCGTAGGTCACGCGAACAGACGGTGTGTCCTGTAAAGGAATCCAGCTGCGACCATGAATCGCCTGCGACTGAGAAAACATCATCGGATGTTTACCGCCTGCGGTAAGTTCCGCAGGGAGCCATTGCAACGCTGATGCCTGCGGGCTCGTCTCATAGTCAATGCGAACGACCAGTTCTTCACCCTTCTCGATACCGGGCGGAATCCCAATAGTCAGCGGCGCGCCCAAACTGTCATGGCGCTCGCCTGTCGAAACGGTTGCGGCCTCGAGCTCCGTGTCGCCAACGACAAATACCACTTCACCCACGGTGAGGTCACGAGTATCGAGAATTATTTCCCGCACGTCAGTATCCAGTACCTTGAGATACAGCGTCGCGCTACCGCGGAGTTTCTTCGCCTCAAAATCGACATCAATATCCAGGGCGATGTGCCGGGTTACGAATGCATCCGTGTTCGCGTAGGAAAAATAGTCGTGTGCCGGGTCATAGCTGTCCTTTTCGCCGCAAGAAACCAACGCGAGCGAGATTAAGACAATGGACAGAAAGCGATTCATTCAGTAACTCCTGAGAAGACCGGGCGGCGGATTGTCGCATGCAACCCACATCCGGCGTTAGACTTCACCGCATGGCACGAACCCCGACGACATTTTATCGTTACCTGGCAGCACTCATGGCGCTGCTTATTACAGTGAGCCTGTTCGCTCACCCTGAAGACGATTTCTGCGAACCGGGCGATGACAGTATGGATCCCGCACTTTGCGCTGCGCTCGCGGAGCTGAATAGCGAGGAGGGAAAAATACAGCAGTCCGGGATACCGTCCATTCTTGATGAATCCGGCAACGAGCGCAGCATCGGCGCTACTGCAGCACTCTATATTTCCATTGGGGTTCGACACATCCTGCCGGACGGACTCGATCATATTCTTTTTGTACTCGCGATTTTCCTCGCGTCTATCCGATTTCGCGCGCTGATCATTCAGGTATCGGCATTCACTATTGCGCACACAGCGACACTCGCGCTTGCCGCCAGCGGCGTAATCACCCCGTCTCCCGCTGTCGTCGAACCCCTGATCGCGCTGACGATCGGTTTTGTTGCGTTCGAGAACCTGTTCTTCAAAGACATGACGAAGTGGCGTCCGGCCGTCGTGTTCGGTTTTGGGCTCGTCCACGGCATGGGCTTTGCCGGTTTCTTCGGCGAACTTGGACTTCCGCCCGGTCAGTTCTGGAGTGCGCTGATCAGCTTCAACGTCGGAGTGGAGATGGGCCAGCTGGCCATTATCGTTGCGGCTGCAGTCCTGGGGCTTACGCTGCGGCGCTTTCTGGACGATCCAACCGGCGCCCGACAGTACAGACGATTTGTCGTACTGCCGGGCTCGGCGTTAATTGGAGTCGTTGGGTTTTGGTGGTTTGTCGAACGGATTATTCCGTAACGTCAAATCCACGCCCTTCCAACAGTGGCTCAATGCTCGGGTCCTGGCCGCGGAAATTGCGATACAGCTCATCCGCTTCCATCAAACCGCCAGACTGATAAACCCATTTCTTCAATCGCGCAGCTGTCTCCGGATCCCAGATGTTTTCAGCCTGTTTGAAAGCGGCGAAACCGTCAGCATCCAGAATTTCTGACCAAAGGTAAGCGTAGTAACCCGCCGAGTAACCGCCAGCAAAGATGTGGCTGAAATACTGCGAGCGATAACGCGGCTCAATTTCTTCGATCAATCCGTAGCCGCGCAGAACCTCTTCTTCGAAGGCGCGCGCGTCCGTCAACTGGTTAGCCTCTTCAGAGGTCAACATGTGCCAGCGCAAATCGAGCAAAGAAGCTGCGACGTACTCCGTGGTCGCGAAACCGTTGTTGAAGTTGCCTGCCGCACGCATGCGTTCGACCAGCTCCTGCGGAATCACATCGCCCGACTTGTAATGAGTCGCATACATCGCGAGCATCTCCGGCTCAGCCGCCCAGTGCTCGAGAATCTGTGCTGGAAACTCCGTGTAGTCTCGCGGTCCATCAACACCCGAGAACGTCGGGTAGTCGATCTGCGTAAGCAAGCCGTGCAAGCCATGGCCAAACTCGTGGAACAACGTCTCGACTTCCGAGAATCGCATGAGCGTCGGCTCACCTTCCGGCGGCGTCGAGAGATTCAGGTTATTCGTGATGATCGGACGAATGACTTCGCCGCCAATGTTTGACGTGCTGCGGTAGCCGCTCATCCAAGCACCGCCACGCTTCGAATCGCGAGCGTACATGTCCATCATGAACAGGCCGAGGTGGCTGCCGTCATCGTCTTTGACGTCGTAAGACGTTACGACTGGATTCCAGCCTTCCACTTCTACGGGTTCGAACGTAACGCCAAACAGGCGATTCGCCATTTCGAATGCGCCGGCTCGAACTTCATTGAGTTCGAAGTAGGGTTTCATCTCGTTCTCGTCAAGATCAAAACGCTCTTTGCGAACTTTCTCGGCGTAATGCCACCAGTCGTGACCGGCCATTTTGAACTCGTCACCAACCATCGCCTGCATGTCTGCAAGTTCTTCTTTGGCACGCGCCAAACCCGGGCGCCAAACTCGCAACAGGAAGTCCTCGGCACCTTGAGGCGTCTTCGCCATTCTGGTTTCAAGTTGGTAGTGCGCGTGTGATTCGTAGCCCATCAGTTCAGCGCGTTTAGCACGCAACTGAGCAACGCGGATCGCAAGCGGCCCGTTATCCTTTTCGCCTGCGGAGGCGCGTAATCGATAACCGTTAAACAGTTGCTCGCGCAACTCGCGAACATCCGACTGCACCATAAATGTTTCATACGACGAGCGATTCAAGCCGATCACCCACGCGCCAGCCTCTTCGTCCCAGACGGCACCCTTGAAATCGTCGCTCAGTCCAGCGGTTTGGGCCTCGTCAGTGATTGTCAGCTTGAAGCCTTTGGTCGCCGCGAGCAGATTCAGTCCGAAATTTGTTGTCAGCTCTGCGAGCTCCGCGTTTATCTCGGTTATCTGATCTTTCACGTCCTGAGACAGCGCGGCACCTGAACGAATGAAACCGCGATGCGTCAGCTCAAGGAGCCGGGCTTGTTGTTCATCAAGCTCGAGGTCGTCTTTCTGCGCGTAGACGGCCTGGACACGCTCAAACAAATCAAGGTTCAGATTGATCGCGCTGTTTTCCCGAGACAACATCGGCGAGATTGCCTGCTGAAGTTTCTGCAGTTCATCGTTGAGTTCCGTGCCCGTGATGTTGAAGAACGTGTTGGCGACCTTGTTAAGCAACTTACCCGCCGTCTCCATTGCGAGAATGGTATTTTCAAACGTTGGTTCATCGGGATTATCAATGATCGTGGCTATGTCGGCTCGCATCTCAAGAATGCCCTTCTTGATCGCAGGCATATAGTGCGCATCTTCGATGCTGGCGAACGGCGGCACACCGTAAGGCGTGTCCCACTCTTCCATAAACGGGTTACCGACCAGTTCAGCGTCAGTCACTGCGATCTCGCCAGACTCGGCGGTCTCGGCGGTCTTGGCATTTTCGCTGGAGGTCTCTCCGGTATCGGCGCCGCCGCAGGCGCCAAGCGCCATGCTCGACAGGAACAAAATAGCTATCTTACTGAATTTCATGACCTTTATCATCCTTCGGTGTAATTGCTTTCAATTGTATCCAAATCCCCTGTTAATTTCTTAATCGCTTTTGAGGCCCGGATTTAGAGGGAAGGCTCCGCGACAAGTTCCCGTGATAAAACCCTGATTCGCCATTCGGTTAGCGCGTATATTTATGCATGCCAATATCGGTATAAATAGTCTCGCAGTC
>RCNB010000808.1_pt1 | contig 20427 bp, 14 predicted proteins | sample 2041321 | NCBI WGS metagenome assembly RCNB01 (sample SAMN09708232, study PRJNA481090) | Marine sediment metagenome, whole genome shotgun sequencing project. | reverse complement strand
CAACCCCTCTATCCCTGAGAGCTGTGACGGAATTTATAATATTATCAGTGGCCATTGCCATATGCTGAACTCCTGCCCCGTTATAAAATTGAATATACTCTTCTATCTGAGATTTCTTTTTACCTTCTGCCGGTTCGTTAATTGGAAATTTTATCCTGCCATTGCCATTACTCATCACCTTGCTCATTAATGCGGTATAATCTGTTGAGATGTCCTTATCATCAAATGAAATCAATTGTGCAAAACCCATGACTTTACCATAAAATTCGCACCATTTGTTCATTTCATTCCATCCTACATTACCAACCATATGATCTATATACCTAAGCCCAACATCTGTGGGCTTGTAATACGGGTCCCATTTAATATATCCAGGCATAAAAACCCCACTATATTGACCTCTTTCTACAAATACGTGAACAGTTTCCCCATATGTATGTATTCCCGACAAAATTATTGAACCATCATCATCTTTAAGTACTTTAGGCTCAAAATAACTCTCAGCACCTCTACTGGTAGTTTCCTTATAACTTTGAGTAGCATCATCTACCCACAACGCTATAACTTTTACTCCATCACCATGCGATTCAACATGTTTGTTTATTTCCCCTCCCGGAACAAGAGATGATGTAAGTACAAGCCTAATTTTATCTTGTTCTATAACATAAGACACTCTGTCCTTAAGTCCGGTTTCCAAGCCTGCGTATGCCAAAGGTTGAAAGCCCCAGGCAGACATATAGTAGTATGCCGCCTGCTTTGCATTACCCACATAGAGTTCTACATGGTCTGTGCCCAATAAAGGTAAAAAATCTTCCGCTTCGGGATTTTCCTTCGGCAACCTTAATGATGTTTTATCTAATATTTCCATGATTCCTTTTTGAATTGAATAGTAACTAAAAGTATTTTGGGAAAGCTTAGTTCCCCCCAGAGTTCCGGTGTATTTACCACATTGCCCTAAGATGGGCAGAAATATCAATTCTATTTTGTAACATTATGTCTTTTAACCCTTACAAATATCGGAAAAAACTGGCAATCTCCGTTAAAAACAAAACGCATTTCCAGTTAAAGGAAAGTTCTTTATACTTCTAAAACCAATAACCAACGCTGACGAAAAAATTACCATCACTTATTTCAGGTGTCCAGGAATACATTAATTGTACAGGCCCTAAAAAAGATTCCCACCCATAAGACAAGGCATAACCCGAAAAATTTGGCAGTGTAAACCATTCCCCGGTTCTGAAAAGATCATCTTCAACATTAGCGAAATTAGCAGAAAACATGGCGTGATGCTTTTTAACAAACTCAAAATCCAAACGCCCATAAGCCTTGACATAACTATTCCCGGGTAAACTCAGAAAATCATACCCTACAAAAGGCATAAAGTTATTTATAAGATCATTCCCGTAACCTCCTAAAACAAAATCCAATGCTTTTACTTCAGAATTACCAAGTTTAAACCCACCTTCAGTTATCAGGTTTACGGAAAGTTTTCCCACGATAGGAAAAGCCGCCCCAAATTTTGCTTTGGCAATTGAGAACTCGGTGAAATTATCATTAAAATCTGAGGAAAATAAATACAAATGTAAATCACCATTAAAATACAGCCCTTTTGAGGGAAAGTATCTATCATTATATGTATCCAGTATTAGTTTACCATAAGCGCCAAAATAATTACTATTTTCAAAATATAAACGTTCGCCGTTTGCAGGTGGAGAGACAACAATATCCTGGTTGTTAAAGGTGCGGGTACTATATTTCAACAGTTTATGTTCAGCGCCTATTATAAAAGCAAATTCTTCTTTAAAAACGGTCTGGAGATATAGCTGATTTGTGAAATCTGATACATTCAGATTTATTTCATTAATCCCTGCGACATTTGCCACACTAAAATTAGAGCGAATTACATCTAAATCAATTTCATAATCAAAATCATTGAGTCGTGAATTTACCCCAAAACTCCAGTAGGAACCCTTATCCATGTAGTATTGAAAATTATACCTTATATTATCTCCAAGGGCAAAGTCAATTGAAGCCACATCATCCTTCATAAACAAATTCTTTTTTGTAAGGTTTATTAGTGCGGCCGTTTTGTATAAATCATCATAGTGTACTCCAAGTCTTAAATAAGCCTTATTGGGGTTTTCTCTTAACTTAAGAATTAATTCTTCGCCTACCTCATCTGAAACCAGTTCATAGCGAATTGAAGTGAAATTATTTGTAGCAGCAAGATTACTAACCCCTTGCTGTAACTTTTGAAACGTAGTTTTGGCAGGTAAATCAATCCGCAATTTCCCCTTGACATATGCCCGGGAATAATTAATATTCCCTTCTATGACTAATTTATTAATAAATATGGAATCTTTGGGTTCTATATTCTTAGCATTTTTTCTAATATTTTTTTGTTTTGCTGCCAATTCCTTTAAGGTCTCAAGATGTTCAAGGGCTGCCAACTTACCGCTTTCTATAATAGTCTCTGCTAAATCAAAATCAATAACAGAAAAGTCGTCCACATCGGGTCTAATATAAATATCCGTTTCAGAGACCTTTTCCTTCATATCGTTAATGGTCCGGAAATTATTAATCTGAAGTAATATATCCGTAGCTGATTTAAGAGATTCACGGTCTCTCAGACCGTGCTGCACATCCACTCCTATAATAATATCAGCTCCAAGTTGCTTTACTTCCATTATTGGATAATTGTTTAATACCCCACCATCGATTAAAATCTGACCATCTACTTCTGCGGGTTCAAATAATGAAGGAAATGTACCACTTGCCATAACAGCCTCGGGAAGATATCCTTTATTAAGTAAGACCTCAGTACCGGTCTCCATATTAGTCGCCATGCAAAAAAATGGAATAGGTAACTTATTAAAATCGTTCACGTCCTTTACATGATATAGCAGACGTACGAGTTCATTGTAAATTTTTTGACCCCCTGAAATGGCCTTTGGGAACGATATTTTAAATTTATTAAAAGGGAGCGTAATTGCATATCTTTCAGAATCTTCTTTTTCATAAAACGTCTTTGCACCCCTTGGAAGATTGTCCTGAATAAGATCACTAAAATCAGCTTCTCTAAAAATGGAATCCAGTTCATTGGCAGAATATCCCGAGGCATATAATGACCCCACAATGGCTCCCATGCTCGTGCCTCCAATATAATCAATAGTAATACCAGCTTCTTCAATTACCTTTAGCGCGCCTATATGAGCCATCCCCTTTGCCCCACCACCACTAAGAACCAATCCTACTTTTATCGGCTGATCTGGCTCAATTAACTGCGCCCGACTAACTCCGAAACATAGAATAAACGTAAGAATCAAGGCCAATTTTTGCATCAGGTTAAGATATGGGATTAATGGAAGTTTTCATAAATTTTCTTTGCCATAGCATGTCCAACAGTTTTTGAAAGATCCTCAATTGAAGCTTTCTTTATTCTATTGACAGATTTAAAGTTTTTGAGCAACTCTTCTGCCGTTTTCTTACCCACTCCTTTAATATGTTCCAATTCAGAATCAATAGCGGCTTTACTTCTCTTATTTCTGTGAAAAGTTATCCCGAATCTATGTGCCTCATTTCTTAATTGTTGAATTATCTTAAGCGATTCAGACTTTTTGTCCAGATATAATGGTATTGGATCATTCGGAAAATAAATTTCTTCCAGTCTTTTCGCTATTCCAATAATGGCTATTTTACCTCTAAGACTTAGTAAATCAAGGCTCTTTACAGCAGAAGACAGTTGACCTTTTCCCCCGTCGATCACTATAAGTTGTGGTAGTCCCGAATCTTCCTCCAATAATCTTTTATAGCGTCTGTACACCACCTCCTCCATTGATTTGTAATCATCAGGACCATCTACAGTTTTAATATTAAAATGCCTATACTCTTTTTTGTACGGTTTTCCATTTCTGAAAACCACACATGCTGCAACGGGATTACTTCCCTGAATGTTTGAATTGTCAAAACATTCTATATGCCTTGGCTCTTCAGCAAGGCGAAGATCTGTCTTCATCTGCGCCATAATCCGGTTTGAATGTCTATCGGGATCCGTAATTTTTACCTGTTTAAATCTTTCCTGCCTGTAGTACTTTGAATTTCTTTCAGACAACTCCAAGAGCTTCTTTTTATCCCCTAATTTGGGAACCGTGATTTTTAAATCATCGCTTACAACACATGTAAAAGGGAGAAGAATTTCGTTGGACTGAGAGTTAAATCGCTGTCGAATTTCAATAATCGCCAATTGTAAAAGCTCTTTATCTGATTCTTCTAATTTCTTTTTTATTTCCATGGTGTGTGACCGAACTATGGATCCGTGGGAAAGTTGAAGGAAATTTACATAGGCAAATGCATCGTCGGAAATAATACTGAATACATCAATGTTGTTTATTTTGGGATTTACTATAGTAGATTTAACCTGATAATTTTCCAGGACCTCAATTTTATCCTTGACACTTTGTGCTTCTTCAAATTGCATCTCCTTCGCAAGTGTCTTCATTTGCGTTTTAAAATAGTGAATGGAAGACTTAAAATTACCTTTAATTATCTGTCTGATATCATCTATCTGTTTATGGTACTCTTCGGAATTTTGAAGTCCTTCACATGGGCCTTTGCAATTTCCAAGATGGTATTCCAGGCATAATTTATATTTTCCTGCATTTACTTTTTCAGGGGACAAATCATAATTACAAGTCCGCAGAGGGTACACACTTTTTATAAGTTCAAGTAAAATTTTTACAGTTTTCATACTGGTATAAGGACCATAATATTCGGAACCATCCTTTATTAGCTTTCGAGTCGGAAATATTCTTGGAAAGCGCTCATTTTTAATACAAATCCATGGATAGGATTTATCATCTTTGAGCAGTACATTATACCTTGGCTGATATTTTTTTATCAGGTTATTCTCCAGAAGTAATGCATCAGATTCAGTTTTTACAACTATATGTTTTAAGGAATCTATTTTCTTTACCAAAACACGAGTCTTTCCGTACTCATGCGTCTTATGAAAATAAGAAGAAACCCTTTTTTTAAGATTCTTTGCCTTACCCACATATAATATTTTACCGTCCGCATCATAGAATTGATATACTCCCGGACTGTCAGGTAATGTACTCAGTTTAATCTCCAATGGTATTTCGGGCATAAATTTGTATCCAGAATGGTTCTCTTCAATACAAAGGTAAGTTACAATTCAATTATTATAAACCATGTAACCCTTTTGTTAAGTTTGAAATCACACGGACCAAAATTGATAATTTGTTAATGTCCTCTATTAACAATTATTTGCAGCAAAAAATAATCATCTCTCATACTGTAAGATAATCATTTGAATATCAGATTTTTAACATAATATACTTAAGAATTTTGTATTATTTAATAGTAACATATATGTTAAGAGAATTGTAAATATTGTGCATTTCATCGATTATTTTGTGCTCTTTATAGGATAACTGACATATTTTTTTGATCTTTAACAAGAAAATTTATTTACTGCATGGAAAATTATGTCATCACTTTAGGTATGTACCTTATTTTGATGCTATTTTTTAAAATATATTTTGCTGTTGCGGCAAAAGATTAGTTTTTTTAAAATAGTTCCCCAAACTAGCTACAGGTTTAATCGGTGTTTATGCTAAAAAAAGAGCTTCGATTAAACTACCTTCAATTTAGAAATGAATTGTCTTCAGAAACAATTTCAAACTACAGTTTAGAAATTGCAAACAGTGTATTGGAATTACCTGTATGGACATTCGATTTTTATCACCTTTTTTTATCAATTGCAGAGAAAAATGAAATTGATACTGGTTTCATTATGTCTATTCTGCAGGGAAAAGATAAAAATATTGTACTTCCAAAAGTGTTTGATGATACTATTCTGGTTCATTATTTACTTACGGATAATACTATTTTAAGAAAAAACAAATGGAACATTCCGGAACCCGTGGATGGATTAGAGGTGCCTCCCCTTAAAATAGATGTTGTATTTATTCCCCTTTTGGCATTTGATAAACTTGGATACAGGGTTGGTTATGGCAAAGGGTTCTACGATAAGTTTTTAAAGGAATGCCGCGAAGATGTTATTAAAATTGGCCTTTCCTTATTTAAGCCAGTGGATAAAATTAGTGATACACAGAAACATGATATTCCAATGGATTACTGTGTTACTCCTGAGAAAGTCTATGTTTTTTAAGATGCTTTTTTTCCAAAAGCCTTTTTATTAAATACGATTAATATCCCTACCCCCGTGCTAATGGCGGTATCGGCCACATTAAATACCGGTTCAAAAAATCGAAAATTATCACCTCCAATCCAAGGAACCCATTCCGGCCAATTCGCATCAATTAGCGGAAAATAAAGCATATCAACTACTTTACCATAAAATAAGCTGCCATATGGTTCTTCAGAAAATAGTGTCGCCACCTGGTTATAACTGTCGTTGAAAAGTATCCCATAGAATAAAGAATCAAGAATATTTCCAAGCGCACCGGCAAAAATCAGGGAAACAGCAGTAATAAGAGTTGCTGTTGTTTTCTTCTTAATAATGTCATAAAGCCAATATCCAATTCCGATAATTGCAAAAAGGCGAAAAACAGTGAGAACCAATTTGCCGATTTTATCTGATATCGGTAAAATATCACTTAATTTGGCACCCCAGGCGGCTCCTTCGTTCTCAATAAAAAGAATTCTAAACCAGGAAAAAACTTCCGTTGATTCTCCTAGTTCAAAATGGGTTTTTATATATATTTTACTAAGCTGATCTATTAGTAAAACAATCACTATAATCAGCACTGACCTCTTAATATTCATTCTTTTTCAAAATAGATTCGGCTAAAATAGGGATTATTCTACCAACAAAAGGCCAGGATATTTATTTAAAACAAACCAATGGAAAATACGAATTCATCTTCTTCATTAGAATATTCCAGCCTTCTAACAGATTACATAGAATTTCTACTGGAATTGACAAAGCATAGTTAACCTCAAAATAGAAGACGCCTCGTGAACTTACAGCAATATAAATGCTTAAAATTTATATTTACTTTAAGATTGATAAACAGGAGATAAAAATATCTGACCTCTCTATTTTTGCATGTTTTTAGCCTCAATACTGAGGGTAGCATGAGGTACCAACTTAAGCCTATCTTTATTTATAAGCTTCCCAGTTACCCTGCAAATACCATAGGTCTTATTTTCTATCCTAAGCAATGCATTATTAAGATCCCGAATAAATTTTTCCTGGCGTATTGCTAATTGAGTGTTGGCTTCTTTACTCATTGTTTCAGAGCCCTCTTCGAATGCCTTGAAAGTTGGAGAGGTATCATCAGTACCATTATTCCCATCATTCATGTAGGAGCTCCTGAGTAAATCGAGATGGCTTTGAGCTTTCTCTATCTTTTCTTCTATAAGTACCTTGAATTCTTTTAATTCTTTATCGGTATACCTTACTTTTAAATCTTGTCCCATAATTTTAGTGTTTTTGGATAGACAATTTTGTGTTTACATCATCAAAGGAAATGGCCACGCCATCTTCCATTTGTTCTTCGAATTTAAGTTCAGAGGTTAAGGTTTCGTTCTTTATATAACTAATATTACTCTTAACTGCTCTTTCAACTAAACCGTCCTTTAATATTCTAATATCTATTTTATCTGTTACTTCAAAACCAGAATCTTTTCTCAGATTTTGAATTCTATTTACAAGTTCCCGAGCTATCCCCTCTTGTTTTAACTCCTCATCAATGGTGATATCCAATGCCACTGTTAGCGAACCCGAACTGGCGACCAGCCAGCCTTCTATATCCTGAGAAGATATCTCTACATCCTGTAACTGTAATATAATAAATTTATTTTCTATTTCAAGTGAAATTTTACCTTCACGTTCAATTTTTTGAATATCATTTTGATCCAGCTTGTTAACTACGGCACTTATCAGTTTCATGTCTTTACCAAACCTTGGGCCCAGTACTTTGAAATTGGGCTTAATACGTTTTACCAATATCCCAGAAGCGTCATCCAAAAGTTTAATTTCTTTTACATTAACCTCGGTTTTTATCAAATCTGCCACGGCTTCAATTTCTGAACGCTGTTTTTCATCCAAAACGGGGATCATAATTTTTTGCAAAGGTTGGCGCACCTTAATCTTTTCTTTCTGACGAATAGATAAAACAAGAGAAGATATGGTTTGGGCTTTTTGCATTTTACTTTCCAATTCCTTATTCACAAAATAAGAATTATATTCCGGAAAGTTAGATAAATGAACACTGTCAAAACGATCTATCCCTGTGGTTCTGGTCAAATCTATAAACAGCCTGTCCATAAAGAAAGGTGCAATTGGTGCAGAGAGTTTAGCGATAGTAACTAAACAAGTATATAGTGTCTGATAAGCAGATATTTTGTCTTCCTGGTAATCCCCTTTCCAGAACCTTCTCCGGCTTAAACGAACATACCAATTACTGAGGTTTTCCTGTACATAATCTGCTATAGCCCGGGCAGCTTTTGTAGGTTCATAAGTATCATAAGCCTCATCCACTCTTTTTATCAGGGTATGTAACTCCGATAATATCCATTGATCAATCTCCGGGCGATTTTCCAAAAGTATCTCCTTTTCAGAATAATTAAACTCATCAATATTGGCATACAGAGAAAAGAATGAATAGGTATTGTATAATGTTCCGAAAAATTTTCTTTTTACTTCCGCAATACCCTCGGCATCAAACTTAAGGTTATCCCATGGGTTGGCATTTGAAATGAGATACCAACGTGTTGCATCCGGGCCATATTCCTTTATAGTCATCCACGGGTCTGCAGCATTTCCCAGCCGCTTCGACATTTTTTTTCCTTCCTTGTCGAGCACCAGCCCATTGGAGACCACATTTTTATAGGCCACGGAATCAAAAACCATTGTTGCAATAGCATGCAATGTATAAAACCAACCTCTCGTCTGGTCAACACCTTCTGCTATAAAATCTGCCGGAAAAGTTTCCCGCTTATCAATAAGTTCTTTATTTTCAAAAGGATAGTGCCATTGTGCGTAGGGCATGGATCCGCTGTCAAACCAAACATCAATAAGGTCATTTTCCCGCTTCATTGGTTTCCCTGAATCTGAAACCAGGACAATCTGATCTACTATGTTTTTATGAAGATCTATCTTATCATAGTTCTCTTCGGTCATATTTCCTACTTCAAAATCCCTGAACGCTTCAGATTTCATAAGACCTGCCTCAACAGATCTGGTCATTTCGCTTTTCAATTGTTCCACAGAACCTATGATGATTTCTTCCTTCCCATCTTCAGTTCTCCAAATAGGTAATGGTACTCCCCAAAATCTGGATCTTGAAAGATTCCAATCATTTGCGCTCGCAAGCCAGTTACCAAATCTTCCCTCCCCTGTGGATTTAGGCTTCCAATTTATGGTTTGGTTGAGTTCATACATGCGTTCCCTTACATCCGTGATTTTTATAAACCACGAATCCAAAGGGTAATATAAAATTGGTTTATCTGTACGCCAACAATTGGGATAGCTATGTAAGTATTTTTCAACCTTAAATGCCTTGTTCTCTTCCTTAAGTTTAATAGCAATTTCAACATCAACAGAGCGTTCCGGAGCTTCCCCATCTTCGTAGTATTCATTTTTAACATACTTGCCTGCCAGATCTCCCATTTCTTTTCGAAATCTGCCTTGTAAATCCACCAGGGGTACAGCATTTCCATTTTCATCCAATACTAACAACGGAGGTACCGGTGGATCTGCCTTTTGCGCCACCTGCATATCATCTGCACCAAAAGTGGGCGCAGTATGCACTATCCCTGTACCATCTTCCGTAGTTACAAAATCGCCAGCTATAACCCTGAATGCATTTTCAGGATTACTGTAAGGCTTTGCATAATCGATTAGCTGCTCATATTTTATTCCTAATAATTCTTCACCCTTACAGGATCCGTTTACGTAATAAGGTATTTTTTTATCTTCCTGAGAAAAAGATAACAGTTCATCCTCATTTTCAACCTCTATAAATTTACCTGAAAACTGCTGACCTACCAGGTTTTTTGCCAAGATAACGGTAATAGGTTTAAAAGTATATTGATTGTACGTTTTTACCCAAACATATTCAATTTTTAAACCAACTGTTAAAGCAGTATTTGATGGAAGTGTCCAAGGCGTAGTTGTCCATGCAAGGAAATACAACTCGTCTTTAATCTGCTCCAAAAATTGGGGTAATTTACTTTTTATAATTTTAAACTGGGCAGTTACCGTTGTGTCGGTTATGTCCTGATAAGTGCCGGGCATATTCAATTCATGAGAACTTAAACCTGTACCTGCTTTTGGCGAATAGGGCTGAATTGTATATCCTTTATAAATAAGTCCTTTATCGTAAATCTGTTTTAACAGCCACCAAACGGTTTCCATGTATTTGGGCTTGTAGGTAATATAAGGGTCATCCATGTCTACCCAATACCCCATTTTTTCCGTAAGATCATTCCAGGCATCTGTATAGCGCATTACCGCTTTTTTACAGGCCTCATTGTATTCTTCTACAGAAATCTTTACCCCAATATCCTCCTTCGTTATTCCCAGTTCTTTTTCTACTCCCAGTTCAATAGGCAGACCATGTGTATCCCAGCCTGCTTTTCGCTTTACCTGAAAACCTTTCATGGTCTTATATCTGGGAAATAAATCCTTTATGGTTCGGGATATTACATGATGAATTCCAGGCATCCCATTTGCTGAGGGCGGGCCTTCATAAAAAACATAGCTGTCCTGCCCTTCTCTTGTGGTAATACTTTTTTCAAATATATTCTGGGATTTCCAAAATTGAAGCATTTCTTCCCCAACCTTAGATAAATCTAACCCCTTATATTCCGCAAACTTCATACAAACAGTTTCCTTTGATATAAATTAAGGCTGCAAAATTAATGAATTAGAATGAAATTATAGGTCTTTCACAAAAATGTCCTTATGTAATAATTGCAGCAGGTATTTTGTGTATTCGCAGAGCTCCTAAAATCAATAACCACAGCATATTAGTGATAAAGAGGCAAGATTATGAAACATTTGGTAAATTAAATAATGTGCTTTTATTAAAGATCAAAAACGAAAACTCAATCCCAGAATAAAATTAATTCCTGTCGCCGCAATTCCGGATGAATATGGACGATATCTCTGATTGGTAATATTCTCAATAGCAAATGTTAGTTTTAAAGGATTAGAAATTTGATACTGAGACCTTAAATTTAAGGTGTACCAGGAAGGTGAATAAGGATTTCCATCTGCGTTTTTAGCATAGATATAACCCTTATTTATTTCAGAAATCGCAAGGTCGTTAAACGATATTTGACCATTGTAATTCAGGAAAAGATCTGTTTTCAACCTTTGGTTCCTCCAAATGAGGTGAAAATCGCCAAAAGTTGGGGGTACGTGCCTTGCAGGAGTGTCATTGCCATTTTCGTCCTCTTCCTTACCTTCAGTTAAAGTGAGATTTGATAATATGGAGAAATTATCTGAAAGAAATGCCTCCAAACCAAACTCAAAGCCATACACATATGCATTGGAAGCATTCTGGATGGCTTGTACATTACTTAATTCCCCATTATAAATGATTTCTTCTTCTCCGTTGAACAGATAATCTCTTCGAACCAGAGCATCTACCAGATAGGTATAATATGCAGCACCTTTTAGCACTACTTTATCTTTAAAATTCTTCTGTACTCCAAATTCCGCGTTATAGGCATATTCCGGTTTCAAAAAGGGATTTGGCACTACAACAGACCCCGGTTCAGAATCAAATACCTTACCTATATCATCAATATTTGGAGCTCTAAAACCAGTCGCCCCGTTAAGTGTGAACTGTAAGTCTGCTTTAGGAAACCAGCTAAATCCTATGTTTCCCGTCAAGGCTCCATTATTCAAATCTGAATTATCGAAAGGAAAAGGATAGAAAGTTGTATCAAAATATGCATTAATCCAGACATGGCTATAGCGCATCCCCGCCAACCAGGTGAAATTTGGTTTAGCTTTCAATTCACTATTCACATAAGCAGCCAGGGTCTGCCAGGTAGAACCATCAGGATACCTGGACTGGGCGGTTTCTACAAATCCGGTTTCAATATTGGTTTGTTTCCCAACAGATCCCACTTTATTAAAAATATATTCCGCCCCGTAATACAATCTTAAATTTCCAATTTTTTTGTTTTCAAAATCAATATTTAAGGAAAGTGCATCAATATTTTCTTTTGTTGTATAGCGAATGGAATCCTGAAATTGCCTGTCATTTCTACTCTCTTGAAAATTTTGGTAAGCCGTTGTAATTTTTAAACCATCATAAAACTTTCCCCGGCCTTTTTTATAGATCTGTAAATTCCCCATAAACCACTTTTGTGGTCCGTAAAACCATTCTGCGGAACGCAATCCGGTATCATCACTGTTTGGTCTTATTAGTCTGTCGTATCTCGAGTAATCAGAAGTAGTGGAAAAAAACAATCCTAAATCATAACTCCAATTATTATTTGGTCTATGAGATATCTTTTGCATAAGATTAACCTGATCATATCCTGTTGGAATTTGGATACGGGGATTTTCATTTTCAACCAATACATCAAGTCCATTCACTCGTTTTACATATTGATTTCTGAGATAAGAATCCGGACCATGTTGGCCCATTTTCAAATCATTAAAATTATTATATGAAGCACTGGTTAAAAAGGCCCATTTATGCAACCCCAGGTTTATATCGAAATGTCCTGTATTTTCATCATTCCCCGAAGCATATCGATAGTTCATATTTCCTGAAATATCTAAACTATCAGTGATTGAAAATCGTGGCTTATTGGTAATGAAATTCATTACTCCTCCAATGGCATCACTTCCATATATCACAGAACCAGGCCCAAAAACCACCTCAGTATTCTTAACGGTAAAAGGGTCTATAGATATTATATTCTGAATATTTCCACCCCTAAAAATGGCATTATTCATGCGCACCCCATCAACTGATAACACAAGTCTGTTTGTGGCAAAACCTCGGATCATAGGGCTTCCACCACCCGACTGGCTTTTCTGGACAAAAATTTTCCCGCTGTTTTGTAAAAGATCTGCTGAAGTCTGTGGATTTGTAAATGCTATTGCTTGCGCGTTAATGGAAACTATTTTTTGTGGTATGTCTTTTTTTTGTTGTTCCCATTTGGAAATAGACATCACCACTTCATCAAGCTGTTCTCGCTTTAAACTAAGATAAACCTTGCCTCCCCTTTTTATAAGTAGCTGCATAGTGGATCTTTTCGTCTGATAACTAAGGTGCCTTAACGTAATACGTTCATTTCTGTTAAAAACAGATATATCACATTTTCCATCAAAATCCGACAGTACAGTCTTTGACTTATCATTGTTGTAAAGAACTGCATTAACTACTGGTTCCTGTGTTTCCACATCAAGAATCGTTATTTCCTGACCAGATATAACGTTAATAAAAAGAAGTATAATAAGAAAAATTCCCCTATGCATTTTAGCTAAAAACTTCATTCAAAATAGCCAGTGATCTGGGTTTTTTAAATCCGTGCAAATGTACTTCAAAATAGAGTACAAGGGATTGTAATAGTTCTTGCCTGGTTTTTTTACCCATCCTGACCGTATGGATTGCATCAAAATTTATGCCTAAAAATACTTTGAAGAGATCAAGGGCTTCCTCTTTGAGAATTGGATTTATGCCAGGGAACTCAATAAACGCACCTTCCACCAAATCAAAATACGGGTAATTCATTTTCCCGGTGTCTGGATAAAACCCCAAATATTTTGATAATCCCAATAGAAAAAACAAATGAAAATTGCTTATGTTATCGTGTGTGTCCAGCCATTGAAGTGATGCTTCCAGAAAATGGAATAAGTCTATATTTTGTTCTTCTTCAAAAATGCTATTGATCAGCATTTCCGCCAAAAATAAGATCATTGCATTTTTAGCAATGTCGGTATGTGCAGTTTGGTACGGATAATTGACCTTAGCGTCAATAAGTCGTTCCAGGGTCCCTTTGTTTTTGTGATTCACAACTATTTCCAGTTGCGTTAAGGGTTGAAAGTAGGCAGTTTTTAATTTACCTTTTTTGGAGGCTAAGATTCCTTTGAGCAGATACGATTTTAATCCATCTGAGTAGGTAAAAGCTTTTACAATTAAACTTGTATCTCCATACTTTAAAGAAGATAGAATTAAAGCTTTAGTAGTAATTTGCATCTATTGCGCTTAGAATAAAGCAAAGATAGGTTGAATTAACAATAAAATAAGATTGGCAATTACAGGAACTGAGCTTTCAATTTTGCGAAAGATTTAGTTTCAATAATTGCCAACCACCTAATTATTATTTAAATCACACCTTGTGCGAGCATGGCATCTGCAACCTTAACAAAGCCGGCAATATTAGCCCCTTTTACATAATTGCAATATCCGTCATCTTCTACTCCATATTCAATACAGGAATCGTGAATATCTTCCATAATTCCACGTAACCTTTCATCTACTTCCTCTCTGGTCCAGCTTATTCTTAAAGAATTCTGAGACATCTCCAAGCCAGAAGTGGCAACACCACCGGCATTGGAAGCTTTACCAGGTGCGAATAAGACTTTTGCATCATGAAAAGCGTGGATTGCATCAGGAGTAGAAGGCATATTAGCCCCTTCAGCAATACAAATGCAATCATTAGCAATTAATGCTTTAGCATCATTTCCATCCAATTCATTTTGAGTAGCACATGGCAGGGCAATATCACATTTCACTGACCATGGGCGTTTGCCTTCATGATATGTGGCAGATTTATACTTTTTCACATATTCAGATATTCTACCGCGTTTATTATTCTTGAGATCCATAATAAAAGTCAATTTGTCATTATCAATTCCATCCTTATCATAAATAAATCCTCCAGAATCAGATAATGTTAAAACCTTTCCGCCCAATTGTAAAATCTTTTCCGCCGCGTATTGAGCAACATTTCCAGATCCTGAAACAACAACAGTTTTTCCTTTAATTTCCTCATTCTTTGTCTTTAACATACTTTGGGCAAAATATACAGTACCATATCCGGTTGCCTCCGGACGAATTTTAGATCCACCCCATGACAACCCCTTGCCCGTAAGAACACCAGTGAACTCATTTCTTATTTTCTTATACATCCCAAAAAGGAACCCAATTTCCCTTGCTCCTACTCCAATATCCCCTGCCGGAACATCTGTATTAGGCCCTATATGCCTACTTAACTCTGCCATAAAAGCATGGCAAAACCTCATAACTTCATCGTCAGATTTTCCTTTAGGGTTAAAATCTGAACCACCTTTTCCCCCTCCCATTGGAAGGGTAGTTAAACTATTTTTAAATACCTGTTCAAAAGCCAGAAATTTAAGAATACTCGCATTAACTGATGGGTGAAAACGAAGTCCTCCTTTATAAGGCCCTATTGCCGAATTCATTTGTACGCGATATCCTCGGTTTACATGTATCTCACCGTCATCATCTACCCAGGAAACTCTAAAGGAAATCAACCGCTCCGGTTCCACCATTCTTAACAAGATGTTTTTACCGTAATAGATTTCATGTTGGACTATGTAAGGAATTACCGTATCAGCTACTTCCTGTACTGCTTGGATGAACTCAGGTTCATGACCATTTCGGGTCCTAACCTCGTTCATAAATGCTTCGATATTTGTGTTCATATTAAAATTGATTAGCTAAAGTTTTTATTGAATTAAAAATTACAGAGCAAAATTATATCTTTTCTGCAATTTAAAGCAGCTTTTTTTAAAAATATGATAAAATTTATCCAATCGCCTGTTCCAGGTCAGAAATAAGATCTTGGACATCTTCAATTCCTACACTAAGTCGAATAAGTGAATCAACAACCCCGCTTTTTTCCCGTTCTTTTTTAGGAATACTGGCATGGGTCATACTTGCCGGGTGACCCGCTAAACTCTCCACCCCTCCCAGAGATTCTGCAAGTGTGAAAACCTTTAGCTTTTCTACTATTGCAATGGCATCCTTAAAACTGCTCCCTTTGGGTACAAAAGATATCATTCCACCATATGCTTTCATTTGTTTTGTGGCAACATCATGATTGGGATGATCCTTAAAGCCGGGCCAGTATACTTTTTCAATTTTAGGATGCGCAAGCAAATATTCAGCTATGTGTTTCCCGTTTTCACAATGCCGCTGCATTCTTACATGCAATGTTTTAATACCTCTAAGCACTAAAAAACTATCCATAGGACCACATACGGCACCGCTGGCATTCTGAATGAAATATAATTTATCAGCTAATTCCTCATCCTTTACAACTAAAGCTCCCACGACCACGTCGCTATGCCCACCGAGATATTTTGTGGCAGAATGCATGACTATGTCGGCCCCTAAATCCAGAGGTTGTTGCAAGTACGGTGTCGCGAAAGTGTTATCTACCGCCATAAGCAACTTATTCCTTTTGGCCAATTCAGAAACCGCCTTAAGGTCAATAACATTCATCATCGGATTTGTTGGAGTCTCAACCCAAATTAGTTTCGTGTTTGAATTAATTAATGCAGCAATCTTAGATACTTCCTGCATACCTATGAAGTGAAATTTTATTCCATACTTTTCAAAGATCTGTCGGAAAAGACGATAGCTTCCACCGTAAAGATCATTAGTTGATATCACTTCATCACCTGGCCCTAATAGTTTAATAACTGCATCCATGGCTGCTAATCCACTGGCGAATGCCAATCCGAAATTTCCATTTTCAATACTGGCAAGCGCATTTTCCAATGCACTCCTTGTTGGGTTGGCACTACGGGAATATTCATACCCCATATGCTCGCCCGGACTAGTTTGAGCATAGGTAGATGTCTGATAAATAGGGGGCATCACAGCACCATAAGCCTTGTCCGGCTTTTGTCCCCCATGTATTACCTTGCTATTAAATCTTAATTCTTTTTCACTCATATTAATAATTTATGTTCACAAATGTATTGTTATCTTTTGGAGAAACCAATGAATCCTTAGTTTTGCAATAGATCCAAATTCAACTCAATGAAGTGTATTGTAACCTGCCTTTTTTTTCTGGCCGTTATTGTTAGCTGTCAGGACAGCAGTGATATTACATTTGAAACCTTAACTCTGGTAAATACTAGATGTAAGGAATGCCCGGAAGTTTCCATTGAAGTACCGAATGCATTGGGAAATAACAAACTGGCTAAATCTATTAATCTCACTTTACAGGAAGAAGTTATTTCTAAATTAACTTTTGATGATGAAATTACTGCAGAAACTATTCCTGAGGCCATTGACTCATTTACAAATGGCTATTTTGAATTAAAAAAGATCTATCCTGATGAAATTATTGGATGGAAGGCAAAAATAAATGGGATGGTTACCTATGAAGATAATGAACTCCTAACTATTGAACTGCAGTCTTATTTGTTTACTGGTGGAGCTCATGGTTATGGATCAACAAATTTTTTAAATTTTAATAAAAAAAGAGGGAAGGAAATGGATGACTGGGAGTTATTTAAAGATAAGAAAGGGTTTGTACAGTACGCTGAAACCCAATTTAGATTACACCAGAATATCCCGGTAAATAAGCCCATCAACAGTACTGGCTTTATGTTTGAGAATGACCATTTTTATTTACCTGAAAATATTGGTTTTACAGAGAAAGGGCTCAAACTATTGTATAATCAATATGAAGTGGCTTCTTATGCCGATGGACCTATAGAACTCACACTTCCTTATAAGGATATCCAAAAATTTTTATCGGGGAAAATAAAAACCTAGAACGTCCCTTCTTTTAATAGAATTTTTTCCAAAGAAAGTATAACTCCAAGGTGCAAGCCTTCATGATATAGATTATATGCCAATGCGTCTTCAACATTGCGCAATATGACCTTGGTACTGGTCTTATATTCATTGTACTCCTTGAATACTCCATTTTCATAATCCTCCTGGGCCCATTCTGCTGTGGAAAGCAAAAAAGCGCCAATATGATCTATCTCTTCATCTGTAGGACTAATATCGGGCAAGGTCCCTTTTCTGAATTTTTGAACTAGAGAATCATCAATACGCGTAGGGAGATTGCTAAATTTGTAAACAAGTATTTGTTGGGTCGCAACAACATGAGCTATATTCCACCAAATATTATTGCGATAGCCTTCCGGAATTTCAAATAGAAGTTCAGGAGGAGTTCGTTTTAATAATTTGTATAGTATCTTCCTGTTTTGAATTGTAATGTCAAATAATTTTTCCAATGTGTGCCTATTTTACAATTAGTATCAATGCGTTAACAAATAATAAAAATAGCATATTCATTTAAAAAAAATTAGCGGTAGTTATTTTAATTTTGAACTTGATAAAAAATAGTCATGAAAAAAGTTTATTACTTAAGTAGTTGTAATACCTGCAAGCGTATTTTAAATGACCTAGAACCTCTTGGCGATATTGAGCTTCAGGATATAAAATCAGATCCGATTACCCCGGAGCAACTGAAAGTTATGCGAAATTTAGCAGGTAGTTATGAAGCCTTGTTTAGCAGAAGGGCACGCCTATTTAATGAACGCCAATTAAAAGACCAGCAACTTGAAGAAAAGGACTATGAGGCCCTGATATTGGAACATTACACATTCTTGAAAAGGCCTGTTATTTTGGTTAACAATCAAATATTTATTGGAAATAGCAGAAAGGTAGTTGCTGCAGCCAAAGAAACTATTCATTCTTGAGCAAGCGAACTCTCGCCATATTAGCCGCCCTGGGCGCTACAACAATTTATGGATTAAACCATACTATTGCTAAAGGGGTAATGCCTATGTATATTACGCCTTTCGGTTTTATAATGCTCAGGGTATTAGGAGCCACCATTTTGTTTTGGAGTATTTCTTTTTTGGGGCCTAAAGAAAAGATCGAATGGAAGGACTGGGGTAGGGTAATACTGTGTTCACTTTTTGGCATGGCGATTAATATGCTGGCATTTTTTAAAGGTTTAGATTTATCAACTCCCATAAATAGTGCAGTTCTTGTAACTACCACCCCAATTATAGTCGTTATATTATCTTTTTTTTTAATTAAAGAAAAAATTAGGGCGCTCAAAATCGTCGGTATAGTGATTGGTCTTACAGGTGCCCTTTTTCTTGTTCTTTATGGTAATGAAATTAGACAGGACGCATCAAATATTCCTTTAGGGAATACCCTCTTTTTGTTAAACTCTTTATTTTTTGGGCTATATCTGATTCTTGTAAAAAAGTTGCTAGAAAAATACCATCCCATTACACTTTTAAAGTGGATGTTCCTGATTGGCATCCTTTATAATTTGCCAGTTGCTCTTCCAGAATTTTTAGAAGTTTCATGGTCAACTCTGCCATTTGAAGCAATATGGAAAATGGCATTTGTGGTAATAGGGACTACTTTTTGCGCTTATCTGTTTAATGTATTTGCATTAACTCAATTAAAAGCATCCACAGTAAGTGCCTTTGTATATGTGCAACCTTTAATTGGGATTCTTTTTGCCGTACTAAGTGGCAGAGATAAACTCACGACTGTTAAAATAGCTGCCGCGTGTTTAGTTTTGTTAGGAGTTTACCTTGTAAGTAAAAAGCCAAAACCGGGGAAAATAACATATTAAGGAACTGTTTCTAAGGTATGAATAACAAATTTATTAAGTTTAATATTGCTTTTAGACCCCTTAACCTCATTTCATTCTCTTAACTAAAGCAGCCCAATCCTCAGTATTATCTGAAGGCGGACTCCCTACTTGAACCCAGGTCCCACCATCAATATGTTGAATAGATCCTGATTGAAGGTCTCCCCCAATTCTGGGATTATACCATAGTATTTCAAATTTTCCATTTTGTCCTTCCAGATTTAAACTGGCCGTGCCACCATTTTTTAAATACAAGGCATAGATTTCCCCTTCTTTACCAAAACAGTAATTGTCGGAGTTTCTGATTTTATTGTCAAGATCAGCCATTTCCTTATAGGGTAGTTCTTTAAAAAAATGATAGGCTATAGCAGATTGTTCCCATATATTATTTCGGCTTCTCCAATCTTCTGCATTTAGGTCGTGAGGTGGTTTTAACCACCCAAAATACCACTCTATCCCAGCGCCTCCAGCCATTAGTGTACCCCAAAGTGCATCTTGCCTCAACGCATCATGTGCAGGGTCATCTTTATCCGTTTTGGTCCCCGTATGCCATGGGCCAATCTCGTCCATCATTACAATCCACGGCCTTTCTGCCTCCTCAGATTTATGAATCCAATCTATTATATCAACATGAATATTTTCTATATTGGATACCTGCATTGAAAGTCCATCCAGTTTATCAAAATGAAGTAACTTACTAAGAATAGGGTTTCTGGATTCTTTATCCGGCAAGGTGTGTATTACCACAGGATTCTTGTATGGATCATGGTCTTTTATATAGCGAATCATAGA
>RCNB010000807.1_pt1 | contig 20435 bp, 15 predicted proteins | sample 2041321 | NCBI WGS metagenome assembly RCNB01 (sample SAMN09708232, study PRJNA481090) | Marine sediment metagenome, whole genome shotgun sequencing project. | reverse complement strand
AGGTGATTATAGTAGTAGATGATGAAAACCGCGAGAATGAAGGCGATTTTATTGCCGCTGCTGAGGCGGTTACACCAGAAATGATCAACTTCATGTCGAAGCACGGACGCGGACTTATATGTGCGCCACTTACCGAAGAACGTTGTGAGGAGTTGGATTTATCAATGATGGTAGAGAACAATACGGTCTTACATCATACTCAATTTACAATATCTGTGGATTTAATAGGACATGGTTGTACAACAGGAATTTCTGTACAGGACAGAGCAAAAACAATAAAGGCCCTCGTAAATAATACCACCAAGCCACATGATTTGGGGAGGCCTGGACATATCTTCCCTTTGCGAGCCAAGAATGGAGGTGTTCTAAGAAGAACCGGACATACTGAGGCTGCTGTAGATTTTGCCCGATTAGCAGGATTTGAAGCTGCCGGGATCCTGGTAGAAATTCTAAATGAAGATGGTACAATGGCACGATTGCCGCATCTGGTGGAAGTCGCCCGTAAATTCGATCTTAAACTTGTTTCTATTGAAGACCTGGTTGCTTATAGAATGCGCCACGATAGCCTTATAGTTAAAAGAGAGGAGTTTGAAGTAGAAACCCGTTTCGGGCATTTTACCTTACATGCGTATCAACAAACTACCAATGAACAGGTTCATCTCGCACTAACCAAAGGTAGCTGGGAGCTTGACGATCCCGTTCTTACAAGGATTAACTCAACCTTGGTAAATAATGACATTCTGGGTACCCTTACGCATAACGCGGACAAGAAATTAGATGATATGTTTAAAGCGCTTAATGAAGCAGGTAAGGGAGCCATAGTATTTATAAATCAACAAAGCCAGTCTTATAATCTTCTTAAACGTTTAAAAGGATTGCAGGAAAATCAAAAAAATGGAATTATTAAGGCTCCCAAAATAGAAATGGATACCCGCGATTTTGGTATTGGAGCTCAAATTCTGCACGATTTGAATATTACCAAAATGCGGCTTATGACCAATAGTGACCAGGCTAAAAGAGTTGGTATTGTTGGTTATGGCCTTGAGATTGTAGATTATTCTCCCTATTAATTAAGGATTATAACTCCTTTTTTATAATTGTGGCCATCAATTCAGCCCTTTTGGCTACTTCATCCTCATCCCATCCGAGTTTTATAAGACAGGATATAGTTCTGCCCATCCAATGATCTGATTGCGTAAAATGTGCCTCAGGATAATCGGGAAGACCTTCAAGGACTTCTCTTGCCACCGGAGCTAAAGATTTCATGGTTCTAAGATGATCCCATTTCTTATAATAGTGCCAATTGTTATTATACCAGTAAAAACAGGCATCAACCCCCGCGGCGCCAAATGCCGCATGTGTTTTCTGGGTGATGGTCTCCGAAGGAAGATAAAAACTCAAAAATGAATAATTCTCAACGCCACCCTCAGGAACTCTTCTGAAGCTGACTCCTTCAATAGGCTCCAGAGCGTTTCTTAAAATTGAATAATTTCTCTTTTGAATTGCAAGAAAATCATCCAGACGCGCAATTTGAGCTAAGCCAACAGCAGCGTGCAATTCAGAAATCCGGTAATTATAGCCCAGAAAAGGATGGCTTTCTGCTCCCCTGTCATTGCCTTCATGATCATGCCCGTGATCTGAGTAATGATCCGCATTTTTAAAGTACGTTTCATTATTAGTAATAAGGGCCCCGCCTTCACCGCAAGTAATTGTTTTTACATAATCAAATGAAAAGCAACCCAGATCTCCAATGCTTCCCAATGGTTTCCCGTCATAAGTTCCTCCTATTGCCTGGCAGGCATCTTCAAGTAAAATAAGATTATGTCTGTCACAAATTGCTTTTAGGGCACCTAAATCGGCCATAGATCCGCACATATGAACCGGCATAATAACCTTGGTGTTTGGGCTAATTGCTTTCTCAACAGCGGAGGGGTCCAAAGTAAGTGTATCATCAATATCAACCATAACCGGTATTGCACCTAAAGCGAGAATAGATTCAAAACTGGCCACAAATGTAAAACTCGGGATGATAACTTCATCCCCTGCTCCTATTCCTGCACTTGCAAGGGCAACAGTTAAAGCTGCAGTACCACTGCTCACTAGCTGAGCGTGCTTTGTTTGCATTCGTTTTGCTAATTCCTTTTCAAGCTGCAAGGCTTTCCAATGGCCATTGCGCATCCCGTCAAACCCGTAGCGCATGAGTACCCCGGAATCCAGGACGTCCTTTACTTGATTTCTTTCTTTATCCCCAAATAGTTCAAAACCTGGCATAGCAGTATTTAATTTATTATGATATTGATTTATACTCGTTTATTCTACAAATTCTGCGCCTAAGATATGTAAATAATACTATTTTCCATATCGCGCCTGACTTTCTTAAATCCGGAAAATATGTCGTCCTCCGCTCTATATCCTATGGGAAGAACCAGAACAGATCTTAGACCTTTTGAACTTAAATTTAATAACTCATCATAACTGTCCGGGCTAAAACCTTCCATTGGACAAGCATCAAGTTGCTCTACTGCACATATTGTAAGTAAATTTCCCATGGCCAAATAAACCTGATTAATAGCCCATTGTTCAATTTGTTTAGTATCCATTTTGGTAAATTCGCTTACTAATTCTTTTTTAAATGGTTCTAAAACAGAATCACTGGTTCCTCTTATATCTTTTACCTTTTTAAAATAACTGGATATATAGTCGGCATCTATTTTCTTCTCTATACACAAAATCAGAACATGTGAAGCCTGGGCAACCTGCATCTGACCAAATGAAAATTCAACCAATTGTTCCTGCAGGTCCTTATTTTTTACCACTACCATTTTTATTGGTTGCAAGCCATATGAAGTAGCGGTAAGAATGAATGCCTTTTTTATTCTTTCCAGTTTAGAAACTTCTATCTCCTTAGAAGAATCAAATTTTTTTACCGCATAGCGCCATTCCAAATCCTTAATTATATCTGCCATATACTATTTAATTAAAAAACCATAATTTGATTGCCATTATTACAACCATGAATATCAAAAACATTTTCACATAGCCGTCGCCTTTCCCAACTGATATTCTACTCGATAACCATGCACCCGCCCCGTTACCGATGGCTAATACCAATCCAACCTTCCATATCACCTTATCGTTATAAATAAAGACAGCAAGAGCAGAAAGTGTATAGATAAATACAACTGCCACCTTGGTAGCATTTGCTCTCACCAGAGTCATATGGTTAAAATAATGTAAAAACAATAGAATTACGAAGCCAATTCCGGCGTTGATAAACCCGCCATAAATTCCAATAAAGAAAAAAACGATAACACCTACCCATAAATACTTGCCGGTAACCCGTTCTGTAAGATCCTCTAAACTAATTTTAGGTTTAAAAACAATTATCAATACCACCGCGAGCATAATAATGGCTAAAATTTTATTGAATGTTTCACCTTTAATATCTACTGCAATGCTTGCACCCAAAATAGATCCGAAAAGCGCTGAAATACCCAAATAAATATTGAATGGAAAAGTGGAGACACCTTTACTTTTAAATCCGGCTACACCTATTGCAGTCTGTATTGCAATAGCCACTCTGTTTGTACCATTGGCCACACTGGGCGGTAATCCTAAAAATATCAAAAAAGGCAATGAAATTAATGATGCCCCGCCTGCAACGGTATTAATAAAACCTACTACAAATCCAACAAGTACGAGCAGCACATAGTGATACCATTCTTCCATGGGGCAAAAATAGGATGTCGCAAATAAATAATACCATAAACGGTAGAAGAAAATCGTCAACAAACTTTTTAGGGTATAAAAAAGGTTAGTATATTTGCGCTCGCATTTAGGAGGAATGGCAGAGTGGTCGAATGCGGCAGTCTTGAAAACTGTTGAGGGTCACACCTCCGGGGGTTCGAATCCCTCTTCCTCCGCTGAAATAAACCTCAACTAATTGTTATACAATGTGTTGAGGTTTTATATTTTAATTATTGTACGATTATTGTACAGTAATCATGATTTAACCCTTCTTTAATATTTTTTTGATAAAAAAATGAAATTGTTTTTGAGGTGCATATTATACAATTCCCGCATAGCTGGTTAGAAATAAACAATACGGCAGCAAACTGGCGTTTGCTTTCCGCCATGCCTAAGCAAAATCTTTTTGTTTTACTTTTTTTTCTGCCAAAGCAAAATCCAAAAGATTTTGCTATTACCTTAAAAATACACAAACCTTTGGATTAATCACCTTGACCCACGTTACTTATAGGTTCTTTTGGCAAAGCGTTTTTTTTGCGCCCGAATAAAGGCTAGCGAATTGCGCGTGTTCTGAGTGTGTCTGAGTGAGATAGTATTGCGTACCGCTTCGAAGTCCTCTGAATTCGGCTAAAATCCATTTGCCACGAGTGAGAAGTCTATCTGCCGTCTGGGTTTTAAAGCGTGGACTTATGGATTGAGGACGAAACATAATGCAAGAACAAAATGTTCGTTAAGGCACCGTGTATGGTTACCTATTATCGGGCGGAATACCAAAGGAACATCGATTCAGAACTATGGCCTGTCACATAAATTAAATATGCAGTGGGTATATTTCCGTAAAAGTTTGTTGCGAAGGATCTCCGGCCGATATGGCTTGTTACAAGTTCCCATTTCTCGAAAGTGCCCGATACTGCTCTTATCTTGGATTCTTTCCCTTTCGGGTCAATATCCACTTGTTTCTTTCCCTCAAGCATTTCTTTGAGTTGGGCCAACTTACATACCTTTTTTATATATTCATTGTATCGTTGGTCAGATATGGCCCTAGGAAACTCACCATTTCTTTTGTCAAGGATGGCCAATACTTTAGGGTGTAACGAGATGGTCATAAGTTTTCCCGTTTTCTTTTGTTTGAACTCTAGTAGTTTTTTGCCGTTTTCCGTCCTTATCATATTGGACGTGAACCGCAGGAAATCTGAGATCCTTATAAATTACCATTTAGTATGCTAAAAAAAATCCATCCGCAACTGCCCATTATGTTAAAACTCATCCAAACCAATAACGCCATATTCAGTAAGTAATTTTTCAAGTATATCAAGTACATCCTGTTGCATTGTAAGTGAACCACAAATCATAATTATGCTACCATCTCGAATAGCTTTAAGAACAATATCATTTTACTTTTATATCAGTTTTTGAACGTACTGCCTGTTTCCTTCTCTTGAGTAACTTTTTTTTGAATTGTGATATTTTTATTTTGCAAAGTAAATCAATCATAAATTACATGCGCAGTTCAGAGATTAGTTCTTTTCTATAGATATAATATTCATGTTTATTAAAAAAATATTTAGTGTAGACTAATTATTTAATCATAAAATGCATAACTTATGGGTATTTTTATTATCTGATGCTATGCTTACTCAAATTCAAGAAAAGTATTTAAGGGAAATATTTCGTTTACAGCAAGAAATATGTACAGGCGTATCAACGAACGGTCTAGCGCAACTGCTGGGAACGAGTGCTTCATCTGTAAGTGTAATGATTAAAAAGCTGGCAGCTAATAATCTTGTGGACTATCAAAAATATTATGGGGTAATTTTGACCTGTAAGGGTAAGAAGCATGCCCTAGCTATGCTGAGGAGGCATCGTTTATGGGAATTATTTTTAATCGAACGTCTGGAATTTAACTGGTATGAAGTAAACGAACTATCCGAACAATTGATGCACGTAAAAAGTGAAAAGCTTATTGACGCTATAGAGCGATCGCTAGGTTATCCTAAAGCAGATCCCTTCGGTAATCCGATTCCGAACAAAAATGGCTCCTTGATTCCAAAAAACAACCACTTGCTTTCTGAATGTCCCGTGGGCACTATTGGCTTTATAACTGGGATAAAAAATTACTCAAACGCCTTTTTGCGCTATTTGGATAAACAGCAAATTACGCTTGGTTCAAAATTTACAATCAAACAGAAAGAAACTTATGACGGTGCCTTGGAGATTAAAATCAACACAAAGTCACTGAGGATTTCCGCTAAAATAGCATCAAATCTCTACGTTGACCTGATATAGGTACTTTAGGTGTATGAATTCTAACTACACTTTTCACATATTCCAGTTACTGTCAAATTTACGTTCTCGGCAATATAACCGTTAGGAAGGTTAATATGCGGAATCTTATGTTCGGTTAAACATACGGTTTCGCCACACCTGTTACAATGAAAATGTAAATGAAGGTCTTGATTGAGTTCGCAATTACAACCGAGTTCGCATAAGGCATATTTTGAAATACCGGTACCATCATTAATTTGGTGAACAATCTGTTTTTCTTCAAATGTTTTAAGGGTACGGTACAATGTGGTTCTCTCCGCCTTTGCAAAAGCACCTTCAATAGTGGTAAGCGCGACCGCCACATTTTTCTGAGTCATATACTTGTAGATAAGTATTCGCATTGCCGTTGGTCGCACACCCTTATTTTGCAATGTTGTTTCAATCTCGCTCATTTTTGTATTTTTTCTGTCTACTATTTTCAATCTTGACTTCATTTAAGCCAAAGGTTCGTATTTTTAATGACTATGCTCCGCCTCGCCTTTTTTTAGTTCCGCCATTAAGTAATAAGCATTGTTTTGAGCGAAAAGTGTTGACGGCGAAATCTTCTCCAAAAAAGTGAACCCTGCCCAACCAGCATCCTGTTTACCAATTATGACTTCTAATGGCTTAAATTTCCACCCATCGCCATCTTTTTCAGCTTTAAAAATAAAACTTTTACCATCCTCTTCCACTAGTGCTGTCTGCGGTAATGCCATACTCTTGCTGTTGCTTACTTCAATACGACCTTGTACAAAACTTCCAGGAATCAGTTGAATTTCGGTATGGGGAATCTCAGCATGCACATGAATTGCCCTCGGGTTTTCATCAAAAGCTTTGCTGATGGTATAGATTTCAGACTCCAACTCTGTTTCAGAACGTGAGGGTACTAAAAAACGTACGGTTTGACCTATAGCCACTTTATGAGCATCTTTTTCGTAAACAGTAAAATCTACATGCACATGGTCTGCATTGACCACATCAAAAACTGGAGTCTGGGGCGCTACGTATTGTCCTATTTTAGCACGAATTTCTTGAATATGACCACCGATAGGACTTCTAAGAGCAACCCTATTACTAATATTGCCCTGCTCAACGTTCTTCGCGCTGATACCCAATTGTTTTAACTGAGCCTCCATGGCAAGGGTATTTCCTTTTGATGCCTTGTACGTGGCTTCCGCTTTTTGAAAGTTCATGCCCGAGCCGACCCCGTTTTCATACAATTTCCTTTGCCGCTCAAATTCCTTTCCTAAAAATTCGGAATCACTATAGGCTTTCAAGTAGTCAGATTGTGCCAGTACGATATTTGGATGTGATAGATAGGCCAAAGGTTGCCCTTTTTTTACCTTGTCTCCAACCAATACCTCGATACTTGAAATGTTACCACCGATTACCGTGGTTACCGCGGCCTCATTCTGAGGAGGTACATGTAGTTCGCCCGTAGCTTCCACATAATCTCCGAGATTACGTCTGCCAATAGTATCTATCTTCATTTTCAAGGCCCCAAATTGTTGATTGGTTAACTCTAAGTGATCTTCTTCGCTATGAGTACCTTGTTCATGGCTTGCGTTTGATAGTTCGTCATCATCATGGCCATGTTCATCTTTTTGTACTTGCTCGCCACAAGAGAAAAATAATGTGACTAGTAAAATGGAGTATATTATTCTGATGCTCATAATTTTAATTTTTAAAATAGTGCAATTGAAAAAGAGCTTTCATGTAATTTTCTAAGGCGGTAATTCCGTCGAGTTCAGTCTGCAAAGCACTATTTATAAGCTGTGCAAAGCCTAAATAATCAATAGCACCTTCTTTATATGCAAATAATGCTCCTTTGCGTTGTGCTTCTGCTAAAGGAAGGGCATCTCGCTCGTAAAATCGCCAACTACTTTCCCATTTTTCATAAGTTTGAAGTGCAATCTTATAATCGGTTTCTAACTGCTTAGAGATGAATCGAGCGTTATTTTCTGCGGATTTTACGTCAATCTCTGCTACTCTTTTCTTGGCTTTGTCGAGGCCTGACAGAAATGGGACGGATATTCCAGCTTGATAGCTGTAAAAACCGTTAGTGCCGTCTACGCGCTGTACACCGCCTTGCAGGTTGAGCTTTGGCAAAAGATTGGAACGCCTAGCCGACAACTCTGCTTCCGCAGATTCTAATTGTTTGCTGGCCAATACTTGGTTTTGATGTTGACTAGTATCGAACTCCGGAAGCATCTGTTCGCTTTTTAAAACCTCTAAATCATCCGTTGGTACATAAAAAACATCGGAGAACAGCCAAAGGTTCAAGCTTTGCAAGGCAATCTGTAAATCGTTGTCAGCTTGCTGTTGTTTATTCCTGTTCTGTAAAATCTGATTTTTGGCAGCATTGAACTCTAGTTTAGAGATGGCTTCTACCTCATAATTCAAGTTGATCGTTGTACCGAATCCGATGTAAACGGAATCCATCTGTTGGTATAATTCATACACACGCTGTTGCAAGTAGGCTTTTGTATAGGCCTGTTTTACTTGCTGTTCCACCTCCATTACAGAAAGATCATAGGCGGCTTCGACAACTTCCAACTGACGTTTTTGCCATTTTTTTGTCGGACCAATAGAAAATAGGGCGATGTTCTGCTGTCCCAGTCCGATGGTCGTATAAACACTTCCGCCATTACCAATTTCCTCGCCTCCCGTAAATACTTTTGTTGACCCAAAATTATTTGCATTGGCTTTGAGTGCCTCTTGCTTTTCAACCTGTAATAACTTATTTTGTAAGGTCGGATAGTTTGACTTGGCAAGTTCTACGGCTTCCGACAGACTTATTTTAATTGGAGGTTGCTCTTGCGCATGTCCCAAATAAGTTCCTAAAAACAATACTAAAACTGTTGCAATAGTTGTCATCCTTTTATTGGGATAAAAGTTAAATTTACCTTCTTCTACCCAATGATATAAAATTGGTAAAATAAAAAGCGTTAAAAGCGTAGATATCAATAGGCCGCCTATAACTACGGTAGCTAAAGGACGCTGCACTTCAGCACCTGCACTAGAAGATATGGCCATAGGCACAAATCCTAAAATGTCGGTAAAAGCAGTTAGCATTATTGGTCGTATCCGACGTGTTGTTCCCTGTAGAATACGGTCTTTTAAACTAACAACACCCTCTTCCTTTAATTCATTAAGACCGTTTATCATCACCAATCCATTGAGGACGGCGACGCCGAAAAGAACAATAAAACCAACTCCTGCCGAGATACTGAACGGCATATCCCTTGCCCAAAGAGCAAAAACACCCCCAATAGTTGCTAATGGAATGGCCAAGTAGATGATTAGTGTCTGTCTAAGGGAGCGTAAAGCGAAATATATAAGAATAAAAATGAGAAATAAGGCTACGGGTACCAATGTTTTTAATTTTGCTGTGGCCCGTTCCAGATTCTCAAAGGCACCACCGTATCGAATAAAATATCCAGGAGGTAACGTAAGTTCGTTCTCTAAGACATTCTGTATGTCCTCAACCACAGACTGTACATCACGGTTACGAATATTGATACCTACATAAGTCCTTCGATTGGTATTATCCCTACTAATCTGCATCGGTCCTGGGTTAAAGCTTATATCGGCTACTTCACGCATAGGAATTTGATCACCGGAGGGAAGGTCTATATACAGATTTTCCAAATCATCGAGATTTTGGCGGTATTTCTCCTGAAAACGGACCACAAGGTCAAAACGTTTTTCCCCTTCAAAAATCACACCCGCTTTAGCACCTGCGAAAGCTGCTTTCACAAAAACATTCAGGCTATTAATCTGTAAGTTATATTGTGCCAATTTATCTCGGTCATAGCGGATGTTGATCTGAGGCAAACCCGTAGTAGCCTCTACCTTTAAATCTCCTACTCCGGGGATATTGGTGATGAGCTTTTCTATTTCCTGTGCTTTTGTGGCCAATATCTCTAAATCTTCCCCATATAATTTAACCGCTACATCTTGGCGCACACCTGCAATTAACTCATTAAATCGCATCTCTATAGGCTGGGTAAATTCAAAATTTACTCCAGGTAAAATACTCACTGTCTCCTTTATCTTTTCTATTAATTCTTCTTTGCTTTCTGCCGAAACCCATTCGCTTTTTGGTTTTAGTATAATGAAGGAGTCAGCAATATCCATGGGCATAGGATCCGTAGGAACATCTGATTGCCCAATACGACTAATTACCTGATTAGCTTCTGGGAAATTAGCCTTGATCAGTTGTTCCACTTTAGTCGTAGTGGCGATGGTTTCTGACAAGGAACTTCCTGGTTTGCAAATGACATGGAATGCAATGTCCCCTTCATCAAGCGTAGGAATGAATTCCCCTCCTAACCTACTAAACGTAAAAACTGCAAGTGCCAATAATGCTAATGTGATACTGATAACCACACCTTTTTTTCGTTGTGATTTTTCTAGCAAAGGTGTGAATTTTCGTTCGACCCATTTCACAAAACGTTCTCCCCAAATTATTCTATCCGTGGTTGGCCTTAAAAATACGGATGAAACCATAGGAACATAGGTAAGGCAAAGAAGCATCGCACCTACCATTGCAAAAATAAAGGTCAAAGCCATGGGACGGAACATCTTTCCTTCGATACCTTCCAAGGCTAAAATTGGAATAAAAACAATCAAAATAATCAGCTGGCCAAAAAAGGCGGCATTCATCATCTTCTTAGAAGCTTCCGATGCAATCCTATTTTTAGCTTCAGCATCTACTCCTTTATTTTTCTTTAAATGGCGGTACATTAGGAATACGGTACTTTCTACAATAATAACCGCCCCGTCTACGATAATACCAAAATCGATGGCCCCCAAACTCATTAGATTAGCAGAAACACCAAAAATATGCATACAGATAAATGCAAATAATAAGGAAAGAGGAATTGTTGAGGCAACGATGAGTCCGCCACGCCAATTGCCTAAAAGCAGTACCAAGACCAAGATAACGATAAGACCACCTTCCAAGAGATTCAATTTTACGGTATTCGTGGTTTTGGCAATTAGGTCACTACGATCTAAGAACGGATTAATGGAAACCCCTTCTGGCAAGGATTGTTGAATCTGATCCATGCGTGCTTTTACATTCTCTACTACAGCATTGGAGTTGGCGCCTTTCAGCATGAGCACCGTTCCGCCCACCGTCTCGCCATCCCCATTTTTGGTCATAGCGCCATAACGGATATCCGACCCAATGGCTACAGTACCAATATCCTTTATGCGAATGGGAATACCATTTACGGATTTTACTACCGTTCTCTCAATGTCGCTCACGTTGCGAACCATACCTTCTCCCCGAACAAAAATCGCTTTACGATTACGCTCTATATAAGCACCACCAGTATTTTGATTATTATTTTCCAAGGCGGTGAAGACCTCTAAAATTGTGATTCCGGCAGAGCGCAGTACTTTAGGGTTCACGGCAACCTCATATTGTTTAGTATTACCACCAATAGCATTCACTTCTACTACGCCGGGCACCATGGCCATTTGTCTTTTGATAATCCAATCTTGCATGGTACGGAGTTCCGTTACCGAATAATCATCCTTATGAGCTTCGTCTACCTCCAAGATATATTGGTAAATCTCGCCTAAACCCGTAGAGATGGGACCCATGTAGGGTTCGCCAAATCCTTCTGGAATATCCTTTTGGATTTCGGGTAGTTTTTCGGCTACAAGTTGGCGTGGTAGGTAGGTACCTATATCATCATCAAAAACGATGGTTACAACCGAGAGGCCACTTCTTGAAATGGAACGGATTTCTGTAACGTCCGGCAGGTTGCTCATGGCAACTTCTATAGGATAGGTCACAAATTGTTCTATGTCCTCCGTACCCAAATTTGGCGACTGGGTAATAATTTGTACTTGATTATTGGTGATGTCAGGTACGGCTTCTATAGGGACTTGAGTAATGCTCCAGATACCACCTCCAATAATAAGCAGAGTGAGCAGTCCGATAATAAATTTATTACGGATTGAAAAATCAATAATTCTGTTGATCATAAAATAGTATTAATTCAGTTGAACTGTAGGAACACGCCACTGCAATGCACGCCCCTATTGATGCTAATAAATGCATCGTTTAAATCCTATAAAAATGAATTATACTTGCGGAGGTTGGAAAAGGGATTCCTGAAATCTGGAATTAATTTGGAAGGTGTAGATGTCGAATTTTTGCTTTATGTCAGATTTTAATATCCTCAGCGTAAATAAATTAGTAGCGGTTATAAAAACCAAAGGATGACAGCATTGATGAGTGGAATGCGCGGGTGATTGATGATTATCAGAACCTGGATGATGTTCGCCATTATCGGATTCACTACTCAAATAATCTTCAGCTACGTATTCAAAAAATGTATCGCCATGCACTTTAGCATGATCTTGGTAATGGGAAATAAAATTTGAAACCAATTCAATCTGCTCGCATAAATCCATGTCCCGTGCCATCCCTTGAAAAAGGAACATAAAAGACATTAATAAAGCTGCTGTTTTTTTCATTTCTATAAACAAATATACTACTATAAACATGCAACCGAGTTGCAAAGTGATACAATTACAGACACCTTTTACGGTCTTGTTTAATCAAGTGTATCTTTTTTCATAACTGATAATTAAAGTATTTTTTAAAGGGTTCGTTCAGCTGTATTCTGTTTTTTGACCAGTGATTCCAAATGAAAATTTAATTCACACTACCACAGGTTTATATGAAACTACCCTTACTTCCTACATACCTGGAAACGATATTTCTACTAGTATTAGATCATGCATGAAGAAGGTCAAGATTTTTTAATTAAAAGCAACGACAAACACATGCGCTTTCTTCTCAGTTCTCCAATAAAGAAAGCATTTTCTTAGGGGCAATGTACTCAAAATAACGATTTGTTACTCGGAATGATTTATCTAAGAGCACTATAGCAGGTAGTGAAAAAGGTGTTCCCTCTCTAGAGGCCAGTAGTAATGGAATGTCATGAACAGCGTTTCTCTTTTTGCCATATGCTTTGTTTTCAAACTTTTGACCATCAAATAGTATTGTATCCCTGCTTTCGGCATCCATTTTTACAGCATAATACTCTTGGTTCAATTTGCTTATAACATCTAGATTTTTATAGGTTGTTTGTTCCATCTTTTTACAGTAAGTGCACCATTCTGCATAAAAGTCTATGAATACTTTCTTTGGCTTTACCGCCAAGGAATCCTGCAATTGCTCAAAAGTTAACCATGTTACTTTTTGTTCTTGGGCATGTAGATTATCTTCAGGAAAGATCATCACGCCTAGGCAAAATATATAAAATGCTATTTTTTTCATTATTAATATTCTTAAAAAAAGAGCCGCCACCAATCATCGCTTTTGAATTACCAGTCCTTTTACATGACTACGAACGGCCCTTTCTAAACTAAACTCAAACTTAAATCATTAATGTAATTTTCCAAACTTTAACCCAAAGAAAAAAGTTCTTGGCGCAATAGGGCCATAGACATAATCCGAATCCCTTGTTGGGCCACTATCAAAATCATCCTGATAGCTATTGAATATATTTTTTACTCCCGCAGAGAACGTGACCATAAAATCATCGTTAAAATCTACATGTGATTCTAGCTTTATATTCAAATCAAAGAAAGAACCTACTTCGTTCAATTGTAAAAATCCGGTATCGCTTATAACAAGTGGCACCGTCATACCGCCGGTATACGTTCCTGTAATATCTACATTAAAAAGTTCCGTAGGAATCCAAGACGTATTCAAGTAGCCATAAAAGTTAGGGTTTCTAACGAATTCATCTACAACGATATCCGATTCTCCAGGGGTGCCATCGGTCTCAAATAATATTTGAGATTCATCATACTTTGCTTTTTGTAAGGTACCACCCAACTGAAAACGCCACGCTGGGTCTGGGGATACACCAAATTCAAAATTAGTACCGTAAACACGTGCGCCCTCCCCATTTCTGACTTCCTCCAAGATAGAACCGTTATCCAGTACCGAACCTGTACTTACAAGAGTAAATGGGTCTTCCAAGGTGGTGAAAAATCCTTCTAGCAAAAAATCTAGCTGTACTAAATTAATATTTTTCGAATAATTTAATGAGCCTGTGTAGGCATTGGAATACTCAGTATTTAAATCATTAGATAGGATAACAAATTGTGGTTCTCCACCCACGCTAGAAATATGTAAATCTTCGTTAAAGGCCTGTGGTGCTCTAAAACCTCGGGCGTAACCACCACGGAATTTCAAATCTTCCAAAAGTTCATAAGAAATCGTTAACCTAGGGGAAAAGGCCGTCTGGTTAATATCCACGGCTCGGTTGATTCCTCCAATAGAATAATCCCCATCCACCTTCACATTATCAACGCGGGTTCCAATAAGCGCAGTAAATTTTTCACTGGGTCTCCATTCATATTGTGCGTAGCCTCCCAAAGCATTTACGCTCTGGTCTATAAGGCGATTATAACCGGGAATCTGATCTTTAGTTTCGGTATGGTTGAATTCCGTACCCACGGTAAGCACATCCTTATTCTTAAACGCTTTTGTGAACTGTACGCCGTTTACCCAAGCCAAATCTCGGGTACTCCCAAAAGCATTGTTAGCCAAAACACTGTCTTGCCGAGTACGTCCCCCACCAAGACCTCCATAATAACTGTCTCTATTGGTGTAGGAGGCGGAAGTATACACCTGAAACTGACTGGTATTGTCCTTGCTATTGATATCATAATCCACACCACCGATAAAGGTATCATGATCTAGCTCTTCTGTAATATCAGTGAATTGTGGTGCAAGGTCTAACTTGTTTCCACCCCGTCTATATTCTCGTATGGCGGTAAGATTTAACGCTATTTTGCTACGTCCGTTTGGCCTTATAAACGCTTTGGCGCCAACGGTATTGTTTCGCAATTCTACCAATTCGGTAAAACCATCATCGTTGGCATCCCATGCTTCTCTGTTTCGGTAGGTACCAAACATCGTAACACCACTATTTAGATCATCTGCCACTACAGAAGTATTGAACGTTAGCATTTTATCCGCAGCTTCGCCATTTACAAAAGCCAAGTTAGAGCCAATTTCCCAAGTATTTAGTATAGGATCCTTTGTTATCACGTTAACCGTTCCGGCAATTGCATTAGAACCATATAAAGCAGATCCGCCACTCCGCACAATCTCTACCCGTTCTATGATATTGGTTGGTATTTGTTCCAAACCATATACGCCTAGCAATGAAGTAAATACAGGTCTGCTGTTTAATAGTACTTGCGTGTACCCACCAGAAAGCCCGTTCAGGCGCACCTGCGTAAATCCGCAGTTTTGGCAATTGGTTTCCACCCTAACACCTGGTGCATAGTTTAGTCCGTCTGCCAAAGTAAGGGATTGTGTCGCCGTTAATAATCTGGGTTGTATGGTAGACACCACTACAGGGGCGTTTCTACGGGCAACGCGATTACGGGTGGCACTCACTACCACTTCTTCCAAACCTAATGCATCTTCCAACAACTCAAAATCTAGTGTCAAGGTTTGATTGTCAGTTATTGTAATTTCCTTAACCATACTTCTATAGCCTTGTGAACTTACTTGTATGCTGTGTGTTCCCGCTGGTACTTTTAATGTATAGTTACCTCGTTTATCAGATGTTGCACCTTGAGAACTATTTTTCACGTATACTGAAGCAAAAGGTACTGTCTCATCTCCAGATAAAACCCTACCACTAATAGTTGCGCTTTCGGTTTGACCAAAAAGACCTAAGAGCGGAAAGAGTAAAACAAAAAAAGCTATTTTTCTTGAAATCATTTTCTATAATTTTGAATAAGTATAATTAATATTTAGGCAAACCTAATAATTTTTAATTGAAGGATAAAATGTATCTTTACTTTTTATTTGAAAATTATGTTTACACAATCAGAAGAAAACTACTTAAAGGCTATATTTCATTTACAGGAAGAAGTGGATGGGGGAATATCTACCAGTAGTCTTTCCGAAAAATTAAATACAAAAGCGGCGTCCGTTACAGAAATGATAAAGCGACTAGCGGAAAAAGAACTAGTGGATTATCAGAAATATTACGGCGTAAAATTGACGAATACGGGTAGGAAACATGCCTTACTCATTATTAGAAAGCACCGATTGTGGGAGTACTTTTTAGTAGAACGACTTAATTTTAATTGGGACGAAGTGCATGATGTTGCTGAACAACTAGAGCATATTAAATCTCCGAAACTAGTAGAAGAATTAGACGCCTTTTTAGGCCGACCGGAATATGATCCGCACGGAGACCCGATTCCCGATGCCAAGGGTAATTTACCTAAATCACCAAAGCAGAAGCTGTCTCATTTAAAACAAGGAGACAAAGGAATTTGTAAAGGTTTTAATGATAATTCTTCGGCATTTTTGCAATTTGTGGCCAAACAGGACATTGGATTGGACACGCCTATTAAAGTAGTAAACATTGAATCTTTTGACCAAAGTATGACGGTATTGGTAGATAAAAAAGAAGTATTACTATCCAAAACGGCCACAGATAACATCTACATTGAAAACTGAATGATTGGTCTTCAAAAACACTCCTAAATATTAAAATGAAAAAAATTATTACCATACTCTGTATTACCGTCCTTTTTGCAAGTTGTAATGACGTAAAGAAAACCACGGATGGGAAACTAAATATCGTGACCACGACCTCAATGATCACAGATCTGGTCAGGAATATTGGCGGAGATTCTGTAAACGTGCAAGGACTCATGGGAACTGGAGTAGATCCACATCTATATAAAGCAAGTGAGGGCGATGTTTCCAAACTCACCAATGCGGATGTGGTATTTTATAGTGGACTTCATTTAGAGGGGAAGCTGGTAGATGTATTTGAGAAAATGGGTAGAAAAACCAATACGATTGCCTTGGCCGAAGTACTGGACAAAAACAAGCTGATAGGGTCTGAATATTTCGCCTCCAGCTTTGACCCTCATATTTGGTTCAATATCCAGTATTGGAAACAACTCACCAATTTCTTGACAGAAGAATTAAGCAGATTGAATCCTAAAAACGCTAGTTTTTTCCAAAAGAACCAAACACGTTATTTACTACAATTAGACGCGCTTGAAAATGACATTAAAGAAACCATAGCGACGCTTCCTGAGGAAAAAAGAGTCTTAGTTACAGCACATGACGCCTTTAATTATTTTGGTGAAGCCTATGGTTTTGAGGTCGTTGGCCTACAAGGCCTAAGTACAGCAACTGAAGCAGGCGTGCAAGATGTTCAAAATCTAGCTAAACTCATTATCGATAAAAAAGTACAAGCTATTTTCGTGGAAACCAGCGTACCCAAACGCACTATTGAAGCACTACAACAAGCCGTTCTATCTAAAGGATTTAAAGTTGAAATCGGAGGAACGCTTTATTCCGATGCACTAGGAAATACAGGCACTGATGAAGGCACTTATTTAGGCATGTTTCGGTATAATGTGAATACGATTGTAGAGGCGTTAAAGTAGTGGGTAGTTTGTAGAGCGCAGTAAAAAAGTATTTGACTGTTGTAGTTGGCAGTAATTAGTAAAAAAACAAACGCCTTTGAGAGGCGCGTAATAATTGGCTAAATTTTAGAAAAAGGGTAACGTGACGAAGTAATCTTTTTAAAACTAGATGAATTGACTACATCTAGCTAGAAACTTGAATTTGTATTTTAATTTAGAACACCATGAGCAATAACCTTCCTGCCATACAAATAGATGACCTTACCGTAGCATACGATTACAAACCGGTCTTATGGGATATTGACCTCGTGATTCCTGAAGGTGTCCTAATGGCGATTGTTGGTCCAAACGGAGCTGGAAAATCTACGTTGATTAAATCAATTTTAGGGATTATAAAACCCATTGCCGGTACCGTACAAGTCTTTGGCAAACCCTATAAAAAACAAGTAGACAAGGTAGCCTATGTACCTCAAAAAGGGAGTGTAGATTGGGATTTTCCCACTACCGCCCTCGATGTTGTCATGATGGGTACCTACGGAAGTCTAGGCTGGATCAAACGTCCCGGACAAAAAGAAAAGAAAGCATCCTTGGAAGCCTTGGAAAAAGTAGGGATGTTGGAGTTTAAAAGTAGGCAAATAAGCCAATTAAGCGGCGGACAGCAACAACGTATTTTTCTTGCCCGTGCCTTGGTACAAAATGCAGAAATTTACCTGATGGACGAACCTTTTCAAGGCGTGGATGCCACCACAGAAAAAGCAATCATTAATATACTTAAAGAGTTACGCCATGCAGGGAAAACATTAATCGTTGTGCACCATGATTTACAAACAGTTCCTGAATATTTTGATTGGGTCACCTTTCTTAATGTAAAGGGAATAGCATCGGGTCCTGTAATGGATATTTTCAATGATGACAATCTTACCAAAACCTACGGGATAAACTATAAAGTAGCGGTAAATCAATAGCCATGGAACTAATGGATTTTTTCACGGACTATACCTTGCGTACCATTACGCTAGGCACCGCTATTTTGGGTGCTGTTTGTGGCATGCTGGGCAGTTTTGCTGTTCTACGTAAACAAAGCCTTTTAGGGGACGCAATTTCACATGCTGCGCTTCCAGGAATCGCGATTGCCTTTTTAATTACTGGGGTTAAGGATGCAAACTATATTTTATTAGGGGCACTTGTTAGTGGTCTTGTGGGAACCTTTTGGATTAAGGGTATTGTAAAGCGTACACGATTAAAAAGTGATACAGCCCTAGGGCTCATTCTTTCTCTATTTTTTGGTTTTGGAATGCTACTCCTCACCTTTATTCAAAAAATGCCAAACGCGAACCAAGCGGGCCTAGATAAATACCTTTTTGGTCAAGCCGCAACCTTGGTAGAGAAAGATGTGTGGATTATGGCCACTGTAACCGGTATAAGTCTATTGGTACTCCTTTTATTTTGGAAAGAGCTTAAACTCTTACTATTTGATGCGGATTATACCAAAACCTTGGGCTTCAACACCCGTTTCTTAGATATTTTAATCACCACTTTTATCGTACTAGCAATCGTCCTAGGCCTGCAAACCGTTGGCGTAGTACTTATGAGCGCTATGCTTCTCGCGCCTGCTGCTGCTGCCAGGCAGTGGACCAATAGCCTAGGCGTGATGGTTATTTTAGCCTCTGTTTTTGGAGCATTTTCAGGAGTTTTTGGAACCGCGATTAGCGCCAGCCAGAACAACCTATCAACAGGGCCTGTTATCGTTTTGGTGGCAGCGGCTTTTGTAGTTATCTCCTTTATCTTTTCACCAGGACGCGGATTGCTGTTTAGAGAAATTCGGTTTAGAAGAAACCGGAGGGAACTCCACCTTAAAAAGACCTTAACTTTTATGTACCACATTGCCAAGAATCACGAAAGTGTATCGCATCCGCATGCTATTCGTATCCTCAACAATTTCCAGGGTTTTACCAGAAAAACATTAACCAAATTAGAAGAAAAAGAATTTGTTTATATTACTGGTAGCGACTGGGCCATGACAGAAAAAGGCTATGTAGAAGCGGAATCTATTTTTAACCAAATAGGAAAAAATAATGACTAACGCGCAAATAGAAATACAACTGATCGCTGCTTTAGTAGCGGTTGCCTGCGCTTTGCCTGGTACTTTTTTAGTACTAAGAAAAATGGCGATGATTAGCGATGCTATTAGTCATGCCATCCTTCCGGGTATCGTTTTAGGCTTTTTCATAACACAAGATTTGAATTCGCCCTTACTTATTTTATTGGCGGCACTTACAGGCGTTATCACCGTGGTTCTGGTAGAATTTATACAAAAGACAGGCTTGGTAAAAGAAGATACGGCTATCGGATTGGTTTTCCCCGCTTTGTTCAGTATCGGAGTTATTCTCATTGCCAAAAATGCAAATGATGTTCATTTAGATATCGATGCAGTACTGCTAGGTGAACTGGCATTTGCCCCCTTTGACCGACTCCTAATATCAGGAACAGATATGGGACCTAAATCCCTTTGGGTTATTGGGATTATCTTATTGATTTCCGTAGTACTGTTGTTTTTATTCTTCAAAGAGCTGAAATTGAGTACGTTTGACAAAGGTTTGGCCACTACCTTAGGGTTCTCTCCTGTACTACTTCATTACGGACTTATGACAGTTTCATCAGTTACTATTGTGGGTGCTTTTGATGCCGTTGGTGCCGTTTTGGTCGTTGCGCTTATAATAGCACCTGCTGCAACTGCCTATTTACTCACAGACGACCTAAAACGAATGTTGTTGTTAAGCTGTTTGTTTGGTGTCATAGCTGCTATAGCTGGTTACTGGATGGCAAATATTCTGGACGCCTCTATCGCTGGCTCTATGACAACTGTCTTGGGCATCCTATTTTTATCCGCCTATTTGTTCTCCCCAAAACAAGGGGTTTTGTACGGATTT
>RCNB010001177.1_pt1 | contig 20439 bp, 17 predicted proteins | sample 2041321 | NCBI WGS metagenome assembly RCNB01 (sample SAMN09708232, study PRJNA481090) | Marine sediment metagenome, whole genome shotgun sequencing project. | reverse complement strand
TGAAGATATAAATCGCTTAAATGATAGTTATGTACGCCTGGGTGATGTCTACTTTGTATCAAGTAACTATAAAATGGCCATTGTGAATTATGAAAAAGTAATCACAGCCGATGGTACGAACAAAGATTATGCACATTTTCAACGTGCAATGAGCTATGGATTTACAGGAAAAAATAATGATAAAATTTTAGATCTTACTAAATTTCTCGCCGCTTATTCAAAATCTACATATCGTGATGATGCTTTTTATGAACTGGGAAACTCTTACGTTAGAATCAATAAGAATGACGAAGCATTAGAAGCTTATGACAACTTACTAAAATATCATAAACGCAGCTCATATGTACCTAAATCATTGTTAAAACAAGGGCTTGTTTACTACAATATAGAAAGAGATAATCAAGCATTAGATAAATACAAAAGGGTCGTAAAGGAATATCCTGATACTGATGAAGGAAAACAGGCAGTTGCCAACGCACGGCAAATTTATGTCGACTTAGGACGTGTAGATGAATATGCAGATTGGGTCAAGGATGTTGATTTTGTTGAAGTTACTAGTGATGAACTTGACAATGATATGTATGAATCTGCTGAAAAACAATATTTGCAGAATAACCGTAAAAAAGCCATTACCGCTTTCACAAAATATATTGAGCGTTTCCCGAAAGGGGCGCATACGCTAGGGGCTAATTTTTATCTGGCAGAATCACTCTTTGCTGAAAAACAAGTAGCTACCTCCGAAAAAAATTATAGCTATGTTACTAGTCAAGAACGTAATGAGTATACCGAGCAGGCTTTGTCGCGCTTGGCACAAGTACATCTAGAAGCTGATAACTGGAAAAAAGCAATGCCTGTTTTAGCAAGGCTTGAAGAGCAAGCTGATTTTCCACAAAACATCACATTTGCCCAAAGCAACTTAATGAAAGGGTACTACGAACTTGAACAATATGAAGATGCTGTCGCCTATGCAGAAAAAGTATTGAAAAGACCAAAATTAGAAAATCGAGTGCAATCTGATGCTAAGGTGATTATTGCACGTTCTGCCATTAAAACAGGCGATGAGATAAAAGCTGAAAAGGCATACAAAGAAGTTGGGAAAATTGCCCAAGGAGAATTAAAAGCTGAATCAATATATTATGACGCTTACTTTAAAAATAGTGAAGGAAACTATAAGGTTTCAAATACTGTAGTTCAAAAATTAGTTTCTGATTATGCGGCATATAAGTATTATGGTGCCAAAGGCCTGCTTATAATGGCCAAAAACTTTTACGGTTTAAAAGATGCCTATCAGGCAACTTATATTTTAGAAAGTGTAATTAAAAATTTTAAAGATTATAAAGATGTTACCGACGAGGCGAAGGCTGAACTGCAAAGAATAAAAACAGAAGAAGCAAAAACCAACGAATCTGTAAACCCTAACGGAAACTAAAAATCAACTTGTCATTCTGAGTGTAACGAAGAATCTAAAAATACTTATGAAAAAATATATCTTAGTATTCATATTATGTACATTGACTACAGTACTCTTTAGTCAAGAAAAAAAAAGAGATACACTAGATACTGAGGTCATTAATGTGGTAAAACCATATACCCCGACAGTATCCGATGCCTTTAAAATAAAAATAGCTCCAGAGGTTAACGATACTAAAATCAATCAAAAAAACCCAATTGCGTATTCAATTTTTTCTGTGCCGGTAGCCTCTACATTTACCCCAGCAAAAGGAAAGGCGAAAGTATTAAGAGTTGATCCAAGTGCACCTATTTATGAAAATTATATCACTGCTGGTTTTGGTAATTTTGGCACTCCGGCTGTAGAGTTATTCGCTCATGGTAATACCTCTCGTTACAACGAATTTGGCGGATTCTTAAAATATCTTTCTTCTCAAGGGGGCATCGACGATGTCATACTCGATAATGACTTTTTAGATACTCGTTTAGACCTTTTTTATAAGCAAGAAGAACGTGATTTTGATTGGCAATTAAATGGTGGGTTTAGATATCAGAAGTATAATTGGTATGGCCTACCCTCAAGTCTTAATTTTGACCAAAATACGATCAATAGTATTGACGAAGCGCAAAATTATACAGAGATTTATCTTGGCGGAAAAATAAACTATAATGATTCTTTTTTTCAAGGAAGCACCCTAGAATTAAGTCGCTTTACAGATAACGAAGCAAGTAGTGAAATTCACTTATTGGCAAAGCCAAAAATCGAGTTCCCCATAGCTTCAGAGTATATCAATTTAGAAACGAGAATAGAAGTATTAAAAGGTGAATTCATTTCGAATTATGACAACACTAACGACATCGATTACACGTATTTAAACCTCGGTATCAATCCAAATTTCGAAGTGTTACGCGATAATTTAACGATAAACTTAGGGGTCGACATCGTTTATAGTGGTGCATCGGGCACAAGTGAAAGTAAGGTCTATTTTTATCCAAAAGTTACCGCGTCATTTATACTAATTGACCAAATAGCGACAATATATGCTGGTGCCCTAGGGGGATTGCAACAAAATTCATATCGTGATTTTGCTTATGAAAATCCGTTTGTATCACCAACTTTAAACATCTTGAGAACAGACCAACAGCTCAACGCTTTCGGAGGTATTCGAGGTAAATTGGCATCAAACGTAAGTTATAATTTAAAAGGTGGTTATATGAATGAAATTGACAAGCCTCTATTTAAATTAAACGCATCAAAAACCGATGGAATTATTGAAGTTGGTAATGGATATGAGGCTGGTAATTCATTTCAAGTTGTCTATGACGAGGTAACAACATTATATGCTTTTGCGGAAGTAAGTGTTGATTTTTCAAAACAGTTAAAATTTGGTGGAAATATTACGTATAATAATTACACGACTACTAATGAAGCAGCCCCTTGGGGATTGCCAAATTTAAGCGCTACGGCTTTTGCCAATTACAATGTTAACAAGTGGTTTGCAGGTGCTGATTTATTTTTTGTAGGACAAAGAAACGATGAATTGCTATTCGATATACCAGGTGTATTACCACCAGCCAATGCTCCTATATTAGACGTTGGAAATTATGTAGACTTGAATTTAAATGCAGGCTATAAGTTTACAGAAAGACTTACTGCTTTTGCAAAAGTTAATAATGTGTTTGGAAGTAATTATGAAAAATATACCAACTTTAAAGTGCAAGGATTACAAGTCTTTGCAGGGTTGACGTATAAGTTTGATTTACAATAAAATCAAAAAATCACCCGTACAGTAGTTGAGACAAGAAGCCTTGTGATCAAAATAAACAAGGTTAAATACGCTTAGAATTCAAGACTGTATCACAACAAAATTGTCATTTTGAGTGGCGTTATGTGTTTCCCTTTTCCCTTTTAACATAACGCTGCTTGATCTGGCTATTAGCTATACATTTTCTCGTAATAGTCTTTATAAGCTCCAGAAGTTACATTGTGGAGCCAACCTTCATTTGTCAAATACCAATCTATTGTCTTTGCTAAACCTTCTTCAAAAGTAACAGATGGTTTCCAACCCAATTCTTTATTTAATTTAGTAGCGTCAATAGCATAGCGTCTATCATGACCAGCTCTATCTTTTACATAACTAATTAATTCTTTTGAAGTTCCGGCAACTCTGTCTAGTTTTTCATCCATTTGCTTACATAACAACTGAATCAAATCTAAGTTAGTCCACTCATTAAAACCTCCAATATTATAGGTTTCACCTCTTTTTCCTTGATGGAAAATAAGGTCAATTGCTTTGGCGTGATCTTCAACGAATAACCAATCACGCGTGTATTGACCATCTCCATAAACTGGTAATGCCTTATTATTTTTAATATTATTAATAAATAATGGAATTTTGCGCCATAGTTATTGGAACAATTACTAATTACAAAAGGTAACTCATAGGTATTACCAAAAGCTCTTACCATATGATCAGAAGCAGCTTTAGATGCCGCATATGGTGATTGAGGATCATATGATGTGGTTTCGGTAAATAATCCTGTTTTGCCTAAAGAACCATATACCTCATCGGTCGAAACATGATAGAATAATTTATTATCGTAATTGCCATTACACATATCGCGAAATGCATTTAATAGATTGGAAGTACCTATTACATTCGTTTCAATAAAAGCATTCGGATCCTTTATAGAACGATCTACGTGACTTTCGGCAGCTAAGTGAATAACACCATCAAATTCTTCTTTTTTAAATAACCCATTGATAAATTCAATGTCTTTGATATTACCCTTTACAAAGTTATAATTAGAAGCAGTGGCTATATCTTGTATGTTTTCTAGGTTACCAGCATATGTTAATGCATCTAGATTAAAAATTTGATATTCGGGATACTTTGTTACAAATAAACGAACCACATGTGACCCTATAAAACCTGCACCACCCGTTATTAATAATTTTTTTGACATTTCTAACAACTTTTTATTTCAATGTATTAAAGTACAAAACTAAAGAATTTTAATTTTAGTATCTAATATTCATGAAGAACAAAAAAAGTCGATCAAGAGATACAGTTCTATTACTAAAACCTCAAAGTTGCACCGAGTAAAAAGTTAACTGTTGCTTGAGGGTAATAGCCTGAGAAATTTCCTGTTCTCGTACCAGTCGGACTCGTATCATCTGGAAAATCGAAAGATCCAAAATAACCATTTGCAACATATTCTACATCAAATATGTTGTTAACCAGCGCCGTCAATACAATCGATTTGAATACTTTATTTGGCTTAATTTCATAAATAATATTCACATCATTCACAAAGTAGCTTTCTAATTTAGAACTTTCAGCATCAATATTACCCATATACTGCTCACCGACATATTTAGATAATAAACTCAACTGTAAATTTTTAATTGGTTGATAGGTAAAAGCATTTCCTGCTATGACATTAGGTGAAAATGAAAGATTGGTATTTCCAAGATTACGCAGTTCTCCATCGACTAAAGTGACAAAATCTATATTTTTATTACTACTGATGGCAATATTTGGTTGTAATGAAAATTTATTTGACAATTGAATCGTGGCATCGATTTCAAGTCCTAGCCGATAACTCATGTCACTATTTGATCGTACTCTTGAGCCCACATCGTCAATGGCCCCTGTTAGCACCAATTGGTCTTTGTACGCCATATAGTACAGATTGGTATTTAGTTGTATGGTTTCAGTTTTAAAACGCCATCCTAATTCAAAATCATTCAACTTTTCTGGTACTACATTAACATTATCTTCAAAATCATCTCTGTTCGGCTCTCTATTTGCCCTACCATAAGACGCATATATACTGTTGTTACCATTGATTAAATACGTTAATCCTAACTTCGGGTTGAAAAAAGCAAATTGTTCATCGACATCAAGTGTAGCTCTATCAGAAGTTAATCCAGTAGTTTCATAGCTCACGAAGCGTCCTTGCAAATCTATATACGCATTCCATTTAGCGTTCAAATCAAAGCTTGCTTTCGAAAAAACACTAAAGTCGGTTTTTGTCGCATCACTAAAATAGTAACGATCTCTAATATTGGTGCCTGAAGCTAGATTATTTCCCCAGATTACTTCTCCAAAATGATCTCCTTGATAGTTACTATAGGAGAGACCGGTAATAATATCAAGGTCGTCTTTTTTATAATTCACATTAAAATTGGCTACATAAAAATCATTATCTAACCATCTTCGAACAATGACATCACTACCATCTTCAATGAGGTTATTGAAATCTTCGGCAGTTTCACTTTCTTTAAATTGCTCAAAATAGCCTTGTCCTTTCGTAAAATTCAATGCTAAATTTGTCGACCAAAAATCTCCAAAACGCTGATTCCAATGTAACTGATAGTGGTTTTGCTCATAATTGTCAGTTTCATTTTCATAGGTATATGGATTTTGGCGACGATTCTCTTCTAACTGTTCTGCTGTGAGACCAAACCAAGATTGATATGTTTGTTCTGTACCTCCAAAGGTCAGTGCCTTTATTAAGGTATTATCATCAATATATGACCCTTGTAAAAAATATGACTTTAAGTCTGTAAAAGCTCTGTCAACATAACCATCAGAATAGATATTAGATAAACGGCCGACTACTTCTATGTGATCATTTATCAATCCTGTACTCAATTTTACCGTATGTTTTCTTGTTCCAAAAGAACCAAATGAATTAGACACCTCCGCGAAAGCATTTTCAGAAATAGCATCGGTTAATAAATTTAAACTGGCACCAAAAGCTGCAGAACCATTTGTGGAAGTTCCTACGCCGCGCTGTAACTGTAAACTTTGGGTCGAAGATGCAAAGTCACCTAAATTTACCCAAAATGTACCTTGACTTTCGGCATCATTATAAGGAATTCCGTTAATGGTAACATTTACCCGAGTTGCATCAGAACCACGTACACGCAAATAGGTATAACCAACGCCTGCACCTGCATCAGAAGCGGTTACCACTGATGGTAAAAAGTTCAGTAACATGGGTATGTCTTGTCCTAAATTACGTTTTGCAATTTCTTTTTTAGTGAGATTAGAATGTGTTACTGGTGCATTTGCCTTTACACGAACTGCCCTTACAACGGCTTCGTCTAACCGCTCCACTTTAGTTGTGTCGAGTTGTTTTTCTTGAGCATTGAGACTGACTGACAGTACAAATAATGTCAAGAATAAAAATAAATTTTTCATCGATTAAGTCTTTAATCGAATAAAAAGAGGTAATTATTCTTTCGTTTATAATTAATATGAATAAATGAAGCCAAGCTTCATTTTGCACTCGTTAAAAAGATCTACTTGACCTTTTTTTACGCTCGCTTCCTAAACAGCATTACCTGTTCTAGGTTCAATGGGTATGATCTCAGCCGATATTTGGCACCCCTTTTTGAGAACGTTGCAAAATTAGATGCAATTTTTTAATTTAAAAAGATAAAACGTGATTATATTCAATGAGCTTTTTTTACGACTTCATGAGTATATAAAATGTAAAATACTTAAGAACTAAAATCATGAAAACAGCAGTTATAATTATACTGTAGACAAGAAGTCTCTAAATAAAAACAATTTTAGAATAATTATAATAAACCCTTTGTAAGAAGCCTTTTTATAAATAGTAAGAACGCGTGTTTCTAATTAGACAAACCACTTACTCTTTTTTAATTTCCATAAGTTCATACCCTTGATTTATACCCTTCTCGATAGCTGGAACACCACGTTGCATCCATTGAGGTTTTTGGGCTCCCTTTAAATAATAATCAAAGAATTGTGCCATTCTTATATTAAAATCTTTCCTGTTTTGAAGTTTTAAGGGCCAATGTGGTTCACCATTATAGTTGAGAAACCATGAAGGTTTTCCTAAGCGTCGCAAGCTCACAAAAAATTCAATCCCTTGATACCAAGGAACGTGGCCATCAGCATCGTTGTGCATAATAAGTAACGGCGTATTTATTTTGTCAATATTAAATATCGGGGAATTCTCAATATAACGTGCGGGATATTCCCAGGGAGTACCACCTATTCTACTTTGAGAATGCTCATATTGAAACTGACGACTCAAGCCAGTCCACCAACGGATACCTCCATATGCGCTAATCATATTTGGAACCGGAGCTCCTGATTCAGCTGCCTTAAAAATATTTGTTTTCGTTACCAAATAGGCTATTTGATACCCTCCCCAGCTGTGCCCTTGGGTACCGATATTATCTTTATCGACATATCCTTTTTCTATCAAAGATGTTATTCCCGGAATAACACAATTATATGCACTTTCTCCAGGATAACCAATACGGTAATGAATATCAGGATTAAAGATAAGATAGCCCCTGCTTGCATAAAAACTATAATTAATGGTTGATCTTCCGGGTGAAGGTGTCCAATGACGATTAAGACGATTAGAACTTTTTTCATAGAAATTAACAATCATGGGGTACTTTTTCTTAGGGTCAAAATCTTGTGGTTTGACCAACATACCGGTAAGTTCTTTTCCATCTAAGGATGTCCAATTTATAAGCTCGATCGTTCCCCAATTATACTCTTTTTGTTGAGGGTTTGCATCGCTGATAACTGTTTGAGTTTTGAATTTTAAATCTGAAAATCGAATATTTGGAAACTCTTGAAAGGTCTGTCTACTAAAGATTACTTTATCGCTTTGTTGCGCCATCTTAGGCGTAGAATAGCTATAGGGTCCGTCTAACAACTGCTGACCTTTTTTGCCTTTTAAATTGTATTGAAAGTAGCCAGAGTTTTTATTCGTCTCATTAAAAGTGGCAAATAACCAGTTTTTGTTTGGACTTATAGCCCGTTCGTCATCATCTAACTGCAGATATCGATAGCTTGTTTTGTTTTGCCTTCCTTGAGTAAGTTTTATACCGGTTCCATTATCAGGGTTGAAGTGCCAAATATCATAACGGTCATATAAAATAATAGCGTCATCTTGTTCTGTCCAACCGGCAGAGCCATATGAACTTGGATGACGTGGCGCATCATTCAATTCGTTGTAAAAAAGTTTTCCTTTGGTTAGTGCTTTATATTTATTAGTTACAATATTATGGGTAAACCAAGTGCTATCAATGGGGTTATAGCCGTAAGCATACTTTCCATTTGGGCTTAAATTTACAGATCCGGGAACTTTTGTTAAAACAGTATTCCTTTCTCCTGTTTTTATATTGACAACAGCGAAATTTCTAGCACGCATTCCTGTCCATTGACTTTCAAGGCGATATGGGCGCGAGGTACTTACCAATGCATAATTTGCATTTCCCTCATCTCCAATGATAGCACTTGGAAACTCATTATTTGCAATTTGAACCAGTTTATCATTGTTTAAATGAATTACCGTTCGATAAGATTTCTTGATATCATTTTTTAGTTGTAATTCTTGAACAGTGTACAATCTGGGTTCGTTATAGGTCCAAACTTCCACATTGACAATTTCATCATCAATAAGCGTCGTGTCTTTTACAATTGGTGGTTCGGCCAAACCAAAAAACAATTTTGACTCATCTTTAGAAAAAAGTGTCTTCCCGTCAGAAGATACCCTATAACCTTTAGGAGAAGAGTCAGCATCAAGCATTTTTTTTGCCTGTAATTTGTCTTCGCTCCAATAATATAATTCATTCGGCCTTACCTGAACTTTGGTGGTGTCAGGATCAACTACAAAAGCAAGATTTTTACCTGTTTCACTAAAATTAAGTTGATAGTATTTTGCCTTTTTTGTTTGATAAACTTCAGTAAGTTGATTGTTATCTAAATTTAATACATAAACTCCAGAACTTGTTTTATCAGATTCTCCTGTGCTTGTAAAAGCAAAACGTTTTCCCTTTTTTGCAAATGAAAAGTTAGTAACATACTTAAAAGTGTCCTGTTTTTTCGTTACTAAATTTCTCAATACCAAATGATAACCGTTCTCATTACTTACTTTTTTAACCTTTTTCTTTTCTTTATTACCTAAAGTATCTTTCTTTTGTTTCTTTTCGGCTTTAATTTCCTCAAGAAGATAGGCTACATATCCAGACCACTTTTGAGGGATTTTATAAGATTTTATATTAGCTATTTTTGTTAAAGATTTATCATTTGTATTATAAATACCCAGAGAATCTTTGGGCATTTTATTCTTTTTCACCTTTCTCCGCTTCATATCCGAAATACTGTCTTTCCAAGGTTTTATGGTGAACAAAGCAAACCGTGAATCGTACGTGAATTGCCCTTTTTGACCCCTTGGATATTCGAAAACTGTTGTCGCTTTGTTGTTTTTAATCTTTAAAAAATGATTCTTTTCTCCTTCTTCAAGAGAATACATTATCAGATTTCCTTTTGGTGAAATACTTTCATTTTTAATAGTTTTCCAAATGTCAAAATCAGAATGGTCTAAAATTTTCTTTTGTGCAAATGATAAAGTTGTCAAAAGAATAACTAGGAAGAATAGAGTTGGTTTCATAGGGATGTGTTTAACTTTAAGACATAAATATACTATAAATCAATATTATTGTATGTATTTACTATAAATTATACTGCCCAAACCGGATATAGAATAGAAAAAAGATGACTTTCCTTTTTCTATTCTATATCCGGTTTTTTTCTTGAGCCCTTTTTTTCTGAAAGTTTCTTTTTGGAAGTAAGTCTTTTTCGAATAGAAGCTTTAGAAGGTCTCGTATTTTTTCTCTTTTTTGGTCGAATAAGACCTGTCGTAATCAAATCAAGAAAACGCTTTATGACAATTTCTTTGTTTTTATGCTGGCTTCTACTCTCATCACATTGCAGAAGTAAAAGATGGTTTTTAGTAAGCTTAGAGGCTAAATTTTTATGTAATAACTCCTTTTCCTCAATTGTGAGTACCTCTGAATCATCTAGGTCAAATGTCAGTTCAACTTTTGAAGCTACTTTATTTACGTGTTGCCCACCTGAGCCTGAGCTACGAATTGCTTTGAAAGAAAGTTCTTTACGCAAAAGTTCACTATCCACGATTAATAGTTATAATTATTGATGTCATTGTTTTGATGTAAGAAATGTAGATCTAAATCTATCAATGAATCTGAAAAACTATCTAAGTCCTTATGTTCCTTTAATAATTTATCAATAGCTTTTATAGCAACTTTTAACCTTCGCTCTTTCTGACCTTTTAACAGTATATATGGTCGTTTGTATTTTTTTAAGGTATTTTCAAATGCCTTAAACATAACTTCACGTTGTTCTGGTCGGTCTCGTAAATCATCTGCTTCCCAAGGCGTGTCTATATACGTTAATAAGTATAAATCATATTGATTCTCTATTGCAGCTTGATCTAAATTCGAATCGACATGACCGCCATAATATTCTTCAGAATAGACTTTAGTTTCTAACAAATCGGTATCACAAATCAATAGTTTATCTGCCTTTTTTGCCAATTTGTTTTCTAGCTTCATTTGTCCGATTGCAATCGGAATCAAATCAGAATTTTCACATGTTTTACGTTCGTTATTCCATTTTTTTTGCAAATATTCTCGCGCATATTCTGGCGTCCAAACCGTATTGTAGTGACGTGCTAACTGATTAGACAGTGTCGTTTTCCCGGTAGATTCGGGACCAAATAACACCACTTTTATGACGTTTGCGGATTTTTGTCTAAGTTTTTTTTCCATGCTAAATACCCAAAAATTGCGATGAATGTAAATCCAAAATATTGAAAACTTGTAAAGGTAAATCCTTTGTAAAAATATAAAGGTACAGAAATGATATTTCCGACAATCCAAAAAAGCCAATTTTCTATCTTACGTTTAGCCATCAGCCACATGCCCACAAAGAAAATGGCGGTAGTAAAGGTATCTACATAAGCAACCCAACTTGTCCATTTATCAAAATTTTTATAAACCAAATAGACAAAAACTAAGGTCGCTAAAAAAATAGCTATTCCTATTTTTTGTTCTTTTCTTGTTGTTCTGGAAATTGGAGTCATATGTGTTTCATCAATTTTTCTCGTCCAAATATACCAACCATAGACACTCATGATAAAATAATAGGCGTTTATCATCATATCACCTAATAATTCCCATTTCACTAGCAAATAGACAAATATTGCAGTGCTTATCATTCCCGTAGGGAATACCCAAATTTTGTTTTCTTTGGAAAACCATACTGATAAAAATCCAAAAATTACAGCAATAATTTCTAAACTAGTATCTGTAGCAGAGTAGGTTTTATACTGACTAAAAAAGAAATCAATAACTTGGTTCATAATCGCTTCTATCCGTTTTTACAATTTTCATCAGCAGTAGGCCATTATCTATGAGTGCTAGCGCTTCCTTTATTTCAGTGGTCAATAATAGCATTACCGCATCATAATCTCCATAGACTTGTGTGCTTAAAGGGTTTTCTAGAACTGTTAAACCTGAAGCTCGCAATTTTTTTATGAAATTTATAATAGGCTCTTCAAATTCATTTTGAAGTGGTGTCAAAGTTAATTCAACGGATATTTTCATGTATCTATTTCTTTAAAGTGTCAAAAAATGAGATGTTATTTTCAAACGCTGTACCTATAACAACCAAATCTGCTCCAGCATCATAAGCATCTTTCAATTGTTGTTCTGTACGGATACCGCCGCCGACAATTAACGGAATTGATACCTGTTGCTTTACGGCTTTGATAATTTCTGACTTAACGGGTACCGTTGCTCCAGAACCTGCTTCTAAATAAATCAACTTTTTACCCGAATATTCTCCTGCCAAGGCGGTATCTATTATTAAATCCACATTATTCTGACTCATTGGCTTTGTATTACTGACACGTTGAACGGCGGTTTCAACACCCCCGTCAATCAATAAATAACCTGTGGGTATAATCTCTAAGGTCATTTTACGTAACATCGGAATTGCTTGAACCTGTTGTTCTATTAAATACTCAGGATTTCGACCAGAAATTAGTGATAAAAAAAGAATTCCATCTGCCTTCTCTGTAACCTGGGTATAATCACCTGGAAAGAGTAAAACAGGCAAGTTTGTTTCCTTTTTTACTGCTTCAACTATTTTTGAAGTATTTCGATTCATATCGGTACTTCCTCCTATAAAAATATGAGTAGCCCTCGATGCATTTACTTTTTCTAAAAAACTTGGTATTTGCTCTATTACTATCTTTTCAGGGTCTATTAAAACAGCCAACAATTTACTATTTTGTTGTATCGCTTTTACAATACTAGTATACATATTCTTCATTTTATTGTAGTGCATATACGCCGGTAAAACCGTCAAATTCTAAAAAATGAATTGTATAATTAGACGCTGTACTTTTAAAAGTAATTCTTCCTGTAGTCTTGCTATCATCAATAGAAAAATCCTGTACATCGATATGTTGTAAAAAACTCAACCCTTCTTGTTCAAATATTTTATATAAAGACTCTTTTGCGCCCCAAACGATCGTCAATTTACGTACCAATCCTTCGTGATTTGCCATGGTACTATATTCTTGGATCGGGGTAAATTTGTGTGCTATTTTAACAATTTTATCGCGCTGTTTTTCGATATCGATTCCAACATGTGTATCCCTACTAATGATAATCCCCGAATAATGAAATGAATGGGTAATCGAAATAAATAGACCATCATTTAGGTGTGGTTTCCCAATGGTGTCATAATACAAATCTTTATCCTGATAACCCGCTACACTTAATAAATGACGGATGCTCATAAATCCTCTTCTATGTAAATCAGATTTCATACTATCTACACGATTTTGAGAGTTCTTTGTAAGTATAATGCCATCTGACAACGCTTCAAAAGATTCTTCAATCTTCCAAATTAATACATTGGTGTGTTCGCTGACTTTTATAGTTTTATAAAGAGGCATGTATTTTAAAGATATTCCGTAACTTTGCGGTCAATTTTAAGATAAAAAACAAAGATACTATTATGAGTACAAAAACTGCTACTTATGTGCCTTTTAAAGTTAAAGATATTTCTTTAGCCAGTTGGGGAAGAAAAGAAATGGAACTAGCTGAAGCTGAAATGCCTGGGTTAATGTCTTTACGTAAAGAATACAAAGATGAACAGCCCTTAAAAGGAGCTAGAATTGCTGGTTGTTTACATATGACTATTCAAACAGCAGTCTTAATAGAAACCTTAACTGCACTCGGTGCTGATGTTACTTGGAGCTCTTGTAATATTTTTTCTACACAAGATCAAGCTGCTGCTGCTATTGCGGATGCTGGTATACCTGTGTATGCATGGAAAGGCTTAAACGAAGAAGAATTTGATTGGTGTATTCAGCAAACACTATTTTTTGGTGAAGACAGAAAACCATTAAATATGATTTTAGATGATGGTGGTGATTTAACCAATATGGTACTGGATAGATATCCAGAATTGGTTGATGGCATCAGAGGTTTGTCAGAAGAAACGACTACAGGGGTTCATAGATTATATGATCGAATGAAAGCAGGAACATTACCGATGCCTGCCATTAATGTAAACGATTCAGTTACCAAATCAAAATTTGATAATAAGTATGGCTGTAAAGAATCTGCAGTAGATGCTATTCGTAGAGCTACCGATTTGATGTTAGCTGGTAAACGTGTTGTTGTTTGTGGCTATGGAGATGTTGGTAAAGGTACAGCCGCTTCCTTTAGAGGAGCAGGTTCTATTGTTACTGTAACCGAGGTTGATCCGATTTGTGCTTTACAAGCCGCTATGGACGGTTTTGAAGTTAAAAAATTAGAAACTGTTGTAAGTAAATCTGATATTGTAATTACAACTACTGGTAATAAGGATATTGTTCAAGCGCGTCATTTTGAAGCAATGAAGGACAAAACAATTGTATGTAATATTGGACATTTTGACAATGAAATTGATATAGCTTGGCTGAATGATACTTATGGTGCTACCAAAGTAGAAATAAAGCCTCAAGTCGATAAATATACCTTGAACGGAAAGGATATTATATTATTAGCTGAAGGGCGTTTAGTAAACTTAGGCTGTGCTACAGGGCATCCAAGTTTTGTGATGAGTAATTCATTTACAAATCAAACGTTGGCACAGATAGAACTTTGGAAAAATTCTGACAATTATAAAAATGAAGTTTATATGCTACCAAAATACTTAGATGAAAAAGTAGCAAAATTACATTTAGCAAAAATTGGTGTTGAATTGACTGAATTAAGAAAGGATCAAGCTGATTATATTGGTGTAAAAGTTGAAGGCCCTTTTAAGCCAGAATATTATAGGTACTAACAAAAGATCTACTTTGAAAAAAACCTATTTTTCATTATTTAGGGGCTATTTTAATTAGTTCTTGAATTTCTAGTATCTTTAACAAAAAAACTGATGAAAAATTTATTAGTCCCTATTGGTTCGAGTGGTCATGCAGCAAATACGTTGCAGTACGCCATTGATTTTGCACAAGCCATCCAGGCTAAAGTATTCGTAACACAAGTGTATGATAGTACGCGTGTGGCCGGATCTTTAAAAAACATGGATGCCTTATTAGCGGAAGAGACTAAAAAAGAAATTGCAGAAACCTTAGAAAAGGTAGATAAGAAAGACGTTGATGTAAAGATCGTTTCTCTAAAAGGAAAAGTAGTTGATAGTATTGAGCTTATTGCCGATGAGCTCATGATCGATTTAATTATTTCTTCGGCAAAGAGTGTTTCGAACGACGAAACGTTATTTTTAGGTAATGTGGCTGGTAGCTTAGTAAAAGATACCCAATTACCTGTATTGATAGTACCTTCTCAATACCGATTCAAACCTGTCGCTAAAATTTTAATGGCAATCCGATCCGGAAAATTAGAAACAACTTCTAAAATAGAACCGCTCACACATATTATCAGCCATTTTAAATCGAAAGTAGATCTTATTCAGGTTATCACACCAAAATCTACTGAAGATGATTTACAGATAAACGATGAATTAAAAAATGTAGCAGATTCGTTTAAAACTACTGAAAATGCCACTATTTTTCAAGGTGTTTTAGAGCACTTGCATATTTCTGAGCCAGACATGTTATGTGTATTGCGTCGCAAACGAGGGTTTTTCTCAAAACTTTGGCATAAGGATACGGTTAAAAAATCATATTTTGAAAGTAGAATACCGTTATTAGTTTTAAAAGGTATCGTTTAAATACTTTTGGGGATGTAGCTCAGCTGGCTAGAGCGTTTGACTGGCAGTCAAGAGGTCGTGGGTTCGACTCCCATCTTCTCCACATTAAACAGAAAATCTGCACTAAAGTGCGGGTTTTTTTGCTTCTGAGAAAATTATAAAGCTTTATGAGTTTTTAACTTTTGAAGCCTTTTTAATTAATGCAACTGTTTTATCTTTAATAAAAATTAAAACATGGAAACACTTAAAAATAAAGTCGTCTATATAACAGGCGGAACAAAAGGCATAGGATATGGAGTAGCGCAATGTTTACTCAATGCAGGGATGCGTGTTGCCATTAGCGGACGAAATTTAGAAACTGTTCAAAAAGCGGCAATAGCCTTAGGTAATGATAGTAATACATTAGCCATTGCATCGAATGTTGCCACATTAAGAGATGAACAAGAAGCACTGGCAAAAATTATAGCAAAGTGGGGGCAAGTAGATGTTGTTTTAGCCAATGCCGGAGTTGGCCGTTTTGCACCTATTGATCAACTCTCTGAAAATGATTGGAATGCAATGATCAATACGAATCTTACAGGCGCTTTTAACACCTTGAAATCATCGATCGAAGCATTGAAAAAATCGAAAGGGTATTATATAACATTAGCAAGTTTGGCAGGTACCAATTTCTTTGCACAAGGTGCCGGATATAACGCCTCAAAGTTCGGATTAGTAGGTTTCACACAAGCTGCCATGCTCGATTTACGACCCTATGGTATAAAAGTTTCGACCATAATGCCAGGATCTGTTGCCACCTACTTTAATGATCATATTCCGAATGATCAAGATGCTTGGAAAATTCAACCAGAAGATATTGGTAAGCTTGTGCTTGACCTCTTAACGATGCATCCGCGTACTTTGCCGAGTAAAATTGAAGTAAGACCAACGCGACCCGATTTAAAATAATACGTATATTCCAGCTCTTAAAAAAAATTCTATGAAATTCAGACTATTATTTATTTTTCTTATACTTTTTATGATCGTAAGTTGTAAAAGTGAAACACTAGATTCGCCTCCACCTGTACTAAACCCTGAAGATGCCTTAGTACAGGTGGAGGTGAATACGAATAACGGTACCATCGTCGATGAGCCCAAGATAAATGCTCAGATTACATTTTCGCAAAACGATGTAGTGTCATATGATGGCCCAATAGGTATTGAAATTAGAGGTGCTTCATCACAATCATTTCCAAAAAAATCATATGGTTTTGAAACTCGAGATGCAAATAATGAAGATTTAGATGTATCCTTATTAGGTTTCCCTGAAGAAGAAGATTGGATTTTATACGGGCCCTATAGCGATAAATCGCTCGTAAGAAATATGCTCATCTATGATTTATCACGCGATATAAATATGTATGCAAGCCGTACAAAATTTGTTGAATTAACTATCGACGATTCACAGCAAGGTGTGTATGTCTTTATGGAAAAACTAAAAAGAGATGGCAATAGAATAGATATCAATAAACTAAAGGACGATGAAAACTTTGGTGAAGATGTAACTGGTGGTTATATTCTAAAAATCGATAAAACAGCAGGCTCGAATTTAGGAGATGGCTACAATACAATGAATTCTTTTACTTCTACGTTTGCCCCTCCTAATGCAATAATTAATCAAAAAATACACTTTCTGTACGAATATCCAGATGCTGAAGATATCACCACTGAACAAAAAACATACATATCAACGTATGTGTCAGAATTTGAAAATGTCCTAGCTTCCAATAATTTTTCAGATCCTACAGTGGGTTATCAAGCCTATATCGATATGGCTAGTTTTATAGATTTCTTTTTATTAAACGAATTGTCTAATAACGTAGATGGATATCGTTTGAGTACATATATGCATAAAGACAAAAATGGCAAATTAAAAATGGGGCCTATTTGGGATTTTAATCTGGCTTTTGGAAATGCTGATTATTGTAGTGGAGGTGAAACTAATGTTTGGGCCTATAAATTCAATGAAAGGTGTTCTTCAGATTTTTGGCAAATTCCGTTTTGGTGGGGAAGACTCCTTGAGGATCCTAATTTTGTTAACCAGTTAAAAAATCGTTGGACTAATCTCAGAGGAAGTACTTTCTCTGAAGCTTCTATACTGCAAAAAATCGATGCATACAATGATGCATTAACAAAAGCTGGAGCAATAGATACAAATTTTTCGAAATGGAATATTTTAGGCACTTATATTTGGCCTAACAATTTTGTGGGTGCGACCTATAACGAAGAAAAAAATTATCTAAAAGATTGGGTTAGTGATAGACTATCTTGGCTCGACAGTAACATCGATGCTCTTTAATCCTAATTTCAAGAAAAACATTCTCAAAGCTTTGATCAATGGTTGAATAGCAGAATGTACACTCAACTTTTCTGTAACTCTATGGGTACCTGAATACATATACCAAGCGCCTAATTGATCCGAGCAATGCTGTTGTGCCTCATTTATATGAAATACCATGAGTAGCAATAGTATACTAATGAGTTTTTTTATTTTGTTAGCTATGCTAAAAAGGAGCCTAGTATGTATACTAGACTCCTTTCTTTATTTATATGCTAAATGTGTTCTGCTAAATATGTTCTGCTAAGTGATGGTGTTCATCAATTAGCGGACCTCCTTCAATAATTTGATCAGAAGCTTGACTTGCAAACTTTTCAAAATTCAAATGGAATGAATGTGCTAATTGAATTGCTTTACTTACATATGTTCCTTTCTGTAACCATGTATTCATTGGGTCTAACATTTCGGTAGGAACATTAGGGCAATATTTTGGCATAAACAATCCAAATATAGGATGTTGTTCATAGTCAACATTGTCAAGATCTCCTTTTAAAATAGCTGTGATCATAGCACGTGTATATTTTAATTTGATACGCGAACCGACACCATAAGGGCCAGCACTCCAGCCGGTATTGAGCAACCATACATTAACACCTGCCTCTTGCATTTTTTTACTCAACATCTCTGCGTATACCGTCGGATGTAATGGCATGAATGGCTCACCAAAACATGCAGAGAACGATGGAACAGGTTCTGTAATACCAGCCTCAGTACCTGCAACCTTCGCTGTGTAACCAGAAATAAAATGATAGGCAGCTTGACCCGGTGTTAATTTCGATACAGGAGGTAATACACCAAAAGCATCACAGGTTAAAAAGAAAATATTTTTAGGATTGCCAGCATATGATGGTTGCTGGATATTATCAATATTATAAATAGGGTAGCTTACCCGTGTATTTTGAGTAATAGAGCTATCCATATAGTCTACCTCTCCATTTTCTTTGAATACTACATTCTCTAAAATTGCCCCAGGTTTTATCGCTCTATAGATATCTGGTTCTTTTTCTTCGGTAAGGTCAATTACTTTTGCGTAACAACCTCCTTCAAAATTAAAAATGTTGTTGTCGGCAGTCCAACCGTGTTCATCATCACCAATTAATTTACGATTTGGATCTGCTGATAGTGTTGTTTTACCAGTACCCGATAATCCAAAGAAAATAGCAGTATCTCCCTCTTCGCCTACGTTAGCAGAACAGTGCATTGGCAGCACATTCTTATCTGTTGGTAGAATCATATTCAAGGCAGAGAAAATACCCTTTTTAATTTCTCCGGTATATGCTGAACCACCCACTAAAGCTACTTTTTTAGTAAAGTTTAAAATAGAAAAGTTTCCTTGACGGATGCCATAGTCTTTTGGGTCAGGGCACTCATAGCCTGGCGCACAAAGCACCAACCATTCTTCTTCAAAATTTTCTAATTCTGATTCTTCTAAGCGTAAAAACATATTATAAACAAACATATTAGACCAAGGCAACTCTGTAACTGTTCTTACATTCATTTTATATTCAGGGTCTGCACATACATATGCATCTCTTATAAATAATTCTTTACCAGACATATAATCAACAATATTATCTTGTAATCTATCAAAGTTTTCTGGTGAAACTGGTTTGTTGGTTTTACCCCACCAAACTCTATCTTTAGTGTAATCATCTTTTACCAAAAAGCGATCTTGTGGCGAGCGACCTGTGTATTTACCCGTATTGACAGCAAGGGTTCCGTTTGCAGTTTCTTCTCCCATTCCTTTTTCAACGGTGATTTTTTGCAATTCCTCTGGAGAGAGATTCCAACGTGCCGTGACATTTTCTAAACCGTACCTACTAAGGTCTCTATTTTTAAAAGCTTGTGATTCATTTTCCATTGTATCCTATTTTTAGATTAAATATTATATTAAAAAGGCCATATTATTGGTACTAACAAGAGTGTTATCACAAAAAACAGTAGTAAGAGTGGCGCACCCACTTTTACATAATCTATGAATTTATATCCTCCTGGCAACAATACCATAGCGTTTGTTGTAGTTCCTACTGGTGTTAAAAAAGCGGTTGAAGCACTAATGGCTACAACAATCATAAAAGGTTCTGGCGATAGTTGCAATGCAGTTGCTGCAAGAATGGCGATTGGTGCCATGAGCACAGCTGTGGCTGAATTATTAATCACCTGGCTCAAAATGGTGGTTAGTAAAAAGATTCCTCCAAGCAATAGTATGGGGTGTATGGCGCCTAAATTAGTTACCAAACCATTGGCAGCTTCTTGTGCCACCCCTGTTTTTTGAAGTGCTAGCCCCATTGGTATCATAGCACCAATCATGACCAAGCTAACCCAGCTAATGGCCTTATACGCTCGGGTAATAGGCACGCAGCCTGTTACGATGATGATGCCTGCCGCAATCAAGGCGGCGATGGCTCCTGGCAACAAATTAAAAACCAATAAAACAATCATTGTTATTAAAGCTCCTAGTGCAATAAAAGATTTGCTTGTGATATCATCTAAAGTTTTAGCCAAGCCTTCGGGACTTCCGCAAATAACGAG
>RCNB010000805.1_pt1 | contig 20461 bp, 20 predicted proteins | sample 2041321 | NCBI WGS metagenome assembly RCNB01 (sample SAMN09708232, study PRJNA481090) | Marine sediment metagenome, whole genome shotgun sequencing project. | reverse complement strand
CCACTATTGATTGATGTAAATATTTTAACTTTATCCAAATTCTACAAAATCGATTTGAACACCAAGAATTCATATAAATTTACAATTTCACTTTTATTTCTGTCACTTTTAATACTTTTTGTATTAAACATCAGTCTTGGATCTGTAGACATTCCGCTTAAATCGGTATTTAAAAGCCTCATTGGCAGTGATAGCGGCAAGGAGACTTGGAATTATATCATTATAAATTACAGATTACCCAAAGCCATTACAGCTATACTGGTTGGATCGGGTTTATCGATTGGCGGCCTTTTAATGCAGACTCTTTTCAGAAACCCTTTAGCTGGCCCTTATGTTCTTGGAATCAGTTCTGGTGCTAGTTTAGGGGTTGCCCTCCTTATTATGGGCTCTTCTATTGTAGGTGGAAGTTTTCATTTTCTATCCCAATCGCAACTTTTCATCACTCTGGCTGCTAGTACCGGATCTTTTTTGGTGTTATTCGCAGTGATGATGGTTTCGAAACAAGTCAAAAATACAATGAGTATTTTGATCATTGGACTTATGTTTAGTAGTCTTACTTCAGCTATCATCAGTGTTCTTGCCTATTTTAGTAGTGCTGAAAATTTGCAGCAATATATGTTTTGGGGATTTGGAAGTCTTGGAAATTTAACCTGGAATGAAGTCCTGATTTTCACAAGTATCTATGCAATAGCAGCCTTGCTGATTCTACCCGTAATCAAATCATTAAATAGCTTGTTGCTTGGTGAAAACTATGCAAAAAGTGTAGGCGTTAATATGAAGCAAACTAAAAATCTGATTCTTGTGGCCACAAGCCTGCTAACCGGAGTAATTACCGCCTTTGCAGGACCTATTGCATTTATAGGACTTGCGGCACCTCACATGACCAAGTTAATTCTTAGCACCTCAGAACACAGACTATTAATGCCTGCAGCTGCATTACTAGGAGCCAATATCATGCTGATTAGTGATACGGTAGCGCAACTACCTAATAGTGAATTCACTTTGCCAATAAATGCCATTACTACCCTGTTTGGCGCCCCTGTCGTTATATGGCTTTTAGTAAGAAAAAGGAAAATGGTCTTATGATTGATATTATGTCTGAAAACAAATTAAATATAGTTTTAAGCACCAAGAATTTAAGTATTGGATATGCTTCGAAAAAAGATTATCATGAAGTCTCCAAAAACATTAATCTTACCCTTAAAAGAGGCCAATTAGTTAGCCTAGTTGGGAGAAACGGAATTGGAAAATCGACCTTATTAAGAACACTGAGCAAGATGCAGCCAAGGCTAGAAGGTGATATTTTTCTTGAAAATAAAAGTATTGATGATTATTCAAGAAATGAACTTGCTAAGATTATAAGCTTGGTCCTTACTGAAAAAATTCCTGCCAGTAATCTTAGCGTATATGAATTAATTGCCCTGGGCAGACAGCCTTACACCAATTGGATAGGGAAATTACTTCAAAAAGATATTGAACACATCAATGAGGCAATAAAGCAGTCACACCTTAGCGAATTGGCCCAACAAAGATGTGATAAATTAAGTGATGGCCAGTTACAAAGGGCTATGATTTGTAGGGCTTTGGCACAAAATACTGATCTGATCATTCTTGACGAACCAACTGCTCATTTAGATGTTCAGCATAAAATAGAAACATTCAAACTGCTTAAAAAAATTGCTAACAAGCTCAATAAGACCATTCTTATTTCATCCCATGAAATCCAACTTGCCACCCAAATGTCTGATGAATTATGGTTAATGACAGAGAAAGAAATTATTTCTGGAAAGCCTTTAGAACTAATTGCTAATGACAAAATAAATTTAATTTTCGACAGCAATTCAATTTTCTTTGACAAAGAAAGTAGTCAGTTTATCATGAAATAGGCAAAATATATGTTTATTTTTGTCACTTCAATTTTAAAAAATGAAACAAATACTAATAGCCTTGTTGTCATTTATAGTTCTTTCCTGTGGCTCAGGAAAGACAGACAAAGATGTAAAGGAATCGGACAAGGAAAAATATGCCAATCAAATCAAACCGGATGATCTTAAGGAGCATCTGTTTTTATTGTCTTCTGATATTTTAGAGGGCAGAAAAACTGGCGAAAAAAGACAGGAAATGGCGGTTAATTATTTTACAGCCTATTATGATCATATTGGGCTTAAGGCTCCGACAAATTACCCGGAATATACACAGGAAATTCCGCAAGAATTTTTTGAAAACAAATCTGAAGGACCCTCTGAAAATGTATTGGCTTTAGTCGAAGGAAGTGTATATCCCAATGAAGTTGTTGTCATTTCTGCGCACTACGATCATCTCGGTATGCAAGGAGAAGAAGTTTACAATGGTGCTGATGACAATGCGTCAGGCAGTTCAGCGCTTATGGAATTGGCACAATCGTTTCAATTGGCAAAAAAACAAGGAAACGGACCTAAACGATCCATATTATTTCTTCATTTAACCGGAGAAGAGATAGGCCTTTATGGTTCCAAATATTATATCGAAAACCCTGTATTTTCTCTTGACAGTACGGTTGTTGACCTTAACATTGATATGGTTGGACGAGTTGACAAAGAGCATTTTGATAAAAAGAATTATATTTATTTAATTGGCTCGAACAGATTGAGCCAGGATCTGCATGAATTGTCTGAAAAAGCAAACAAAAGCTACACAAGCCTGAAGCTTGATTATACTTATAATGCTTCAAACGACCCATATAAGTACTATGAAAGGTCTGATCATTACAATTTCGCTAAAAACAACATACCCGTCATTTTTTATTTTAATGGAGCGCATGAAGACTATCACAAAATAACAGATACTGCTGATAAAATTGATTTTGAGCTTCTTGCTTTAAGAACAAAATTGGTATTCTATACGGCTTGGGAAATTGCTAACAGAGAGGACAGATTGGTTCTTGATGAAAAATAACACATTGAGATTTTTATGAATTTTGCAATAATTGATGTTGAAACCACCGGGGGTAAATTTAATGAAGAAGGAATTACCGAAGTAGCCATTCATAAATTTGATGGCCAAAACATTATAGATTCATTTGTTAGTCTTATAAATCCCGAAAAAGAAATACAGCCCTTCGTTGTTAATCTCACTGGGATAAATTCTAAAATGCTGAAGAACGCTCCTAAGTTTTATGAAGTCGCAAAAAGAATCATAGAAATTACCGAAGGTTGTATTATGGTGGCACATAACTCTAACTTTGATTACAGAGTTGTTCGAAATGAATTTTCAAGGCTAGGGTATCAATTTGAAATCCCCACCCTTTGCACCGTTGAACTAAGTAAATTACTCTTACCCGATCTTGAATCCTATAGTTTAGGAAAATTATGTAGGGCGATTGGCATACCCATGACTGACAGACATAGAGCCAATGGGGATGCTTTAGCGACCGTAAAGCTTTTTCAGATACTTTTGCAAAAAGACAATGATAAATTGATTGTAAAAAACACGATCAAAATAGGGAACCAAAGAGACCTTTCGGGAAAACTTCTAAAAATTCTTGACACCTTGCCAGTTCAGTCGGGTCTTTTCTATTTTCATAGGTTCAATGGCGACATTCTTTATATAGGAAAGGGGAAAAACATTCAAAAGGTAGTAAATCAGGTTTTTTTAAGAACATCAAATCGAAATCGCAGCTTACTTAAAGAGATGGACTCCGTAACCTTCGAACTTACTGGAAACGAGCTGATTGCAAATATTAAATTTGAAGAAGAAGTTTCAACACATAAACCAAAACACAACAAAATCAAAAGAACAGTTTTACAAAAAGTGACTTTTAATCATGAAAACATGATCCTGGTTGACAAAGGAAGAAGTCTTGAAGAAAAATCAGTAGTTTTAATTGAAAATAACGATTTTCAAGGCTTTGCATACACCGAACTAAGCCATCAGATCAATAATTTAGACATACTCAAAAGCCTGATAAATAAGACCAATAATTCAATGGCCCAAAACATAATTATCAAAAAATATCTTTCAGGAAATACCGTTGAAAAAATTATTCGATTTTAAGCTGATTTTTACACTTATTTTATTCTCACAGTGAGGTCTCATGATAAAACAACAGAGTGAAACCTAGAAACAGATCTGATAAAAGGATCACAGCATGTTAGCCGTTTAAATTTTCGTTAGCAGTTATCAGACGCAAGTCAAATAGTAATTACTGATATTCATACATTCTAAACTGAATTCCTTTATTTACATAGCAGAAAAACACCAGTCTCTTAAGGAATTATTCAAGGAAATCATCAAAACTAGCAATAGTTTAATATCTTTAGAGAAAACTACGGATTCTTGAAAAGTAACATTCCAAAAAATGCTTGGAGAGCAAAATTGCATGTAATAATTTATGAGGCAGATTCTCGTGCAGGGAAAATATTTGACCTTGTCATTATTGTAGCCATTCTATTTAGTATTCTTCTGGTCATGCTTGAAAGCGTGAAGGAGCTCGATGCCAAATACCACACTTTATTTAATATTTCTGAATGGGTCATAACAATTTTGTTCACTATTGAATATGTACTCCGGGTTGTTAGCGTAAAAAAACCAAAATCATATATTTTGAGCTTTTATGGAATAATAGATCTTCTGTCGACTATTCCAAAATACCTTTCATTACTTATTGGTGGAGCGCACGCCTTAGTTGCCCTAAGAGCTCTCAGGCTCTTGCGAATATTCAGAATTTTAAAGTTGGTAAGATTTGTTGGTGCAACAAATAATCTTGGGAAAGCCTTACAAGCCAGTAGATTTAAGATTTTTGTTTTTATTTCAGCCGTTTTGATTATATGCGTGATTATTGGAACTTTAATGTATCTAATTGAAGGAGATTCTAGCGGATTTACAAGTATTCCCAGGAGTATTTATTGGTCAATTGTAACTTTAACAACTGTAGGTTATGGTGATATTGCTCCTCAGACTGCCTTAGGCCAATTATTAGCTAGTTTAGTTATGATTCTAGGTTATGGAATCATTGCAATTCCGACGGGAATTGTAGGTGCCGAAATGGCAAAGGAAATGGGTCAAAATATAGACTTGAACACACACGCTTGTCCAAGCTGTTCCGAAGGCAACCATAAAGATAGTGCAACTTTCTGCTATAAATGTGGGGAAAAACTATGAAAGCAATTAATGCTTATACAATTTTTTAAGAACACGCCTTTTGTTCTTCATCTGAAGTTCTAATAATAAAATTTCTCCTTTTTTCGATTTGGACTCGATAAATTCAAATGATTTTTGATTGGGATTGATTTGCATAATTTGCCTTCCTTGCAAATCGAAAAGACGAGCTGATGTTACTTCGGTTGGTGCCACCACTCTAAACACATCTTCCTCAATTGTAACAAATAAACCATCACTAACTGTTGCTAACTCTTCAACAGAACCTACTTCATACTTAAAATTCAAAGTGAACCTATCTTTAAACTCCCCTTTTTGATCATGCACAAAAGTATATGCTGATTTTTTAATATCATGACTAATTTCTAATAAATGATCAAAAAGTATCAATTCAGAATCTTTAAGTTGCCCTTCTATATTTGAAATTGAAATGGTGTACTCCCGCTGCCCAAGTTTTGTGTCGAAACCTAGCTTGACTTCTTTGCTTGACTTAAAAGCTCCGAATCCTTGGATAGTCATTTTATCTTCACCTAAAAGTGAATAAAACCCTATTTTATTAGAACCCTTAAATTTTAAAGCGTCGAAGCCACTATCAAACTCATCGCTTGCCTTATCGATAAAACCAATTAATATTTGATTAAAACCTCCTTTGTTAGTAGTGAGGTCCAACCATATTCTATCTTTTTCGACTACCTTGTTTTTATTTTTCTCTACTCGACCTTTAAAAAATTGATCATTCGCATTTTCCATTCTCATGGAATTATTGAATTTAACGATCCCATCGCTTTTGGCTCTGACAAAAAAACCTTGTGATGAACCTATGTTTTTCGCAGGCTCAACAGTTCCATTCCCTTTCTTTCCTATTCCAGTTCCTCCTGTATAGTTATAGCTGGCATAATCATCGAACGAATAATCGCCGGTTTCGCCATCTATCGGAGTCGCATGGGTCCATAAATAAACAACTGATTCAATTAAATCTTTATTGACTTTAAAAAAGACTTCTATATCAATAGCTGAAGGGTATGGATTCCCTAACATATTAAAATCATTATCGAGATCTGAATTTGCACCACCGTCATCATGAAAATCAAGGCCTTGTTCTATGACTCCATTATTTGGCTGGCCCATATATACGATTTCATGCACCCCTGTTTCACCAGACTTCCCTTCCGCCGCATAACCTCTTCCATTTTCCATTTTTCCTGATGCCTGAACCCATACAGACCAATAGTCAGGATGATTCTTATCAGAAGTGTCGGTTTGAGATTGATCATAATAATACAAGCGAGTTAAATCTACTCCTGAAAAAACATCAGCAAGTGTTGCATTATTAATGGGAGACGACCAATATGTAAAATCATAGGTATTGTTTCTTTTAGTTGACCTTTCTATTTTTTCAATGCTCCCTGAAATATTTGCGTTGTCATCATACATCACCAAAGACTCGGTATCGCCAATTTTGAATGTTTTATTAATTGTAAGATCACGATAAACAACAACAGAATGGGTTTTGTCATTATCAAAATCAAGCAAGGCATTTATTGTTAAATCACATGCTTTGATACCTCTTCCGTCACCCTGATACGGATCCTGTATGAACACAATTCTCGTCCTGTCAGGTAAAGCATTGCCTGTCCAACCTTGGTATGACCATGTAATAGGTCCTGTTTGATACGCTCCCATAAATATATTCTGCATACTCAAAGCTTGATCTACTTCTTCAATGCTCAATTGAACCCAATCACTGCTATCATATTCAGTGTTGGCGGATTCACTGGCACAGCCTCCTTTGCTAAAAGAGACCTCTGTACCCCAGGTTTTTTGCTCCCCGATCATATCCACTCTGTCAGCATAACAATTTTTGCCTCTAGATTTTGAAATTATAATGATTTCATTCCCTCTGATTCTAAAACCATCATAAGTCTCTGTTTTCCCAGGTGCCAACCTGTCAATCTTTATAACATTCGATGCAGTTGGCGCTTTGTTTAAATTGTCATTTCGATTGTATTTGGCAAGAACATAGCTGTTTTTTTTAAGGTCGTAATCCGTTAAATTTTTTATTTCAATTTGATCATTCCTCCCATTTTCATAATACTGAGTAATCATTATTTCAGAAAGACCTGTAGATGCTGAAGATTCACCTGAAACGTTAAATGTATAAGTTTTCCGTGCTCTACCAAACCTTACTTTAATTGAAACAATTGCATTATAAATTCCTATAGAATTGGGTTCAAAAGCAAGGTCAAAAGTATTGGTTTCGTTATTTCTCAACCTTTTAATTCTACCAGTGACTTTAAAAATTCTTGAATCTGACCTAATTGACTCTACACGAGCATCTTGATTTCCCTTGTTGGTTAATTTAAATGTATGAATTCGTGAGGCCGAAACAGGTGTCGTATCAAAAAAAGTATCCTCAGAAATGACAGGAACATTTGTTCCATCACCAGCAATGACAATGCCACCGCCTTGAATCTCTATTTGCTGAGACCAAGCCGTCTGAAACATGCCAACAAAACAAAAAATTAAAGCTAACTTTTTTACCATAGCAACCTGACACATAACAATTAATCCTTTATATAACGTAGTTTTACCCTATATATTTTGTTTCTAAAGGCACTGAAATTATTTTCAAAATTGAAGAAAAAAGAACCATGTGAATTACCTATTTTTGAATTGATGAAAAACAAAACTCTAATCTCATTAATTGGCCCTACTGCGATAGGGAAAACTGCTTTAAGTATTGTGTTGGCGAAACATTTCAAAACAGAAATTATTTCTTGTGATTCTCGTCAATTCTATAAGGAAATGAACATAGGAACGGCAGTTCCAACGAAAAGTGAATTAGAATCTGTCAAGCATCATTTTATCCAAAACCGTTCTATTTTCGAAGACTATAGTGTCGGTGGTTTTGAGAAAGATGCTATCTCATTGTTATCCAATATTTTTAAGCAAGAGAATACATTAATTATGGCAGGGGGCAGCGGCCTCTATGTTGATGCAGTTACAATAGGCCTAGATGATTTTCCTAATGTGGATCCAGAAATAAGAAAAGAATTAAAAACTAAGCTGGAGATAAAGGGTATTGAAGCTCTACAAAATCAATTGTTAAAATTAGATCCTATCTCTTATAAACGAATTGATATAAATAACAAGCAAAGACTTATCAGAGCTCTTGAAATCTCTATTGGTGCCGACCATCCGTTTTCTTATTATTTAGGTCTTCATTCTAAAAAAAGAAATTTCAAAACTATCAAAATTGGCCTTACAGCTGATAGAAGTGTCATTTATGAACGTATCAATCAAAGAGTGGATATAATGATAGCTGATGGTTTATTGGAGGAAGCTCGCAGCCTCTATCCAAATCGTGAGTTAAATGCCCTTCAAACAGTGGGGTATCGTGAAATATTTAGGCACTTTGATGGATTAGAATCTTTGGAAAATGCGGTCGAAGAGATTAAAAAAAACACCCGAAGATTTGCTAAACGACAAGGAACTTGGTTTAGAAAGGATCCAGAGATTAAATGGTTTGATTATCAATCAGAGCCAAGTGAAATTATAAAGTATATTGATTCAGAAATTTCAATAAACAATAATTTAGTTTAAATATCGCATAAGATATCACTAATTTAATACTGCTTTAAACCACTCTAATATTTTTTTTATAACTTGTACTAAATAAGCAACGAAACAAATCAAATGACAAATTTCAACACCCCTCTTGAAGCATTTTTACATTGGGAACATGCTCATCCGGAGAAAATATTTCTAAGACAACATATTGATGGCAAGATTGAAACTTTAAACTTTAAACAAAGTGGTTCCCAAATAAGGAAAATAGCCCAAGCCATCTTAAAAAAAGATTTACCTCCCCAAAGCAACATAGCCCTACTCTCCAAAAATTGTGATTTCTGGATAATGGCAGATCTTGCTATCATGATGAGCGGGCATGTATCTGTTCCAATTTACCCTACGCTTAATGGGGATTCTATTAAACCTATAATTGAACATAGCGATAGTAAACTATTGCTTATCGGTAAATTAGATAATTTTGATTCTCAAAAAAATGCCTTCAGTAAAATACCAAAAATTAGCATGGAAAAATACGGAATCCATGAATCAGAAACTTGGGAGTTACTTTTAGAAAGAAACGAACCATTTAAAGATATTGTATTACCAGAACCAAAAAATCTTGCGACAATCATCTATACTTCAGGTACCACAGGAAGTCCTAAAGGCGTTATGCATAGTCATGAGAATTTCATTAACGCAGTGAGGAATTTAATTAACACGCTTGCCCTTCCAGCACATCCAAGCTATTTTTCTTACCTTCCTTTATCTCATATTGCAGAAAGAATTGGTATTGAGATGGGAGCTATTTATGTTGGGGGATCAATTACTTTTTCCGAATCTTTGGATACTTTTGCCAGCAATCTCGAAGCTACACAACCTGACTTGTTCTTTGCAGTTCCTAGGATCTATTCTAAGTTTCAAGAAAAAATTTTGGAGGGCCTCCCTCAATCTAAACTCAACAAACTGTTGCGAATTCCTTTCTTAAACAGGATTTTAAAAAATAAAATTAAAGGAAAATTAGGGTTATCAAAAGCAAAATATGTTGCTTCTGGAGCTGCTCCATTATCGGTCGAAATCATGCAATGGTTTAAAAAACTAGGAATAGACATCATTCAAGGCTACGGCATGACTGAAGACTGCATCATTTCACATTGTAATCTGCCTAGCGAGAACAAAATAGGGACCGTTGGTAAATTTACGGTCGGTGCAAAGGCTATACTATCTGATATCGGAGAAATTTGTGTAAAAAATAACTGTCTTATGCTCGGGTATTATAAAGATCCCGAAGAGACAGCTAAAGTCTTTGATGCTGATGGCTATTTAAAGACCGGTGACCTGGGTGAGTATGATCATGATGGCTATCTTACAATTACTGGAAGAGCAAAAGATCAGTTCAAAACAGATAAAGGAAAATACATTTCTCCGGCACCAATGGAACTGGCTTTATCTAAAAATCCTGACATAGAGCAAATTTGTATTGTGGGGATGGGTATTCCACAACCCATTATGCTCGTTATCCCATCAGATAAAGGTAAAAAGAAATCAAATAGTGATCTCCATGAAAGTCTTCTTCAATCGATCCTTGACCTCAATCCGTCCCTGGAAAAGCATGAAAAAATTGAAAAAGCCGTTGTTATGAAGGAAGATTGGACTGTTGAAAACGGCCTAATGACACCTACTCTAAAAATTAAACGAAGTCTTGTTGAGAAAATTCACAGACCCATGTATAAGTCTTGGTTTGATGCCGAGGAGAGGGTATTATTTGAATAAATTATGATCAATAGTTTTCATATAAGTTTTTAAAAAATATCGCCATTTCCGCTTTTCGGTCGCTTGAACTTTCTAAATAATGATTATTCATATAGCTAAATATTAACAGATTGCCTTTTTTACTCGTCAAATAACCGGACAAACAATAATTATTAGACAGGGTTCCGGATTTGGCTCGAATATAAGGTTGTCCTTTAAAATCTCTTTCTAACGTCCCATCTATTCCCCCTTGAGGAAAATAAGACATCAATTTATCAGTTGGAATATCTTTATATAATTCATTTAACACAAAGACCATGCTTTGTGGGCTAAACAAATTGTATCTAGAAAGACCTGATCCATCAACCCATCGCGGCCTTAAGGGCATACCGACCAAGCAACTGTCTAACACATAATCAATAGCTTTTCGAGTGCTGTATTCTTGAACAGTCTCATTCCCTACTTGCAGCAATACTTGTTCAGCTATAAAATTGTCAGACTCCTTCATCATTTTTGAATACAACGAATCGTAAAGCACTTCTTTAAAAGGAATAAATTTTCTTTTCGAAGTTTGAGGTATTAATGTCACCTTACTTCCCAACTCTTGACTCAGAAGATCCGCCACCAATTGATTAGATGTTATAAAAGGTATCCTTTTGTCAATAGAAGTAATTGAATTTGAAATATAAAAATTATTAGTATTTAAAGCTCTAGCAACGCTAACATCTTCGTTTACGTTAACATGATCCTTAAAAAAAGTCGGTCTCACATACATGCTGTCCTTATCTTTGACCACTCTAATAGAATTTCCAAATAAAGGCATCAGGCTTCTCTCAGGCATATATGCAAATTGAAAATCATCCCATGACCACCCAGCTCCATATTCTTCATCATCCAATTCCTTATCCAATAAATACAGTTTAAGATTCTTATTTTTTAAGAATTTGATAGAATTCACATGAAGAGAATCATTTAAAAAAGCAGGATCTCCTGCTCCTCTCATGATTAAGGAATCTCCAGTTATCAAGTATTCAAAACTAGAGACAGAATCTTTTAAGGTCTTTAACGCTGCATATAGGGTGAATAGTTTTACGTTTGATGCTGGAGTAAAATACTTGTCTCCTTGAAAGTCAATTAACGTTTCACCATTGGAAGCATTTTTTACTGTTATTCCCATAAAAAAAGAATTACTTGCCGATATGCTGGTAAGATCCTTTTCTAAGGTTTTCGAAGCTGAACATGCAGTCAATAACAATATCAAAATAAAACCTAAGACTAAACTATTCTTCAAAGTATTCTTCCTTAAAACCAATTAAAAACAATTTCTTTTGGGCACGTGTTACTGCCGTATATAACCAACGAAGATACGAAATATCTTCTCCCTCAGGCATATAAGGTTGTTCTACAAAGACATTATCCCATTGACCTCCTTGTGTTTTGTGACAAGTAAGTGCATAGGAAAACTTAACTTGAAGCGCATTAAAAAACTTATTGCTCTTAACGGCCAATAACCTTTTATATTTTGACCTTTCTTCAGCATAATCTTCTGATACAGCATGGTATAACTTATTTGAATCTTCATACGAAAGTGAAGGGGCCTCACTATGCAAGGTGTCTAATAATAATACGGTCTCAAACGGCGGCTCATCCTCATAATCAATAAGGCGAAGTTTAACTTCAGCAAAGCGAAATCCATAAAGGTCTTTAAAACTAAAAATCTCCAAAACTTCACAAATATCTCCATTTGCTATAAAACCAACTTTAGGTGCGTCTTGAAGCCAAAAATAATTATTCTTCACTACCATAATAAAATCACCGGAGGTGATCTCATTCTCATATCCCAATATATTATTTCTTATTTGTTGGTTATAGAGGTTTGCCCTTTTATTAGACCTCACGATAAAAACAGTATTATTTAAGCCTTCATAATAGGAATTATAAATCGCGTCTTGTATATCATAGCCATCTGTCAGCCTGCTAACATCCTTAAAGTCAACGTTAAACTTAAACTGATTCAAAATATTTTTAAATATCAATTCTCGTATTTTGGTTGCATTGAAAAGAATTCCTGAGGATTCATGCTGCCTCATTACTTCATTCAGTTCTAGCGACCTCACCACTTTATCAAATTCAATTTCTATAAGAGATTTGTCAAGCGCCGGACTCAAATCTAATTTTACTGGAGGCAATTGTGCTACATCTCCCACCAAGATCAACTTACAGTTTTTACCAGAATAAACATAGCTAATCAAATCAGCCAGTAAAGACCTACTATTAAATAATCTGGCATCTGCATTGGAGTCTGGAATCATAGAGGCTTCATCAACAATAAAAATAGTATTGTGATATTTGTTTTGTTGGAGGACAAAACTCATGCCTGAATTTGGATCATTCTTAGGAAAGTATATTTTCTTATGGATAGTAAACGCCGGTCTCTTTGCATATGAGCCCATTACCTTTGCTGCTCTTCCTGTTGGAGCTAGTAATACTGCTTTTAATCCTACTGATTCTAAGTTATTTACAACTGTACTAACGATGGTTGTTTTCCCGGTACCGGCATATCCTTTTAATAGGAAAAGGTCATTTTTAGATTCATTTAACACAAAGCTTGCTATTTTTTTTAGCAACTCATTTTGCAAATTTGTGGGCTCAAAGTTGAAACCCTTAACAAACTCTAAAAAAAGATTGTTTTCATGATGCATTTTTTCAATTTAGGATCAAATTTTGTTCGTTCCACAAACTTAACCAGAATTAATTATAGTAGACAAGATGTAAGAGATCAATTTATTCGCGATAATCAATCCGGCCCAGCGAATCGCATTTTAAAATATGCCTGATGTTTTTTAAGTTACAATAGACCATAAAAAATTAGCATATAAACTAAAAATATTACTTTCCTGATTAAAAAATTTTTGTAGATTTGTCAGTAACGTAATTAAAAATAACTAAAATATGATTTCTATTTTAATAATTATTGTGTCTATTCTTGCCGTTGGAGGATTAGCATACTTAATTGTAAATAAGTTGCCGGCCAAAATGAAACCTGTATTATCCGTTGTCTTATGGATAGTTATCGTGTTTTTCGGGTATCAAATATATCAAAGTATTATGGCGCCGATTAAATTCAATAAAAAGAAAAAGGAACGCTATGCCTTGGTAATTGAAAATTTGAAGACTATTCGTGATGCTGAATTGGCTTACGCTTCGGTAAATAGAAAATTCACAAATAAATTTGATGCTTTAGTCAATTTTATTGAAAATGACTCTTTTGCCATAACAGAAGTTAAAAACATCGTTGTAACTGAACAAAGAGGTCGAATTACATTAGATGTTGAGAAAAGAGTAGTTGATACTGTTGGATTTGAAATGGTTAGGAACCGATTTGAAGGAAGAGACTATAAGGGGATGATGAATGTTCCTGGAACAGAGTCCAAATTTGAATTACAAACGGCTTCTGTTGAAAAGGTTCAGGGCGTAAGAGCTTCTGTTTTCGAAGCAAAAGTTGATAAAGCTGTAGTTCTTGATGGTATGAATAAAGCACTTATACGTCAAGAAAAAGAAGCTCTAGGGGGTATTAATGTTCCTGGTGAATTTATCGCTGTAGGATCTTTGGAAGATGTTAACTCAAATGGTAACTGGCCTCCGTTCTATGATGGATCTAAAGAAGCAGCAAAAGACTAATACATCTATAGATTTTAATAATCTTAGCAAAAAACATTTATCCATCCAACTCAGCTTGGATGGATTTTCTTTTTGTATAATCAACAAAGTTGAAAAGCAAATTGAAAGACTTGAGTTTTTCCCTTTTGATGACAACTCACCTACTCCAGATAAATTACTTCAGAATGTAGAAGCCGTTTTTAAAAAAGAAAGAGCGCTTCAAAAAAGATACGGTTCTGTTAACATTTCTCATGTAAATCAACTATCATCGCTTGTTCCCAAATCATTATTTGATGAAGGACGCATTCGAGATTACCTTAAGTTTTCTTCTAAGACATACACAAACGACTACGTGGTTCATGATGACATCGACAATCATAACATGGTTAATGTTTATATCCCATTTGTGAACGTGAATAATTTTTTTCTTGAAAGGTTTGGAAGCTTTGAATACAAACATTTTTCAACTGTTTTAGTCAACAAACTACTTAATACTTTCAAATTTAGTGAACACCCTAAAATGTTCGCACATATTGGAAAGAAGCAATTTGAAATTCTGGTTATAGCCGATGACAAGCTCTTGTTCTACAATAGTTTTAACTATCAGACTAAAGAAGATTTTATTTATTATGTCCTTTTTACTGCTGAGCAATTGGGGCTCAACCCAGAAAAATTTGACCTTGTTTTAGCTGGGATTATCGATACTGAAAGTGAACTTTTCAAGTTGGCGTATTGTTATGTTCGAAAAGTAAGCTTGATGGAAAATCGTTCAGAGTATAAATTCCCGCCAAACAGCAAGGAGGAAACCAAAAGAAGGCATTTCACGCTTCTAAATCAGTATTCATGAGAATTGTATCTGGAAAACACAGAGGACGCCGGATTACTGCCCCTAGCAACCTTCCTGTAAGACCGACAACTGACATGGCAAAGGAGGCGCTGTTTAATATTTTAAACAATACTTACTATTTAAATGAAATATCCGTTTTAGACCTTTTTGCAGGTATTGGAAGTATTAGTTTTGAATTTGCCTCAAGAGGATGCTGTAATATTGTTGCTGTTGATGCTCATCCTGGATGTATTAAATTTCTTGATACGACTAATGAAATATTAGAGGCAGGTATACAAACTGTAAAAAGTGATGTTTTTAGTTATCTTGAAAGAAACTCTCGCAAATTTGATCTTATTTTTGCCGATCCTCCATACGCTTTGGAAGAAGATAAATTTCATAAATTACTTGACCTTGTTTTTGACAGAAAACTATTGAAGGAAGATGGGCTATTGATTATTGAGCACAGCAAACAAACTAATCTTTCTGAGCATCCTAAATTTGAACGTTCTAGAAAATATGGCGGAAATGTTTTTAGTTTCTTTAAAGATGAAACAGTAAAATAATTATTGTTTAACTCCGTTTTAGACTATTCAAGCCATTTTCTAAATTCTTTGACTCTTTCTCTACTTACAATAATTTCGAGCTCAGAAAAGTTATTTAATTTGATTTGCAAACGACTATTGGTATAAGAAATAATATCCTTTATCGCAGTAACATTTACAATGAACTTCCGATTCACCCTAAAAAATTTTAATGGGTCCAATTCTTCATCTAACTGCTCAAGACTAAAATCCATTAAATAATTTTTCCTGTCTATAGTATAAGAATATGTAGCCTTCTGATCACTGTAAAAACATTCAATATCCTCTGTCTCAACCATTCTTAAATGTTGTCCAATCTTTATCGTAAATCTTTTTTTGTAAGACTTATCCAATGGATTGATTAGTAGTTTTTTAATTTGATTTATATCAACTAAAATATCATGTTTTTTGGGTTGATTTAATTTAAATTTACTTATTGCTGCCTCGAGCTCTTCATCATCAATTGGTTTTAATAAATAATCAATACTATTGAGTTTAAACGCTTTTAAGGCATACTCATCATAAGCGGTTGTAAATATGATAGCACTATTGACCACTACCTGCTCAAATATCTCAAAAGACAGTCCATCGGATAATTGAATATCTAACAATATCAAATCCGGATGTTCATTCATTTTGAACCAGGTCACAGCCTCTTCAACTGAATGCAACATGCCTTGAGCCTCGATCCCAATATCTGTCAGTAATCTCATTAGCCTTCTTGCTGAAGGCTTTTCATCTTCAATAATAATTACCTTAATCATATCTTAAATTCTTAGTTATCAAATTTATCATTTTCCATAAATTCTTTTATTTTTTTGTCCTCCCAATTTTTCGAGAATAAAACATTTTTCCCAAAAACACGCAACCAATGAGCAGCAATACCTATTCCCCAAAAAAACCAAACGGAAAATGTAGTGAACTGAATATCGCTTACATCCAAGGTTCCTTCAAAGATGAATCGTTTTATAATTCCTCCGAAACTCAAGAATATATTGACTGCTAAATACCAAAACAAATGCCAGTAAAACCCTTTAATATCTTTAACTCTTTTTTCTGCTATTCTATATAGCTCTTCGTCTGAATGATATGTTTTCATAATTCCTTGTTTTTTTCTTCTTCCATTATCTGTTCTATTTTCCTTTTTTCCCAATCAGAGCCAAATCCAAAAGTAACAAGACCGTGAATAATAACTCCAAATCCCCAACCTATCATTGGATACCAAAACCATTTATGATCCCAATATGTCATATAATTGACAAAAATTAAAAATGGGTTGACCAAAAAATAGGCTGCAACATTTGAATAAAATGCTTTTAATTCTTCCATCCTAGAGCTCGCTCTGATATATTCTTCGTTTAATTTATTTCCTTCTTTTTCCATCTTCCCTATGATTTAAATTTGTTATTTTTTTCCATGATTTCTTTTATCTTCCTTTCCTCCCAATTACCGCCAATCCCATAAATATTAAATGCCTGAATAGCTAAACCAAGTCCCCATCCAAAAACTGGAAACCAAAACCACTGAAAATCCCATGAGGTATTATAATTTAATGTAATTAAAAATGGTATAACCACCACATAAGCTATAAGGCTCCCGTAAAAACCTTTCAAATCATCTACTCTTTTCTTTGCTCTTATGTACTTTGCGCTTTCATCCATATAATCTGTTCTCATAATTTTAATTTTTTGTGTTAATAAGGGTAACTTCACTTTGAATATTTTACCGTCATTTTCTATACTTACTTTGTTTGAAGAGATCAACTCATAACGCTGCTGAATGTTTTTTAATCCAACTTTAGTGCTTTTCTCCAATGAAGCCTTTGGATTAAACGAATTTTCCACCACCAAATAGCCCCTATCTTCATAAATTCTTATAGTTAAAGGTTTACCAGAAGTGATGACATTGTGTTTCACTGCGTTTTCCAAAAGTAATTGCAGAGATAATGGCACTATCTTTAATTCCTCCTTACTACTTGTATCCGGAATCGAAAATTCTATGGCTTCTTCAAATCGCATCTGAAGCAATTGCATGTAGGATTTAGCAAAATTTAACTCTTCATCAAGAGGAACCAAATCTTTATCCTTTTGTTCTAATACATAGCGGTACACCTTCGATAATTTTGTAGTGAATTTTTCCGCTTGATATGGGTTCTCTCCTATTAATGAGGTAAGTACATTTAAACTATTAAACAGGAAATGAGGATCCAGTTGATTTTTTAAAGATTCAAATTTTGCGGTTTCGTTTTTAGCAACTATTTGAGATTCCTTTACCTTAGTTTTTTGATACTTATTATAAAAATAAATAATATGAAAAATGATCGTTACCGTTGTTGAAGCCCAAATACCGAAATAGAAATTCTCGATTCTTTCATCTTGCCAATATGTTGAAAAAGAGTTGCCTTGATAAAAGACAGAAATTACAATTCTTATGATCAACAGACCTACAATTGAAATTAGCGTAGAACCAATAATTCCAATAGCTATTCTTTTCGCGATGGTACCCTCTCCCCATTTTACGGTTTCTAAATATGTGAAAAAAGTTATGTTTGAAAAACCTAAAACGAAAGCATAAAATTGATATACTACGAATTTTTCAAGGAAATCATTGAATCCGCCAAATTGAAATCTATTGAAAAATGCGCTTCCAATTACAAATACTAATGTTCCTATAAAGAAGACTATTAAAATATTTTTTCCGTTTCTACTCATAATATTCTGCTTACTGTTAAAATCTTATCTCAAATGTAAGGTCTTTATCTCTTACTTCAAATTTTGAATCCTGAAACCTATATGCACCAAAACCCTGCATATCGCAGCTCCTTCCAAAATTTTCTTCTAAACTATTGATAGAAGAAATATTTGCTCCATTTTTTGTACTCATTTTATTTTCTTTAGCCTGTGTAAACATTGTAATCAAATAAAGAACTGCGGTTATAAATATTCGTATCATGTTTTAACTAATTATATTATTATCGTTTGATGAAGCAAATATCGCATGAGATGGTCTCATTTAAAATTTACATTTACCCAATTGTCATTTTTTTAGGATGAATTGTCATTTTTATATAGTTTAACCAAAATCAATTTGTTTGAAAGAATTCGTAACAAATTATCAAGTCGAACTACTAATAAGTAAATCAACTATTGGTGACCAAAGAATTGGAACAAAAATTTGCTCAGGAACTCGAGCAACATCAGAACATTATTCACAAAGTATGCAGGTCATACACGAATAATGAAGCCGCTCATAAGGACCTCTTTCAAGAGATCACTATACAGCTATGGAAGGCATATCCAAAATTTAGAGGTGAATCCAAATTTAGTACTTGGATGTACCGAGTAGCGTTCAATACAGCTATTTCGCTTTTTAGAAAGACCAAAAGAAATATTGAAACTACTCAAATTTACGACAACCTTAAAGAATTAGAGTATCACGATTACGATGACTCAACTGACAAGCAATTAAAACTTTTATATGAGGCTATATATAGCCTAAATGATATTGAAAAAGCACTGGCTTTAATGTATTTGGAGGATAAAAGTTATAAAGAAATTTCTAAAACACTTGGTATCAGTGAAGTTAATGCAAGGGTTAAGATGAACAGGACAAAGACCAAATTAAAACACATATTAAATCCATAAGAATGGAAAATTTTGAAAGTTTAAAAAATATATGGAAGAATCAGGGGGAATCTAAAATTAGATATACTCAGAATGACATCCAAAAAATGGTTCATAAAAAATCATCTTCTATTGTAAAGTGGATTCTAATTATTAGTCTATTAGAATTTATCTTACCGAATCTGTTATTCCTTTTTACAGATTTTGATGCAACTAAACAATTCTATGATCAATATGGATTGAGTAAAAGTATGATGATTTACACAGCGATTCATTTTGTGGTTATCATTGGCTTTATTTACATATTTTACAAAAATTATAAGAATATTAACGCTGAAAGCACTGTTAAAATACTTCTAGGTAATATTATAAAAACAAGAAGAACCGTTAAATACTATATTTATTATAATCTTACGATTATGGGAATCATAGGAATTAATATATTTCACTCAGTATACAAGTCCGTAGAATTCCAAAATACGCTTTCAGAAGGAACCAGTATGCTTAAAATCTGGACGATTTCAATTATACTATTAAGCCTTGCCTTATTTATATTTTGGGTTTTTTACCGAATTATTTATGGATTCTTTTTAAGGAAACTTAAAAAGAATTATGCTGCTTTATCGCATCAGGATGATTTATAGGATATCCAGAGATCCCTTGCCTTCTCGTATAACAACTATTTCACTTTCTGAAAGATCTATTATAGTAGAGGCTATATTGTCACCATATCCACCATCAAGAACAAGATCGACCTTGTCACGCCATTTTTCAAAAATAAGTTCAGGATCAGTGGTATACTCTATCACGTCATCCTCATCATAAATTGATGTTGATATTATTGGGTTACCGAGTTCCTTAGCAATGGTTCTAATGATATTATTATCTGGAACTCTGATCCCTACGGTGCTTTTTTTCTTAAACACCTTTGGTAAATTATTATTCCCTTTTAAAATAAAGGTATAAGGGCCTGGTAAAGCCCTTTTCAGAATCTTATATGTTGGGGTATCAATTTGCCTGATATATTCAGATAAATTACTTAGATCGTGACATATAAAGGAAAAATTAGCTTTTTCAAGTTTTATCTGTTTCAATCTGGCTATTTTCTCAAGGGCTCTTGTTTTAGTTATATCACATCCTAAGCCGTAAACAGTATCTGTAGGGTAAATGATAAGTCCTCCTTTACGGAGCACTTCAACTGCATGATCCACAATCCTTGGGTCAGGATTCTTTTCATAAACCCTTAAAATTTTTGACATAAAATTATAATAAAATGAGCTTCTTTTTTTTCAAAACTACAAATAAAAAAGGCT
>RCNB010000804.1_pt1 | contig 20462 bp, 19 predicted proteins | sample 2041321 | NCBI WGS metagenome assembly RCNB01 (sample SAMN09708232, study PRJNA481090) | Marine sediment metagenome, whole genome shotgun sequencing project. | reverse complement strand
CGGCGGCTTGCGTAGCTAGTAACTATGCTTTAGTGGGTGTTCTGAATGTGAAGGTGATGGATGTAATTGTCTTCATAACAGGACTTGTTTTCGGATCAATGTCGGGTATGATGGTTGGTTTTCTATCATGGATCGTTTATGGTATAGTCAATCCATACGGCTTCTCATTCCCTATACTAATAGCAACTGCAGGAATGGAAACGGTTTACGGACTTGTAGGGGGACTAATGGGGAAGAGAAGTGATAAACTAGTGGAAGTAAACCCAATATTTACAGGGATTAAATATGCGATAATTGGGTTTATTCTTACCTTCATGTATGATATAGTTACCAATGTGGTTATGGCTGTAACATTTGGTATTGACTGGAGCGTTGCGTTGATAGGGGGAATTCCATTTGCACTTGTCCATGAAATCTCGAATGCTGCTTTGTTCTTTATGGGGGTTATACCATCGGTTAAGGGAATCCACCGCATAATTCCGGAGATGAAAGTGAATGTCAAACAAGAATAATGTCTGGATGTGGGCTTCAGCGGCTCTACTTATATCAACAATTCTAATGGGATACTATGCATTGGATTATCAGAATAGACTCAACAGCTTGCAGGCTGATTATGATTCACTCTATGAAAGTGTGAGTGCCATGCAGGGAAGTCTCGACGATCTAACCATTCTCGTCGATCTTAAGATCGATTACGGGGATACTATAGTCTGGTACAATGAGACTAGGGTCCCCCTTAACTCAAAGCTTCTGGATGCTATGGAACTCCTTCTTCCCTTAAACTATACAACAAGCGATTTTGGTGTAATGATAAATGAAATCAACAGTGTTGGTGGTGACTCAAGTTATTTCTGGTTATGGTACTACTATGATAATGGATGGCAGTTCTCATTTGAAGGAGTTCAACAATACACTCTGAAGGATGGAGACATCATAATGTGGGAGTATACAGATACCTTCCCTTTTTAAATTAAAAAGAGAATGAAGATGCTGAATGGAATCTCTTAGAGTCATCAGGCAAGTTACTGAGAAACTGGCACCGGGTAGGTCTCCCTCTTTTAATGAAGCCCATGTACTGAAGGCTATTGAGATTCTTGGAGTGGAGGATATTGGCCGTAAACAGTTGGCCATTCGACTAAATCTGGGGGAAGGAATGACTCGTAATCTTATCTCTAGACTCCAATCTCTTAGTTTACTTTTAACCTCTCGAAAGGGTATGTCTTTGAGTGAAAAGGGGACTTTAATACTAAATTTGTTTAATGAGAAGTTGACTTCATGCTATTTCCCTTTTTCCCAGATAACTGTGGATGAAAAGAATTACGCTGTTCTCATTAGAGGAGGTGCTAGCGAGATAAAACTGGGCCTTGAACAGAGGGATGAGGCACTGATGGCGGGAGCTAGAGGAGCTACTACCCTCCTCATGGGAGAATCTGAAGTTGTCATTCCTGGTACACAGGAAAAAATTGAGAAAAATATTAAAAAGTTTATCGAAAAAGAGATGCATCCCAAAAAGGGGGATGTAATAATAATAGGTTCATCCTCAGATTTGCATAAAGCAGAGATTGGTGCAAAGGCTGCGGCTCTAAAGCTTCTCAGGAAAATAATGGACTAAAGTTCAGCAGTTTCTGGGTCACGGACTAGTAAGATAAAGAGCACACCAAGAATTACCAGTGCACTTGACAATACCATCCATGGTAATTCTTCATGCATTTTGTAAATGTAACCACTGAGGAAAATACCGGTTGATTGTAGTAACATACCAAATATTCCACTTCCCCAGCTTCCCCCCATCAGCCAGACCCCTCCAGCCCCCATAGCTGCCATTATTCTACCTCTCTGCTTCCTCGGGGTCATGTCTGCGAATAAGCTCTGAAATGCAGGATTTAGGAATGCGTTTACAAAAGTCATTGAAATACTAAGTAATAGTAACTGGTTGTAGTCACTCACTTGAAGATACAGGATTGTCGGTATCGCACCCAGTACCAAGCTAATACCTACTACCCATCGTTTACTGAATCGATCCACAAGACCTCCTGCTGGTATGGAGATTAAGACGTTTATTGCTCCAGCTATCATCATGACACTTCCCCAATCCTGGCTTGATAGTCCTACAACCTCTTTTGCCCGTATAATCCAGAATGGCGTAACAAGGCTACTGAAGAAAATGGTTATTGACATTAAAGCAGAAATGATGAAAAGCTTTCGAGGGACTGTCCTCATTGTCTCCAATATTTCACCATAAGATCTCGCAATCATTTTAGGGACATCACCCAGTTTAATCTTGACTGCATCCTCACTGTTCAATGTCTCCTTTAAGAATCGAAGCCGCAGGAAAGCTATTAAAAGGCCAACAAAAAATCCAAGGAAGTAGAGTCCATGAATAGCTGTATTGATACCGTAGGTTCCTATTAGAAACCCACCAAGCCAAGGGCTGGCTATTCCTATAGCACTAGGAATGGTCATCATGGTAGCGTATCCGATGCCCCTTTGGCCTGGGACTAAGCTATCAGCTCGGAGGGCTTGCATAGCAGGGAAGTAGAATGAAACGAAACTCTGGATGAACATACCTACAGCCAGCCACTCCCAGCTGTTGGTTAAGGCAGGAATCAGGAAGGCAATGGCATATGCGATTGTCATGTACCCGATGAGTTTGATTCTTCCCTGTAAGTCAGCAATGTAACCGCCAAAGGGATAAAGAATCATACTTGCGATATTTCCTATTGCCATTACTTGCCCTATTGTCTCATAGCTGCCCCCTAGAGATAGTACATAGAGTGACAGATAGGGGAACAGGACATCTACGCTTACTCGCCATAGGCACTCACATACAGTCATTACGAGTATGTTGCCTCGCATGAAACTGAATAGACCCATTGCATCCCCTGAATATCATACGACTCAGCGGTCTAAATGAAAAAGGTAACTGAGAAAGAGGGGGATTAGGGTGAGGGTTTTAGAGCTCTTTTAACGCATGCATCCACGCAGAGACCACAGGTACTGCCAAGGCATACACCTTCATCATGTTTGACTGAGTGATTAGCGTTAAATGTCAGAGCATCTGCGGGGCACACTGACACGCATGCTCCACAGTCTATACACAGTTTATCATTCTTTACAATTGGATTTCCTGTCAGACTAGTCACCTCCTGGGGGTAGGTCTTCAGGTCTCTGCCTCATCGTTTTGAATACTGTATCAGTTGGTAGTTTCTTCACAGGTGCGGTGATGGTGAATGAGCCTTCACTTATCCATGTTTTTAGTTCCCTACAGATCTTCTTTGCTTTCTTTAGACTTGACAGGCTTGTGACTTTCACGTCCCTATCTTTCAGTGATAACGTACCGCTTTTCAGCTCCTTGTAGTTAGTTTTTTGTATATAACCCCTATCTCGTCGTGGGATTCCATAGTCGATGACGTCTGTAATAATGGATTCATCTCTGATTGCTGCTTTCTTTGCCAGCCCCTCATTTAGTAACGGTATGGGTATACCTATTCCAAGGTAGAGACTTGTACCGTACTTTGTGAAAGTAGCTCCCTGAACATATTCAGGGCTCATCTCCTTGGCATTACCTCGGACCATGATTGTGCCAAATCCACCTTTTGGATTGTGTTGTGTACCTTCTCCGATGACATAGCCTTCTGTTCCTCCAAGGAATATTCGAGTCCCGAGGCCTATAGTCTCATAGTCGGGGTCATTTGTCAGAGGGTTAAGTTCTCCTGCACCAGAATAATTAGCATTACTGTACTTGGGTAGGAGTTTCCCCATGTAGGTGTATAGGGTTTCATCCCTGCCGTTTGTGGCGCAAACGTATCTCTGATAACCATTTCTCAAGTTGAGAAGGTCAAACTGGTTTAGATCATCTTTGGAGATTTGTGTATGCAAGCTGGTTCTAGGATAGCAATCCGTACCATATGCAGTAGCTCTAAGATCAACATCTTTTCCTTTTATCAGATCCTCGATCACATGGGCTCCGCCATACTCGAATTTTTCCGAATCAGACAGTATTGTAGCTCCAATATATAGATCGACCGCTGCACCGGGGTGAGGTGTTGGTACATCATTGATCCATGCTTTTTCGATTTTTATTGGAGGATCAGCGTGACCTAGATTTATCACTGCTCCTGATGAACACATTGCACCAAAAGTTCCCGTCGTGACGACGTCTACTTCTTTATATGCGACTTTTATACCGCTGCTTTCTACAAGATCTTTAAACTCGGTTGCGGTGAAGACATTTACATCCCCATTCGCAATTTTTTTATTTATCTCAGAAATAGTTCTTCCATTTCTGTTTTCATTTTTTTGTGTGAGTTGTTTTACCTCCCTTTCGGGTGGACCAGTATATTGTATTCCTAAATATAATAATTTCTGAAAAATATATTCCCTTGAGGAATATTCTCATCATAATTCTTTACAAAATGTAAACAAAGGGGGTTAGAAGGATAGTACTGCATCTGCGTCGAGAAGCAGATCGTTAAGGGTTGCAGAACCCACAATGAGGGCTCCTTCTATAAAGTCGTCATGTTTGAGTTTTAGAAGTATACAGGACTGATCACAGACCATGAGCTTCACCCCAGCCGTTATTGCCCTGTCCATAACTTGCTTGAGTGTTGGGAATTCACCGAGTTGAATTTTTTCGGCTTCCCCCTTCTTGACGACTGTGATTCCTTTTACGATGAAGTAGATTGTTGCACCTATGCCCATGGCTACTGCAGTAGATGCAAGTAGGAAGGGGGTATAAAGGCCATCGGGTTGATCAATGCCACTTGTCTGCACGTACAGAATACTCTGTTTCTTCTGCAATTTAATCTAGAGTTGTTGAGGCTTTGGAGTATTTCAATGATGTTAAGACAAAAGTTATCCATAACCCTGTGGGGGAATACAAGCATGGATGATTTCAAGACAATCACAGTGGTCGCAATTGGTGACAGTCTGACTGCAGGTTACACTACTCCTTCAAGATACAACGCGCATATACACAACTTACCATACACCAATTATCTGGACAACATCATCATTACCGCCCAGTCAAGGTGGGAGCAAACAGACGTAGATGTAGTAATAATAAACCTTGGGCGGAACGGGGACAGTACCAAAGGAATGCTGGACAGGTTAACAACTGAGGCTGCACGTCATAATCCCAATTACGTGATTGTATGGGGGGGAATTAACGGGTTATTCAGCAAGCCCCCGGAGGAGACCCTTGAAAGTCTGATTAAACTATATGATAGGGTGGAGGAGATTGGTGCAAAACCCATAGCGTGCACATTGACTTCAGCTTCCAACCAGAGTAAAGCCATTGACACAATCACATATGTAAATGAACTGATTTTGGATTACTGTACAGAGAGAGGAATACCGGTCGCAGACTTGTTCAAAGCCACGAGCTATGAGAATCATGTTCTCCGTGTTGAGTACGGCAGTGATGGACTACATTTAACCGCCCGAGGCTACCAAAAAGTCGCGGAAACTCTATTCAAAGAGGTATTTGAGGATATACTCAGAGAATATATCTAAAGACAGGATTTATACGTAAGTGCCGTACAGTAGTCGTGGGGTCTGAAAATGACTAAGAAGAGAAGAAGCGGAGGTCGTTCAAAGGGAAGCAAAGGAGGCAGCGGCACAGTCCAGTGCAGCCTTTGCGGAGCCCAAGTTCCAAGGGACAAGGCGAAGAGGGTAACGAAATACACGTCCTTGGTGGACAGGAGGCTGATGAAGGAACTCCAAGCCCAGGGTGCAAGTGTCGCCCGGTACCAGACCACCAAGTCTTATTGCGTAAGTTGTGCGGTTCACAGAGGTATCGTCAAGGTTAGAAACAAGGTCGAACGAAAGTCAGTGCCATCACCACGAAGGCGTCTACGTCGGAGAACCTAATTATTCTAATTTTTTAAACAGATATTCTAACTCATCTAATCAATTACTATTCGAGTTATTCCTATTGTTATGATGAGTAAATAATAGAAGGGGGAACTGTATATCCGGTGGTGTATACGATTGTGGGATTGCGCTACTGATGGTTTTTTCCCACCAACTACATAATTATTGCTACCAATCATAGACTACTTTACCTTATTGTAGAAATAGTTACTTCTCTGGAGCACAGTAAAGTTTGTTAACAAGGCTAGTGCAATGACACCATAGTCTAGATAAACTGGGTTATAAGAGGCAGCATAGATTGCCAATGCTAAGAAGATCATTCGTTCTGCACGCTCTGCAAGGCCTACACCAGCCATCTTTACTCCTGCTGCCTCTGCCCTGCTACGGGAGTAACTCACCATCATTGAGCCAATTAAAGCTGCAAACCCCCAGAAGGGGTTACATAGACCTGAATAAATAACGGAGGCTAGGACGACTGCATCACTGTAACGGTCGCAAACTGAATCAAAAAATCCACCAAACGTTGTGACTTTACCTGTCGTACGTGCAAGAGTCCCATCTATGGCGTCTAGGAACCCTGATAGAAGTAATAGGGTTCCAGCGGTTACAAGATAATCTGGTTCTCCACCGGATATTACAATGGTCCAAGCAGCCACTACGGAAACGAATACACCTAGAATGGTGATCATGTTGGGGGTGATACCCAGTCTGCTTAGTGGTGCTACACCTTTAACGACTATGGCTTCGAACTGTTTCTTGAGTTTACTGGAGACCATCCTGATGATATTCCCTGTCTCCTGTAAAAGCTTAGCTTCTAGTAAGAATCCCCTGAGCTGCTATTATACCGGTTGCCGCGGCACCTACTATCCCTCGTGACACTCCTGATCCATCGCCTGCAACACTGAGATTTGGTATACGAGTTCTAAGCTGCTTATCCGTATCAATTCGCATTGCATAGAATTTTATCTCTGGTCCATACAGAAGGGTGCTGTCGCTGTTAACACCAGGCATTACCTTGTCCAGCATCTCAAGTCCTTCTAGGAGATTGTGGATTATCCTGTTGGGATAAGCCATTGATAAGTCCCCCGGGGTAACGTTTCGATATGTAGGTTCAACGTAGCTTCTTTGGAGTCGCTCCCATGTGGATCTTCGATGATTTCTAAGGTCTCCAAGTCGCTGAAGTATTGGCTTTTTCCCACCCAGAGTGTTTACCAGTTGGGCGAGACGGACACCGTACTCTGTGGTGTTCTCTAGTGGGTGGGTTAGAGTAAGTTTTGTTAGGAGGGCGAAGTTTGTGTTCTTGGAGCCCGTGTCCCGTTTACTATGACCGTTGACACCAAAAAGACCGTTGCCGTAGGATTCTTGTACCACGTAGCCATTTGGGCATACACAAAATGTTCGTACAAAGTCATCGTAGCTTGGTGTATAAATGTGAAATTTTGGGTCCCATATACCGAGATCATTGGTAATCTCATTCATAACTTCATTGGGGATCTCTACACGGACTCCCACATCTATAGGGTTGTATTTCATCCTGACTTTGAGGTTTTCCATCTGTTCGATGAGCCAGGGGGAGCCAATACGTCCCGGTACTAAGAGCACACTGTCTGCCAGGTATTCTCCCCTGTCTGTCTCGACGGAGGTTATTCTACCTTCTTCGTGTTTGAGATCGTGGGCTTCGGTTTCTAGCTGAAATTTAACCCCCCTTTTCTCCAGGTTACGGCGAAGTAAGGTCATCACGTCTGGTAGATAATCGGAACCAATGTGGTTTTGATGGATCTTGACGAATCGGATACCTGCTTTGGCGGCCCTCATCTCCAAGTTTTCGAGACCGCCATTTTCGGGGTGTAAGTCGTCTACTCCCAACTCTTTGAATGTATCCCGTATTTTGTATACTAGGTCCCATGCCTCCTTTTCGGGTAGGAAGTTGGTAAGATTTCCTCCGATTAGTGGGTGGAAGTTTAGTTTACCGTCACTGTGAAGTCCTGAACCTCCGACAAAGTCTCTTTTTTCTATGATTGTTACTTCATAGTAGTCTGCGAGTTCATTCGCCGCAAATAGGCCTGAGGGGCCTGCACCTATAATGACAACTTTCTTCAAGGTTGTCCCTATGCGAGTCGGTGGTGGGGGCTTATAGAGTTTCTCATTTATTGACGTATAGGTTGAAATTTTCGTAATTATGTCAAAAGAAGTTTGATATATGATTGGGCTCTACAGATGAGCTGTTAAGCTGATTTGCTATGGCTGCTAAGGATCGTTTCATGGTGGATAACCCTTTGGGGGAAGGACTGGTTGAGGTAGTTGGTTCTTCTGATCTCTTCACAGGTGAAGTTGTGCCTAGAAGAGGTAAAGTTCGGGATGTCTATGACAGGGGTAATGAGTTGGTTATCGTTACCACTGATAGGATCTCTGCTTTTGATGTAGTTTATCCTACGTTAATCCCTCATAAGGGGGAGAGCCTTCATGCTTTGGCAGAATATTGGTTGAAGAAGACTGTGAATATTATGCCAAATCATTATATTGAGAGCCTTGACAGCCGTACGATGCGTGTTCTTAAAGCAGAGAGAATTGATGTTGAGTGGGTTTGCCGGGCTTACCTGTATGGGTCTGCTTGGAGATCTTATAGGGAGGGAGCACGAACTGTGAGTGGTGTAGATTTACCTGATGGTCTTGTGATGGCAGAGAAGCTTCCTGAGGTTATTATCACACCTACGACCAAGAGTGACTCTGGGCATGACCAAGAGATTAGTAAAGAGGAGGCCATTTCTCAAGATTTGATTACACGGGATGACTGGAATGAGCTTGAGGAGGCCACCTACAGGCTTTTCGACTATTTCACAAGCCATGCAGCCAGCAGGGGATTCATCATACCGGATTTCAAGCTGGAGTATGGTAGGGTTGGAGAACAACTTATCATGATAGATGAACCCCCAACCCATGACTCAGCGCGCTATTGGGCACAGAAATACTACCATCCAGGGGAACCTCAGGAAAACACCTGCCTTGACAAGGAATTCCTAAGGGAGTGCTTACGAAGGATGGGATACTCTGGAGATGGTCCACCACCAGAAATTCCAGAGCCCATAGTTCGTGAGGTTTCCAAGCGTTGTGTTGCATCCTATCAGGTCATCAGTGGAAAGAAAACACCAGATGACTTCGATTTGGGTACGGTAGATAACGTTATGAAAGAAGTTAAAATATAAACACCATCAGATATTCTTTTACAATGCATTTCCATTATTCCAACCATTCGGTGGAACATCTGTTTCCAATATTCTATTCTTAACTCTAGGAATTAACATAATAGGGATAATAAAAAAAGGAAATATAATGGGTGGAATTACGTCACAAAATTATTAATAAGTACAAACTCGATAAAATGTCAGTTTTTCAGCTTATTTTTGTTTATATATTTGCATTGTTAATGTCCAAGAGTTTTAACGTTGTATTCCAAAGTCGTTTCTGGGTCTCAGTGTCATAAGAAATCTTTGCGGTTGTTGTTTCTTTGAGTTTTGCATAGCATTTCCCAGTTACTCCTTCAACTTCATTAGATGAAGCCATATAGACTGATGTCTTAGCTCCCTTATCTGGACTCACTTGAATGAATCTCATCAACCCGAATGAAAGCCTAGATATGAGACTACCACTATTTCGACCAAGATTAGTCGCCACGAATCCGGGTTCAACCACATTAACGGAGACCCCGGTCCCTTCAAGACGTTGTGCCCACTCATACGTAATCGTAGTTACCATGAGCTTAGTATCAGCATAAACTTGCATTTCATTATAATTCTGATTTCTCTGAAGATCCTTAAAATTAATCTTTCCTGTTTTATGCATTCCAGAACTAACATTAATCACCCTCGAAGGTGAACTCGATTTCAGAATTGGAAGCAGCCTATAGGTCAACTGGAATGGCCCCAGATAATTTACAGCAAAACTTCTCTCAAAACCATCCTCAGTTGATTGACGTTTGCTGAATACAGCTCCCGCATTATTAATGAGAACATCTAGACGATTGTAGTTCTCTGAAAATTCTTTCACAAATGCAGATATGGAATATTTAGAGGAGACATCACAAATCATAATTTCTAATTTTTCGTTCCGAGTTTTTTCTACAATATTACTGCGAGCTATTTCACCACGTTTCCGGTTTCTCACAGCCATAACTACTGTAGCGTCCATCTCAGCAAGAGCTGAGGTAGTTGCATAGCCAATTCCAGAATTACTACCTGTAATTATGCACACTTTATCTTTCATAAAAATCAAATATCTAGGAGTTTTATAAAATGAAAAGTGTTTTCACAGAATATAAAGAAGATTAAGATCATGAGCTCCCAAAAAAGTCCTTATCATAACTATAGTTCATAAGCCTCAACCTTATTTACATCAAAACACACAATGAACACCATGGTCCAAGTATCAGTGATAATGGGCAGCGAATCCGACAGAAATCTCGGTGAAAAAACTACAGCGGTATTAGAAGAATTCAATATACCCCATGAACTGGTAGTTCTATCAGCTCACAGAAACCCAGAAGCTCTCAAGCAATACATAGATACCACACACGCAGAAATATTCATAGCTATAGCAGGGCTATCAGCAGCCCTACCCGGAACCATAGCAGCCCAAACAATACGACCCGTAATAGGAGTCCCAAAAAACGTAAAACTAGGAGGATTGGACGCACTCCTAAGTATAGCTCAGATGCCCCCAGGGATACCAGTAGCCACAATGGGAATTGACAACGCAAGAAACGGAGCACTAATGGCAATCCACATACTGGCCACAAAAAACGACAAACTAAAAAAGAAAATACACGAGTACAGAGAAAAAAGGGCTAGAACCTAGCCACAACGTAGTCGATGATGGATTCGAAGAAAACAAGCCCATCACCATACTTTTCAAGCCTACCCCGAGTCCACTCAGGCATTAAATAACCATAATAAGCACGTTCAGGATGCGGCATCAAACCAAGCACATTCCCCTCTGGGTTACAGACACCTGCAATATCATGGAAAGCACCATTCGGGTTAACAGGCCATTCACCATCGGCAAAATCACCGTCAGCACCTACGTATCGCCAGACAACCTGATCATTATCATACAACCGAGTCAGGTACTCCTCTTGTTTATCAGGCGGCAACACGAAACGCCCCTCACCATGAGCAATAGGACAACGAATCACATGATCATCAGGAACACCTGAAAGCATCCTACAGTTACCCTTACCCACATTCTTCATTCGAATCCACCGGTTCTGATAACCATGAGTACTATTGCCCAAGGCAGCTTCAGGATACTGGGAACGCCCCTCAAAACCAGGTAAAAACCCGGTCTCCACCAGCACCTGGAACCCATTACAGATCCCAACCACAGGCTTACCCGAGTCAACAAACTCAGAGAGTTCACGACCAATCCTATACTCCATCTCCTTCGCCCAGATAGCCCCACTACGCACATAATCACCATAACTAAAACCACCTGGGAAAACGAGGACATCATAATCCCCAAGGTTCCGCTCACGGAACACACGTTGGCTATGCACAAGATCAGGTTGAACCCCAAGGTCACGGAAAACCCGCATTGTCTCCAAGTCACAGTTAGTTCCAGGAGCACGCATCAATAGGACACGAATATCCTCTCGTCTCAACCCCTGGGCACCTCCAAAGGAGTCTTCCATGCGCCAATTAACGTAGATAATGGTAAACGAATCAACATATCCCCGCCTTTCCGAATAGTAAGGTATTTGTCTTCAATAACAGTGCCAACACATGCATTCACACTATCCGCCATCAACTCTTCAAATACTTTAGCGTTATCAGGTGAAACCTCTACCAACAGTCTGCCATTTGACTCTGCAAACAGAATATAGTCATCACGCATAGGCTCCGAAAGCGGAACAGAACTTAGATCCAGTTCCAAACCCAAACTTCCGGTGAAAGCCATCTCTGAAAGTGATACAGCTAGTCCACCTTCAGACAGGTCATGACAGGAACGTACCAGACCCTGATCCATAGCTTCATTCAACCTGCGATAAATCTGAATATTAACCTCGGCATCCAATTTAGGAACAGAACCGCCAAGCTCATCATAGAGAGCCAGATACTCACTACCACCAATCTCAGGCTTTGTTATGCCTACAATGTAAACAAGGTTCCCATTCTCCTTCAGATCCATAGTCACAGACTTACGAATATCAGGAATTATACCAAGTGCAGTAATCAGCAATGTGGGAGTTACAGGTCCTAATGGTGACTCATTGTACAGACTATCTTTCCCGGATACAAAGGGAGTTCCATAAACACTGGCAATATCGTAACATGCCCTGGAAGCATAGACAAGACCACCAAGACGATCCTCATAATCAGGATTACCCCAAGTGAAATTATCCAATAAAGAAATTCTACGACCGCCCAACGCAGTATTGTTACGTATAGCCTCATCAATAGCAGATGCAGCCATCCAATATGGATCAATTAAACCATACCTTGGATTAATTCCAGAAGAAACTACAATACCTATCCAATTGTCATCTAAGGGCTTTAACACGGCACCATCACTGGGTCCAGCATTCCAGCCCTGAAGGGGTTTAACAACAGTCTGTCCCTTCACCTCTTGATCATATCGACGAATCACACGCTCCTTACTCACAATATTATATGCTTTCAAAAGACGAAGCAGCGTTGCACCAAGATCATCGGGTATTGGAAGCACAGGATCAGAAAGCTCTAAAGGTTTCCAACTAGTAGTACGCACCAAAGTTGGGGGATTGAATAAGTTATCCAAATCCAAAGAGGCAATAACTTCACCTTCATAATGTAGAATAGCTTTTCCAGTCTCATTATAAGATCCAAGAACTGTTGCTTCAACTTGCTCATCAGCAAATATTTTCAAAACCTCATCAAGGTTACCGGGAGGGACAGCAAGCAGCATACGCTCCTGACTTTCAGAGATCCATATCTCCCAAGGGGCCATCTCCGAAGCTTTCAAAGGTATACGATTAATGAAAACCTCAACACCCAAACCATAAGTATCAGCAGTCTCACAAACCCCACAGCTTAAACCACCACCACCTATGTCTGTGATACCTGACCCCAGTCTGCGGGTGCTAATCTCCTTTAGTGCTCTTTTTACCTTTTCCTCTTCAATAGGATTAGCAACCTGAACAGCCGGTCTAGACTCCTCCTCAGATTCCTTAGTCAACTCAGCGGAAGCAAATGTTACGCCATGGATACCATCCAAACCTGTTCGTCCACCAGCCAGGATTACAAAATCTCCGGCCTTTACGTTACGGATATACTGGTTTTTATTTAAAATGCCAATACAACCAGCATAAACAACAACATTACCAGTATAATCCTTATGGAAGACAGTTGCACCGTTAACAGTTGGGATACCAATACTGTTTCCATAGCTACCGATGCCATCGACTACACCACGGAAAATATAACTGGGATGTTTAACACCATCCGGTAGTTTTTCGTAGGGATAGTCTAATGGCCCAAAACACAAAACATCTGTACAGGCTATAGGATCCGCCCAAACACCCAAAATATCGCGAATAACGCCACCAAGTCCCGTAGCGGCACCACCAAAGGGCTCAATTGCGGAAGGATGATTATGGGTTTCAACCTTAATAGCAATGCCAATATCATCGGTTAAATCTACAATACCTGCATTATCCTCGAATACGCTATAACACCAATCAGGCTTTAACTCATCTATTAATCGTCGGAAATATGTCTTCAAAAGCCCATTCACTGTACCATCAGGTGTATGTATCGTCCCAGCGAATGTCTTATGGCTACAATGTTCACTCATAGTTTGATCATAGGTCTGAAGTTCGACATCAGTGGCCTTTCTTTCACGAATAACATAATGATTTCGTATATACCTGAGTTCATCAAGAGTTAACCCTAGACCAAGAGTTGATTTTATCTCAAGAAGATCATTATCCGATGCATTCAACAGGTTAATTTTGTAATGCTCAAAAGAGTGGGGGCTACGTTCAATCCTGCTCATTGTACTTCACTTAATTCAAAATGGTAATCGTCTTTCGTTGGATTGGTTAGAAGCCGACGACACATAGCATCAACAGCTTCCTCCGCAGCATCTACACCCTTGGCATCAAGATATACTTCATAGGCTTTGCTGGAACGTACTTCAACAACATTGTAACCAAGCCCCTGAAGAGCCTTAGTGGTGGCTTCACCTTCTGGATCTGAATAACCTCTCTTCAGAGTGACATAGACAGTTGCCTTAATTCTCATATTCTAGACCTCTCACATTCTTCGTTCCTTAAACCATTTAACGATACTGGATAGAGACACGAATACGTATAAATCAGTCAATATTTAAATTAAGACCAAAACAAATTAACAAAAATCAATAAAAATAATACCGATAATGAAACATATAATCCCTAAAAAATAATAAACATATAATACAATATTATTAACATGTCACAAAAAGCCCCCTCCAAAATTATAAAATATGCATTAGAAAAATGGGGTAAAAAGGAAGCCTCAAAATTAAAAGAATTTTTTGAAAAAATTGATGATTCAATAAAAAAAATTGATTCACATAATTTCAATCCAGAAAATGAACCCTCAAGAGATAGTGATTAAACATGGATTATTATAAATTAAGTATAACTGAAGCCTCAAAATTAATACACGCTCAAAAATTATCTCCTATAAAACTATTAGAAAGTCTTTACAAAAGAATATATAAAATAGAACCACAAATAGAGGCATTTGTTACATTAAACAAAGAAGAAGCAATGTTTTCTGCCGAAAATATGTTAAAAGAGGTAGAAGAAGGGAGAACTCGAGGTCTTCTTCATGGAATACCTATTGGAATAAAGGACATTTATTATACAAAGAACCTGAGGACCACTATGGGGTCACCAATTTTCCAAGATTTCATACCAAAATATGATGCGGATACTGTTTCAATACTTAGAAAGGAAGGGGCCATTATCATAGGGAAAACAGAAACAACAGAGTTTGCTTTAACTGATCCTGCACCTACGCGTAATCCTTGGAATGTTGAGCATACGCCAGGTGGTTCTAGCAGTGGTTCTGCAGCAGGAGTATCATCAGGTATGTGTCCTGTTGCTTTAGGTTCTCAAACTGGAGGATCGGTTATTAGACCTGCCTCATTTTGTGGGGTTGTTGGTTACAAACCTACATATGATCTGGTTAGTCGAAATGGAGTATTTCCATTAGCATGGAGTTTAGATCACATAGGTTGGTTCACACGTACAGTAGAAGACTCGAAGATCATGCTAGAGGCTCTTAAAACCAAAGAAAAGATTCAGAATGAACTTTCTGAGGGTTTAACAATTGGTGTACTTAGGGGTTATTTCGAAGATGAATCCGTGGATCAGGTTTGGGAAGGTTTCCAGTCAGATATTAATGAACTATCTAACTATGGATATGAATTATCAGATGTATCCCTACCACCAACATTCAAGTTAGTTCATGATGCTCATCGAATAGTAATGTCATCAGAAACCGCTGCTATTCATAAAAATTTACTTGAAAAGAACAAGGGTAATTACAGATATAATATAAGAGGTTTCATAAAATCAGGTCATCTGGTAGACGCAGTAACATACATTAACGCATTAAGGCTAAAAAAAATATTTCAAGAGGAAATTGAAAAAATATTGAAGGAGGTCGATTATCTAGTCACCCCCTCAGCGCCAACACCGGCCCCCTATGGATTATCATCTACGGGAAATATGGCGTTTAATGCACCTTGGAGTTTCTCAGGGTCACCAACAATAACCATTCCAACTGGCCTTACAAAAAACGGTTTACCATTGGGATTACAAATCATTGGTAGTAGATATTCAGATAGAAACTTGCATAACTTTGCATATGATTTAGAGAAAGTGTTTAAATTCAGTCATATTCCTCGAGATCCGTTCCAAATTTAATTTTTATTAATATTTTTATTTACACATAAAAAATAAATATCAGTAGGTTTTTTAGATGTGACACCACTTCTGCTAGAAGCGAAATACGATATTACTCTACGAGGAGCACTAATTTGTCATTAAACGAGGAGAGACTGAATAGGATCGAGGAAAACGCCGCAGTACATATGAGCAAAAGAGACGAATACAGAACGCAGGTTAATAAGAAGAAAGATGAACGAGATCATTTAAATGAAGAGATACGTGGTCTCCGCTCTTTAGCAAATTCAGAAAAAGAAAAAAGAGACGATATCAATGGTAGAGTAGCTGAGATAAAATCTGAAGTTTACAGTCTTAGAGAGCAACTTGATGAGAAAAATGAACACTTTAACAAGATTTCTAATGAACGTGAGGAAGAACGTAGACGACTTCCCTCAAAACAGAGACTATCACAGGAACTTCAAAGAATTGAATGGACTCTTTCAACAACTCCTACTTTGGAAATTAAAGATCGTGAATCCGAACTAATTGATCGTGCAAGCGAACTACGTTCAAAACTTAAGGAACATGAACGTATAAAATCTGCAGATGACAAAATTATTCACTCAATGGCTGATACAAGAGCAGTCGAGATGATGATACGTGAAAGACGTAATGAGATGCAGCAGTTACATGATTTAAGCCAAGAACATCATGAACGAATGCTACAATTTTATAAGAAAATTGATGAAGAAAGAAAGCGTGCTGATGAAGCCCATTCTAAATTCATAGAAAATATTACTGCGATGAAAGAGGTCAATTCTCATATTGATGGTATAATGGGTGAGATTCGTAAACTACGAAAAGAATTGAAGATGGAAGATAATTTCAGAGTAACAAATAGGGATAAAGCACTAGTTTCGATAAAGAGGGAGTTAGCTGAGGTAGCTCGAAAGAAACTTCAGTCTGGAGAGAAGTTAACGCTTGATGAAATGAAACTTATTTACGGTGAGTCCTAGTCTTTTTTCTCCATTACATGCGCGTAGATTTGCTAGCAATGGGGATAGTATTAAAGCAGCATTAGTTTATCATAATTTATTTATTTTCATCATACATTGAATGTTGTTTATTGTTTGTATCTGTTTTATGTCGATAATGCTTTATTATTAATGATAAACTTAGTTTTGGTGTTGGTTTTGCCCAAGTATAGGATTAGTTGGAAAACCTGTAAAGATAGAATTGAAAAAATCAAAGAACATCTGGTTGAGAAAGATGCTAAAGCAATGCTTCTTACAAGTGGATTAAGTATCTTCTATCTAACAAATTTTCATCACATTACTACTGAAAGACCTGCGGCCTTAGTGGTCCCTGCTGAGGGTCCTCTGGCATTTATGGGACCCCTTCTCGAAATTGATCACCTGAAACATCAGACTCATCTTGTACCACGGGTTTTTACTTATCTGGATTATCCTGGATTAGTACATCCGATTGATAACTTTTCGAAGTGGATGGAAGAGTTGAATTTAGATACAGGTAAGATATTGGCGGATAATCCTCGAGGTGCCACTGGTGCTTCTGGTTATGTTGGACCTTCTTTAGCTGAAAAACTTCCGAATACATCTTTTGAGAGTGTTGGGCGATATTTCTATGATCTCAGACTTAAGAAGTCTGAGGAGGAAATCGCTTTGATGAGAGAGAGTGCTAAGTGGGGTAATCTCGCTCATAGGTATCTTCAGGATTTCACGGCTCCCGGTCTCTGGGATGCAGAAGTGTCTTTGATGGCTAGTCTAGAAGCCACTAGTATCATGAAAAAGGCTCTTGGTCCTAATTTTGAGTTATTTAAAGGGGGAAGGGCTGCAGGTGCAGGTTTCAGGGGTCAGGTAGGTTGGAAGTCTGCTATGCCCCACTGTGTTAGTATCAATCGTGAGATTGAGTTAGGGGATGTGCTGGTAACTGGTGCTGGTTCTAGTATAGGTGGTTATGGTAGTGAGCTTGAAAGGACGATGATAGTTGGTGTACCTTCTGCGAAGCAGAGGAAACTATTTGAGGTTATGGTCAAGTCTCAGGAAGCATCAATCGAGAAGCTGGCTCCTGGAAATACCTGTGCCGAGGTGGATAAGGCAAGTCGTAAGGTAGTTATTGATGCGGGATATGAATCATTGCTGAGACATCATACGGGTCATGGTATAGGTCTTCAGGGTCATGAGCCACCTTATCTGGATATTGGAAATCCTGAGGTCTTAGAAGCAGGTATGGTAGTGACCATTGAACCAGGTATCTATGAGCTTGGGTATGCTGGTTTCAGGCATAGCGATACTGCTGTGATTACTGAGGATGGCTGTGAGTTGATAACTTATTATCCGAGGGATATTGATTCACTTACAATCATCTAATTTTTTTAGTTTCAGTGAACTCCCTGCTTCATTATATTCCTTAATTGTTTTATGTGGTCATGTATTATTCTGTTTGAGTTGCCAAAGAGAATAGCTAAACGCGTGAAACCCAAGAATGTGTGGGTTCGAGAGCTTGTTTCAGGCGAACCGGAGGTTGGTTCCGGATTAGATTACACCAGCGACTATCTTCGGATGCAAGCTCCTGGGGGTAGTATATGTTTAGTGTGTAAAGGAAGTAAGATGCTGTGTGGGAAAACTAGTTGTCCAGTTATTGCCAGGGCTGCTAGTCATTATCATGTTTGGCAAAGTGTGAAGGGTTTGAATGTGGATGGTTCGAGCCCTCCTAGTGTTTTTGTTGGTCGTGTTGGATATCCATATGTGAATGTTGGACCTATGGTGCCTAATTATTATGGGGATACGAGTATTTTGGATTCTCCTGAGCAATGGTTTGGGAGAAGTATAGATGAGATTATTGATTTTCGTAGTCAGCTTGTGCGGGGTATGGTTCGGGTTAATGTTCGGAAACCGGATAAGGCTGGTAGGTTGCTTGATCGGACTCGTGAATTGGCTTTGGCGGAGCATTACGTAGAGACTGAAATGCGGTTGAGTAGAAGACCTCGGCAGAGTTTCCGTGTTGATGCTGATGTACAGCCTATTGGCCCTACTGCTCCATTGGATCGGGTTGAGATCGGTTATATCCGTTGGAATCGGGATATGGAGAAGGCTCATTATGATACCGATTTGAAGGCTGTGGAGGCTACCCGGAGATTATTCAGTGAGGGTGTGGATGTAAATCAGATTACTCGAGCTTTCAGTGTGGGTAGTTTTGGGGTTGAGAAGAATCGTCGTATGGTACCTACTCGTTGGAGTATTACAGCTGTTGATGATATTTTGAGTAAGGGTCTTGCCCGTGAAGTTAAAGATTATCCATTGTTGAATAATTTTGAAGTATATGAGTCTAATTATCTTGGTAATCGTTTTGTTGTGATGCTGGTTCCGGATGCCTGGGCGTATGAAGCTTACGAAGCTTGGTATCCTCAGACGTTATGGAATCCCAGTGCCAGCGAGATTGCTATTGTTACTGACTGGGAAGGTTACAATGGTCGGAGCAAGTATGCTTCCATGGGTGGTTGCTACTACTCAGGTCGTCTTGCTGTTCTTGAGCATCTTTCTTCAGTGCGACGTCAGGCTAAGGTGTTTATTCTGCGTGAAGCTTATCCGGATTATATACTGCCTGTTGGTGTTTGGCAAGTTCGTGAGAATGTGAGGAATGCTATGCGTCAGCCTCCACTGGTGTATGACTCTTTGGATGAGTCATTGAATAGGATGATGAGCAGGCTTAGTATACCTCTTGAGAAGTGGCTTGAGTCCGGGTTCTTGTTAAAACATACGTTGACTCAAAGGAAGATTACAGATTACTTATGAATGCTACCAAATTTAGCCGGTTTTTTGTTTTGTTAAAGATTGGAGTTCTCATATCTGTAGAATATTTTATTTTTCTTCTTTTTTTGATGTTTTAATTGTTTAATATTGTTATGAGTTTGTCGCGGTCTATGCTTCCTCCACTAAGTATACATACAGTATTTTCATGTTTTTTTCTGGTGTTTATTGCTGCTGCGAGGCTGAGAGCTCCTGCTCCTTCTACTACGAGTTTGTTTCTGAATGCGAGGTATTTTATTGCTTGTTTTATTTGTGTTTCGTTAACGGTTATCTGTTCGTCTAGTATTTCTTTCAGGTGGGGGTACATGACGTCTATCATAGGTGCTGTTACTCCGTCACTAATTGTTGGCTTCATTTCTACCCTGACGGGTCTACCTTCACTAAGACTGGTTGAGAGTGCTGGATAGTTTTCTGGCTGTACACCGACAATTTTTACATCGGGTTTGATTGCTTTGACAACTCGCCCGATACCGTTGACGAGTCCACCACCACCTACGGGGACATATACGGTATCTACTTCAGGTAGATCTTCCATGATTTCTAGTCCTATAGTTCCACTTCCGGCAATCATCAAGGGCTCTGCGAAAGGGTGTAGAAAGCATCCAGTACAGTCTTCATCTGGTTCCCATGTGAAGTATTCTTCAAGGGGGATTATTTCAACATCTAACCCGTAACTTTTCACTGCTTCTATCTTGTTCGGGGGTACAGTGTCAGGTAGCAAAGTTTTAGCAGGTACTTTGAAGAGATTTGCTACATAACCCACAGCATGTGCGGTGTTTCCTTCGGGAACTTTACGTCTCCCTTCTTATAAACCAAGCCAATTTTATCATGTTCATTAGCATTATTCA
>RCNB010000803.1_pt1 | contig 20467 bp, 17 predicted proteins | sample 2041321 | NCBI WGS metagenome assembly RCNB01 (sample SAMN09708232, study PRJNA481090) | Marine sediment metagenome, whole genome shotgun sequencing project. | reverse complement strand
TGTTGGAGATGAAATTGTAATTTCTTGGTCGATCAAGAAAGGCACTCGCAATGCCAATTGTCTTAATTGTTTTACACAGATTCAAGAAAAGCTTGCTGAATTAAGGCCTATTTACGAAGAGAAGTATAAGGTTATGCCAGAATTTAAGGCAGGTATTCATTATGGTTCTGTCATGGCGGGTGAAGTTGGGGTCATCAAAAAAGATATCATCTATTCTGGAGATGTACTCAATACCACTGCACGAATCCAGGAACAATGCAATCACTACAGTGTAGATATCTTGATTTCTAAGGAAACTTTTGATCTTATTTCTGACACTGACTGTTATAAACTAATCCCTTTAGGAAGTATAGAACTCAGAGGGAAGAAAAGAAAAATAGACCTAAATACGATAAGCATAATCTGATTGTTCAATTCGAAAATACAACGGCCAACAACTTTTATAATTAATTACTAGAAAGTGTTTAAAAGAAATGCTAGTGAGTTTCCTTCACGCAATACCTTTCTATTATCTTAATGCTTGCGCAACACACGAGCACAGCGAACTGGTGAAGCCAATTATTAAAACGAGCATGTGAAACTAATCAGCGTAACTAAACTATACACAACACGTTAGGCATCATTATAACCAACGACTAACCAATGATAAAATTCTTTGAATTAGTTTGTTAGAAATTACTGTTTAAAATAGCTGGTTTTATATTCTAATCCTATTTTCTTTTCAATAAGTAATACTTCAGGCTTATCTTTTCTTAAGCCAACCTGCCAATTATTAAAAATTTCCCAATCATCATTAACAAAAATAGGCCCACCATACTGATTAGTTAAGGCTTTTCTAATTCTGTCCTCTTCTCCTTTTCCTGTTAATATCCATACCACATTTAAAATATCATTCCCAAACCGAGCTTCAATTTTTCTTGGAAATCCTAAATAATCAACGCCAAAACAATTAATTTGAACTTGAGCATTTGGATCAGTTCCATCTAATTTTTCCGTACTTGTAAAAGTACTATTAGCTTCTAATACTGGCTTTAATTCATCAAATAATGCTCCCATTTTAATAAATGTTGGAATTTCACTTGAGAATTTAGATGCTATTTCATTCTTATGATCTGGATTTAAATATGGGTTTTCCCAAGCGAATAAATTAGTATGCGTTGCCTCTTGAGTCAATATCCAAACAGCATCTTCTTTTTTATTCGAAAATAATTTTTCCTCCCAATAGACGTCATAATTAAGGTAAGTTCTTGCAGTATCTATAAGTTTACTAGTTAAGGTTTTGCGCGCATTTCCTCTTGCTTCGATATACTTAAGCTTGTCATCGGCAAAAGTGAATACAACACTTCTAATTATGCCATTATCAGTTTTTACTTGAGAACAAACTAAATGTTCTTCCTTGCTGTTGGCTAATGGAAAACTTGGCTTCTCAACAGAAATTATTTTTGAACTTTCAGATATATCGCCTAATTTTTGAGCTACAACTTGTAATGACTGATTCAATCGAATGTCGTTAAATATTGATTCTGCTTGTCCTGAAAGCATAAATGGAATGACGAGGCTTAGAAAAACTAAAAAGGTTTTGTTAATTTTCATGATATTATAATTGTTTAATCTTTAATAAAGACAACCATCGGTAATAATTGTTACAATAAAAATGCCTTTGATAATACTAAGAGAATAATTAATTGCTGGGTCATCTAAAAACCTTTTGGAAAACCCTGACGGATTTTCTCTTCACTCCTACTTTTTCACTAAATTAGTTGCTACCAACACACGATCACAGCGAACTGGCGTAGCAACCATACACAAACAGTTAGTACTAATTTTATGAATAAGAAGATTTTTACACGAACCTTAGCGTGGATAGTTTTTGTCATCTTTACATCATGTAGTGTTAAATGGACTACTGCTATTAACTATGGAAAAGTTGATCGTATTGATTTTTACGAAACAATTGATATCGAAGTAGAAAATGGATTAATCTTCGTTCCTATTCAAATTGGAGGAAATACATACCGCTTTTTGCTCGACTCTGGGGCTCCTTTTAGTATTTCTAAAGAACTTCAAAATTCTTTTAACTATAAAGTAATTAGTAAAGGTCATATTGTTGATTCGGATACTAATAGAAAGAAAGTCAATTATGTTCAAGTTGATACGATACATATAGGAAGTATTCCATTTATTAACCAGACAGCCTTTGAAGGTGATTTTAAGAGCAACCCAATATTAGAATGCCTAGAAATTGATGGCATTATTGGATCGAATTTGATGCGCTATTGCAACTGGACTATCGACCAAAGTCGCGAAAAAATAACTTTAAGTAATGCGGTTATTCATGAGACACTGGAAGAATCGAAAGTTGTTTCTTTTCAAACTGATGACCAATATAATATCTTAGTTAGTTTAGGTATTGGCGCATCTACAGTTAAAAACCTTAAGGTTGATTATGGTTCTAACGGACCAATTGGCCTACCTAAGAATGTCTTCTCCCTTCTTAAAGACAGAAAAATAATAGCTAAAACATATCTTGAAAAAGGTAGCAAGCGGTCAGGAATTATTGGTAAATCCATAACTTTAAATAGGCAATTCACATTTATTGATTCGGTAAAAATGGATGCGTTGAAAATTGATGATATAGAACTAAGAACGAGCAGTTCTGGCCTAATAGGCAACAAAGTATTATCACGGTACTTAGTCACCATTGATTGGGGTAAAAAAAAGTTATATTTCAGTGAGAATAATGCTAAAATTGGAACTCATAAAACGTTTGGATTAAGATTAGGACCTTCAGCTAATGGTACTATTTATGTACAATCAGTTATTGAAAACTCTGATGCCTTCAACAAGGGCATTGTACCTGGCATGCAAGTATTGAAATTTGATTCACTAGATTTTTCAGGGCGCCATAATTTTTGTGATTATGTATCGCTGGCAGGCACACTGGAAAAAGTAATTATTGAGACAGTCGATTTAGAAGGATTAAAGAAGGAATTCCAAATTGAAAAAACAAGCATAAAAAACTAATCCAAACAACCTATATAGATCAATGTGTTTTTTTAAGAAATGGTAAATAATTAAAAGATGTTAAAAGTGTAGCCTCGAAGTAATTATTGCAACTTTATATGGCTCCTTTTTAAATTGAATTTTCTAATTAAATATTATCCTTAAAATTTCATATCTTTATCATAATAGATTGACTCATATAATATTCTGAGTGGCCATAGACCATAAATTGGTATTTTTATCCTAATTTATTGAGCAATGAAAAATAAGTAACAAAATTATAATATTAATCTAATTTAAATAATTATGAAGACCATTTCAAGTGAAATAACTGAATACTGGGTTCACTTTCAAGCAGGACCTATTGAAAACAAACTAACACATCCGCGTACAATCATAAAATGTTATCATGACGACCATTATGCATTACAGGCAAGTTTCTATCCTGAAAAACAAAAATTACCCGAAAATTATTATGATGTTAATTCCAAATTAATTTATTTGCGTTTTTCCATGTCTATGTATAGCGCTGTACTAGATATTTTACGAAATGAGAAACCTATTTATTTTAGTTTTTCTGACAAAACAAAACTTGGATATATTCATACCGGAAAAGAACCAGTTGGAGAAGGAGAAGTCAATATGTAGCGTTCAAATTGATTTTTCTTATAGCGAGATGCATTTTTTCCGCTCAATTAATTTTTATAAAAAACCACCTAGAGATTAGCGCTAAGTGGTTTTTTATTTTTTCCTACCTTATAAAACTATAATTAACCTCTTTAGATTATCGAAACAAAATTTTATAAAGCAAAACCAAAGGTCTGGTAAACTTTTGGTGGAGATAGCCGATTGCGGAAATATTGAACGAGAAAATTAACACTATGATTAAATTCTTTAGAAAAATACGTTACGACCTTATGGAAAAAAATAAAACTGGCAAGTATTTAAAATATGCCATCGGAGAAATAGTACTTGTGGTAATTGGGATATTAATAGCGTTGCAGATTAATAATTTGAATGAAAACCAAAAGAGGGGAAAATTAAAAAATGCATATAGAAGCTCATTGATTAATGACCTTTCATTAGACACTCTCATGTTAGGTAAATTAATCATAGAGAATAATTATGTCTTCAAAACATTAAGAAGCCAACAAAGCAGGTTTTTAGGTCCTGAAACACCAATCGACACGCTGCTGAAAATTGCTAAGGATGAATTCGACCCCGAATTAAATATGCGTATCAAGTATAACAGAAATACAATAAATACATTAATTGCATCAGGAAATATTGATCTTTTCTCTATAGAATTTAATGAAATGCTAATGACGCTAAGATCAATACAAGATATTGAAAGAGAAAGTTCGAATTTTTATTCAGAAGTATATACAGACAAGGTCTCAAGGTTTTCTGATAATTATCCAGTTTCTGGGCGTCAAAATTCAAATCTTATTAATTTGATCTGGACTGATATAGATGAAAAAAAATTGACATCAAGCTTTATTAGTTTAACTGATATTAAAGGTTTTGCTCATTATTCATTTATTAAAGAAATAACAAATGTAAAAGAGCAAACAACTAGTATCTTAAAACAAATTAACAAAACGAAAGGCTAACAACCTGACTCAATCATATATCATTTATTAATTTATTTGAATGGTAATTTCTTCTTTTAAATCTCTTGAGGAGTTTCCGATTTTAAAAGTATATGATCCAGACTCAACAACCCAAGACTTCTTTTCTACATTGTAATAAGCCAACTCTTTAACAGGAACAGCAATAACAACGGTCTCTGTTTGCCCTACGTTAACCATTACTTTTTCAAACCCTTTTAATTCCTGGGTCGCTCTTTCTACTTCAGAATCTTTTTTTGCAGTATATAATTGCACAACTTCTTTCCCGTTTTTATTTCCTGTGTTTTCTATATCAACAGAAACATAAATCGTGTCACTTTCTGAATAAGAAGCCGTTTTATCCGCACGGGCATTTTTAATGTCAAATGTTGAATACGAAAGTCCATAACCAAAAGGGTATAAAGGCTCCACATTTTTTGTATCAAACCATCGGTATCCTACCAAAAGCCCTTCCTCGTACGATACGGTTTGATTTCCGGGAAAACTATTTGTTGCATGCGCAGGGGAATCTTTTAAATCTTTGGGCATCGTCCATGGTAATTTACCTGAAGGGTTAATAGTACCCAACAAAACATCTGCCAAAGCATTTCCGCCTTCAGAACCATTGAACCAGCTCCATACTAATGCCGATGCTTGGGCTTTAATCTTTTGAATATCAAAAGGTGCTCCTGCAATCATTACAACAATAGTGTTAGGGTTTACTGCAAGTATTTTATCAATAAGTTTAACTTGTCCAAATGGCAAGTCTAAATCCTTTCTGTCAGAAGCTTCGGTTTCAAAATCCCTATTCGATCCTGCAAAAATAATAGTGACATCAGCATTTTTTGCTGCATTCATCGCTTCCTCCACCAATTGAGGATTTAATTCGTCAATTGTCTCTGCGCGGTCATGGGTAACATCACCAAATTTGGCTTCTTTTTTAGGCGCATATCTCTCTTGGTATCCTTCGGCATAATTGATTTTAACAGACTGTGGCAGTCTATTTTTCAATCCCTCTAAAGGCGTTACTTCTCTTTTTGTTTTTACACCTGCACCAAACCCACCTAAAGCGTTTTTCTTCGTGGCGTTGGCTCCAATTACGGCTATCGTCTTAATCTCTGTAGTATTTATAGGCAATAAATTATTATCATTTTTAAGCAAAACCACAGATTCTGAAGCAATGTCGTAAGCATCTTTAAAATGTGCTTCAGTACTGATACTTCCTTTTACTCGTTCTTCACCACCCATACTTTTTAGCGTATACATTAATTGTAAAATACGCTTTACGTGCTTGTCTATTTCAGCTTCGGAAATTTTACCTTCTTTTACTAAATTGATTAAAGGATCTGCTAAAAAGAATTCGTTAAATGGTTTCGGAGTTCCCATTTCAATATCCAATCCGCTTTCTAATGAATTTACGGATGTGTGCACAGCATTCCAATCAGAAATTACCACACCTTCAAATCCCCATTCATCTCTTAAGACTTCATTCAACATATGACTGTTTTCACACAAATACTCACCTCTAAATTTATTGTAAGCGCCCATCATACTATAAGCCTTGGCTTCGAAAACTGCAGCTTCGAAAACGGGTAAATAAATTTCTCGAAGCGCGCGTTCATCTATTTGCACATCTACAAAATCTCTATTGGTTTCTTGGTTGTTAGCCGCATAATGTTTAACACAAGCTGCTACATCATTGTCTTGTAAACCGACAATAAACGGGACTGCCAATTTTTTATTTAAAAATGGATCTTCCGTAAAATATTCATAGGTTCTACCACCTAAAGGAGTTCTAATGATATTAATTGCTGGAGATAATAATACATCTTTATCTCTAGCACGCGACTCCTCTCCCACACTATTACCAAAAACATAAGCAAGCTCTGGATTCCACGCTGCAGAAAGTCCGGCGCCTGCAGGGTAATACGTGGCATAATCAGTATCCAACCCTGCAGGAGCCCATGAGCTTCTTGAAATCTCTTCACGAACACCTAAAGGACCATCAGCCATTTTTAATTCTGGAACACCCAATCGTTCAACACCGGCAGTAGTAAACATACTTGTTCCATGGAGCATTCCCGACTTTTCTTCTAAAGTCATTAGCGCGATGATACTATCAATCTCTTTGTCGTATGCATGAGTCATAGGTTTACCTGAATATGTTTTAGTTGTTGCTGTTATTCTAGAATCGTCTTCTTTTTTATGGATACTATTACAAGAAACAACAAATATTGATGATAATAAAATCAATAATATAATAGATTTTTTACTCATTTATAATGTCTTTAAAGTTATGAGAGCTTGTATTTATTGTATAAATGTAATAAAATGCTTTATGATGATATTTAAACTAGATCATATTTACACCAATTAATTTAAAACTATACCCAACTCTATGGATAATTAATTGTTTCTGAATTTCAACAGAATTAATTATATTTGAGTTATGTCGGAAAATCGCAACTGATTTTCTACAACACACGAGCACAGCGAACTGGCGAAGCCAACTATTGAAACAAGCTTGAGAAAATATTCAGCGCAGCGAAACCAAACACAAACCGTTATGAGTAATTTAAATATCTTACATTAAATTGAAATTCATTCAATAGTGGACAACGGTCACAAATTTTGATTAAATTGTCGTTTTTTAATAAAAATTAAATGTCAATCTAAGCGATAGGATATGAAAAAAATACTATTATCAATATTGTTGGTTTTAAGTTTTAATATCTGCTTAGCATGTTGTTATGATGATATGCCAGAAACGGACCACACGAACAACGTACACTATCAGAAATTAAATGACAAGGACTTTTATCAAGTTGTTATCGAAGGGAATGATAATAAAACTAATGCGCTACAAGAAAACAAAAAGACTACAAAGTTTATTATTACTGATGCAAGCACAAATGGCGTTGACACTACGCCAGCCATATTAGAGGCCAAAGCTTTTATAGTGTTCTATACAGTTGAAAATGACAGTTTACTTTATATGTCACATGTTTGGCCAAAACGTAACTCTCAAAGTTATGGCCCAATATATTCATTAGCAAGCGAAACCAAAAAAGAAGTTTACGAAGAATACAAGGCTGATGTTTTTAATTTTGATTGGCTCTATATCACCGGTTATACCGACAAAAAAGGGGCAGCTAAATTACAGATAATTAAGGTTTATAAGCCCCAAGGAATAACTTATGTGCTTAAAATAACCCCTCCAAGTTCAGAAATTATTATCTACAAAGGTTATTTAGAAAGTTCACTAAATTTTTCAGCATTTGAATAAAAGCATTATAATTTGAGACTAGTTAGACGAAAATAAAAACGAACGAAGCTGCTATGATCAATTTTTTTTAGATTATCGAAACAAAATTTTGTAAATAAAAATCAAAGGTCTAGCACCTTTGATGGAGATAGCCACTTGCGGGGCAAATAATAAACCACCCCTAAATTGAGATGGTTTAAATTTAATTTGTGGAGTTAAAATATTATAAAAAAGGGGTAGTAATTATTGTGAGAAAAATTTTTCTTTTCATAGCAATTTTTTCTATTAAATAATAACTGAAACAAAGATGACCGTTTATAACAAAATCTACAATACTCAAATTGAGTATTCTGTTATTATTTTTTTAACTTAAAAAGCAATCTTATTCCTTTTCAACATTCCAACCAATTCACCTGTTGATGATATCTTTAATTTTTTTAAAATATTTCTTCGATGAGTATCAACCGTATTCGATGAAATATGAAGTTTTTCAGCAATCTCTTTACTTGAATAATTTAGCACTAATAAACGTATAATATCTCTTTCTCTATTTGAAACCTCATTCGCTAATAATTTTTGAGAAAAATTATTAAAATAGCGAGTTTCATATTCATTATTGTCATTTAACCATTTGGCAGATGCGCAAACATCCATTTTAATATTGGAGTTTAAAACGGTATAATGAGCCATTCCAATTATTGGTTTTTTCTCAGTGTCAAATTCGAGTGGAGTTGTATTTTGAATAACGTTAACATATTCGTCTTTAGAATTTTTAAATCTATAATTCCAAGTATAATTCATTCTTGTTCTTTGCTCATTAGAAATTTCATTGACCGTGTAATTCATCAATTCATTAAGTGCCGCTAGCCATTGCTCAACATCATCAGGATGAATGCGACTCCAAAAATAACGCATCCCTTTCGCTTTAAGCAACGTTTTATCTAAGCCTAAACAAGATCTCATGTTTTTACTTACATACTCAAAGGAAAGCGTTTGCGTATTGGTGATGCAAAAAAATGTTGAACTGTATGGTAAAAACGCATCCAATTCTATGACCTTCTTTATATGATTCTCTAAAGAATCATGCCCATAAGCCCTGAATATTTCACTATACGAGTCTTTAATTTCAGCTGTTTTCATTTCCCTCAAGTTAGTATTACGTTTAAAACTAAAAATATAAAAATAATGATTAATTAAATTATAAATTTTCGATTCTGTCTCATCTGTTAAATATAAAAAATAATTAAAGGGTAACACCATGTATAATTTATAACTAGAAAGTATTTAAAGGATATCACGGTCCCGAAGCTTCGGGACTGTCGATTTCCTTCACGCAGTTCCTTTTTGTTATCTTAGTGCTTACGCAACGCACGAGCAGAGCGAACTGTTGCAACCAAACCATACACAAACCTTTGTGCACAAGTTAAGAAATGAAACAAACGATAGCTAAAAATGAAATTGGAATTAGAAAAACCATTTATCATAGATAAAGAATTGCTGTTAAACTTACTTTAATATGAAATTCTCAAATGATATAAAACGGAAATTAAAAACCATCTTTTGGATAACATTATCTTGGACGCTTATCTCTGTTCTACAGTTATTATATGAAATTACTATTCTAACAGAATACGGATACCAATATAGATGGAGTACTACCGGTAATTTCACAACTTACCTTTTAATTAATACTGCATCTTTTGTTCTTAACGGCTTTATAGGTGGATTAGTTATTGTTTTTTTACAATATTGGATTCGGAACAAGTCTTATACTTTCGGACTTCTTTATGGGATTATCATATACATTATTCTGTTTTTCTTTTTGACATGCCTGCAGACTTATTTTGTTATTCATACTATTTGGGATGGCAGTACACCATTCTATTCGGCTTATATAAAAGGTTTAGAAGATTACTTTTTTAGTTATGAGTTTATAAGAATTTTTCTGTTTTGGCTTTTCGTACTCACTGGCACCTTAATTACATTGTTTATAAACGATAAGTATGGTCCTGGAGAGCTTAAAAAATTTCTTCAGGGTAAGTATTTTTACCCTAAAAGTGAAAAAAGAATTTTTATGTTTTTAGACCTTAAAGGATCTACGGGTATTGCTGAAAAACTTGGGGAACATATGTACTTTAGTTTCATACAAAAAGTCTTTAAAGATGTTACGCCTATATTTTTAGAAACAAAAGGCGAAGTTTATCAATATGTAGGAGATGAAGTTGTGATTACTTGGGAAATTAAAAACGGCGTTGAGGATATGAATTGTATTCGTTGTTTTCAAAATATAAAAAAACTGTTAGTACAGTTAACACCCCGTTATGAGGAACAATATGGAGTCGTTCCAGAATTCAAAGCTGGTCTTCATGTAGGAACTGCTATAGTTGGCGAAGTTGGCGTAATAAAGAGAGATATTGCCTATTCAGGCGATGTTATGAATACCACCGCACGTATACAGAGTATGTGTAACGAATTTGGAGCATCATTACTAGTTTCTAAAGAAATTTTAGAGCTATTTGACATCACAAGTTTAAAAGCGATTTCTTTAGGAGAAGTAGCATTACGAGGTAAAGTTAATGCCGTACACTTATACAGTATTCTATTCGACTCCGAATGAATCAAAAAACCAGCGCACAACACCCTTAATTAATTACTGGCTCTGTGCTATTCGGCAAATCCTTCATTTAATAAAAAAAGTTAATTGCTACATTTTGTATCAATCACCAACTACAATGTTTCATAATTTTGAAACATGAGATACACGAATTACTTTGGCAGACATTTTAAAGAGCACGGTCAACCACATTTGACGGAAGATTCTTATAAAATCTACTTCAATTTAGTGTGTTTAGAAAATAAAATACATGGAATTGAGATCATAAAAAAGAAGTATAAAGGAACGAACGGATATTTTCAGTTCGATGTAGAAATTGAAACATTACAAAAGCAAGTGTTCAACTTTACAAAAGGCGATCATCCTGAAATTTTCTTAATGGAGATGCTAAAGAAAGCCTCTAACTATTAGTTTTAAAAATATTAATTAAATTCGTAGTACGACCAACGGCTACAACAATGTGCTACCATACCAAATTCACTAAAAAAGTAAAGCAAATAGAAGATCGCTATAATGTTGGTTTTTATAATGAAGATGCTCAAGCTCGTGTTGCATTTGATGTACCGATGAATCATATTAATGGGTTTTCACATGGAAATCAATTAATAATTACGCAAGAATATTCAGAACATTTAATTACCGCTAAATGGGGGTTAGCACCTTCCAAAACTGACCCGCAAGTATTATCACAATATTATAAAAAGGCAATTTCTTGGGGAGCAGGATTAAACGCCAGGAGTGAAAAAGCTTTTACTGATTGGAATTATAAACAATGTATACATGAAAGACGCTGTATTATACCCCTAGATGGGTTCTACGAACCTCATACTTTACCAAACAAGGAGAAAGTCCCTTTTCACTTTAAGTATGGAGATAATAGCTGTATTTCAATGGCCGGAGTTTATAATGTTTTAGAGGGTGGCTTAGTAACATTTACAATTTTCACTCGAGAAGCAAATGATCAATTTAAAGAGATTCACAATGTAGAGAAAAAAGGTACTTATAGAATGCCTTTAATACTAGATGAATTTGCAGAAGAAGATTGGTTAGACCCTGATTCGAGCGAAGGTTATTTACAAGATCTCTTAACTAGTTTTACCCGTAAAGAAATCGAAGCCTATCCCGTGAGTAAAATGCTTTTTAACCCAAGAGAAGATTCTAACATAGAGGGAATAGATCAACGCCATGATTTCTTCAAAGACCCAATGAAATTGAAGTTTAATTTGAATGGTTATAAATCTCATTTATTTGGCAAAGGCGATTCTACTTTGTTTGATTAAACTCGTTATTCTTTTAACCCATTTAAACAAAATGCTACTAAACAAAACAAAACACCTTGCCAATTATGTAGAAATACACACCAGTGAAAAATCGAACGAACAAATGGCCATGGCAACACTTCAATGGATATACAAGTAAACAATCAATCCAATAGGTCTTAAATACTTTACAACAGAAATCTCTTAGTGAATTCGTTTTTATAAGCTCTTCCCAAGGGAATAACTTTATCCTCTTGTAAATAAATTCGATTCCCAGAAAACTTAGTAATCTTTGAGGTATTAATTATATAAGATTTGTGAACCCTTAAAAAGGCTATCGGACTCAAAGTCGCCTCCCAATACTTTAAAGATTCCACAGAAAGATGCTTTTTTTGATCTAGGTGAATCTCAGTATACTCGATATCAGATTTAATATACAATATTTGCTCTTCATTAAGTTTTATATGTTCGTAGCCCGATTTAAAAAAAATATCTTTTTTAACCCGATTTTCACTCCAATTAGGCTCAAGGTTCATCACTGAACTTGTATTATTAACCTTAGACACTGCCTTAACAAAGCGGTGAAATGAAAATGGTTTTAATAAATAATCAACAACATTGAGGTCATAACCTTCTAAAGCATACTCGGAAAAAGCTGTTGTTAAGATAATTTGAGGCGGATGACTTAAGGTTTTAATAAATTCTATTCCAGACAGTTTGGGAAGATGTATATCCAAAAAGATCAAGTCTATAGATAAAGATTTAAGCGCTTCAATGCCCTCTAATGCATCCGTATAAGTCCCAACCAATTTCAAATATTCTAGATCATTAATATATTTTATAAGAATGCGCTGGGCGGGAAGCTGATCTTCAATAATAATACAATTCATACTATTTGGTATTCAAGTTCATTTGAAGTTGCACCTTATAAACATGCTCTTGGGCATTAATTTGGAGCTCATGACATTTTGGATAAAGTAATTCTAAGCGTTTTTTTACATTTTTTAAGCCTATACCACTGGTAATGCTTTTGGTATTTGATTCGGTATTGAATGAATTTGTACAATCAAAGGACAACACCCCATTTTCACTTACCTCAATAGCGATAACAATATCAATATCCTTGGTTAAACTGGAGGCACTATGCTTAAAGGCATTTTCTATAAACACCGTTAAAATCAACGGGGCAATCTGCCAACTTGAGAAATTACCTTTAACATTCATAACAACATCGCCTCTGCCCTCAATATGAAGCTTATTGAGACTTACATAGTTTTCTAGCTGATTAATCTCCTTTTCTAAAGGTACATATTTGGTCGTACACTCGTATAAAAAATAGCGCAACACAGATGAAAGCTCCAAAATTATTTCTGGTGTTCTTGGCGATTGTTCTATTGCATGGGCATATAAATTATTCATATTATTAAATAGAAAATGCGGATTAATCTGTGATTTTAAAAATTGAAGTTCACTTTCTTTTAAAGAGGCTCTTAATTGCAAAACTTCCTTTTGTTTTATTAGGGCATCCCAAGCAAATTTAAACCCCGATAAAATCGCTAGCGTGGGTAAGGTATTCATTAGGTTGGAAAATATACCTCCAAAACGCCTACCCCTTGAATCTGGGTAAAAAATTTGTTCTAAAACAGCCTCTTCTACAATAATAACAATAGCGACAACGGCTATGATACTTATCACAAATTTTATATACTGGTTTTTATAAAGGAATACTGGCAGCAATAAATAATTAATGACCAGTCCTGCGATGGCAAAATTTAAAAAAAATAAGAATTGATTGGTCTCAAATCCTGGAACTCGCTTATCAAAAGCATAAAAAATGAACACCACACTATTGAGAATTACTATAAAAAAGAATTCTTTCCATCTAAAATTGGACCAAGGTAGTTTAAGCTTCATGCGCTAAAATAAAGATTTCATAAAAAATAGCACTATTTTTTTAGTTAACATCATTACTTATCTTACCATCAGCGCAAAATCGCCCTTTAACGACAATTTTGTATTTCATGGTAAAACTATGGTTGTTCATTACATTATATTTCGCTCATTCTGAGAAAGACTGTTACTTTGAGGATTAGAAAATTTTTAACTTAAGACTAATACGTCCTGACAAAGTGCCTATGAAACATCTATTGTGTTCAATTTTTATTAGTCTAAGCCTAATAAGCTTTGGTCAAAAGACAAGACCTGAGGATTCGAGAGATGTAATAATAACAGGGAAGGTCATAGACGCTAAAACTAAGGTGGATCTTGAATACGCAACAGTAGTCTTTACAAACGCAGCAGGAAAGGTAGTTACTGGCGGCATTACCGATTTAAATGGAAGCTATAGTATTGCTGTTCCTTCAGGGGTATATAAGGTCTCCTTTGAATATATTGGATTCAAATCTAAAACTTTAACGAATCAAAGTTTACTAAAGAATGTCACACTTCCCGCAGTAAAACTAGAAGAAGACCCTCAGTCTTTAGATGAGATTGTTGTTACTAGTGAAACAACAGAAGTTCAAATTCGTCTCGACAAAAAAATCTATAATATTGGCAAAGATCTTACAACCAGTGGCGCTACTGTAGGAGATGCTTTGTCTAATGTGCCATCGGTTACTGTAGATGCTGACGGCGCTGTTGCTTTAAGAGGTAATAGCAATGTGAGAATTCTAATCAACGGAAGACCATCGGCTATTGCTGGTTTTGGATCTACCCAAGCTTTACAAGCACTTCCGGCTGATGCTATTGAGCGCGTGGAAGTGATTACCTCGCCTTCTGCAAGGTATGATGCCGAAGGAACCGCAGGGATTTTAAATATTATATTAAAACGTGAGAAGACCCTTGGTCTCAATGGCTCATTACAAGCCAATCTTCAATCGCCTTTTGGCACTGGCATTACGGGTAATATAAACTTAAGAACAAGTAAGTTCAACATTTTTAATACCACAAGTTTAAACCGCAGAACTTCTCCAGGTCAAGGAACCTTTAACAATCTTTTCTTTTCGAATAATGTTGAAAACCCCTTAGTTACAGAGACTCGCGACATCGACCGATCAGATACTGGGTTCAACACCAATTTGGGAATGGAATACTATTTATCGGAACAAACCTCTATAACAGGATCGGTGTTTTATTCTGGCGGAAAAGACGAAGACGAGACTATCAATGATACCAATGAGTTTAATATCGATAATGAACTAGCGGTAAATAGACTTAGAATAGAGAATGAAACCGAAGAAGACAGCAACTATCAATTTTCTTTAAACTATATCACGCGTTTTAATGATAAAGGACATGAACTAACTGCAGATTTGCAATATGGAGTGGATACCGAAACTGAAACCGCCCTCATTGAAGAGCGCAATACCTTCCCGATTTCGGAACCCCTTCCTTCAGAGTTTATTCTCACAGAAGAAGACGGTAAAGAGTATTTGGCACAAATAGATTATGTATGGCCAATAGGTGAGAATGCCCAATTTGAAGCTGGCTATAGAGGTAAATTTGAAGAAACTACCACCGATTTTGAAGTAAATGAGCAATTAGTTGTTGGAGGAGCATTTGTTCGGAACGATAATCTCTCAAATATTTTTACCTATAATGAAGACATCAATGCTCTATATACGCAATACGGTAATAAGTTTGGAAAATTTTCATTTCTTGCTGGTCTGCGCTTTGAGCATACACGGCTTGCAGGAAAAGTTGAGGCTGGAGATCTAAATTCTGGTGGTATCAACGACCTCGTTATAAATTTTGATAATTCTTATCCTGGCCTTTTTCCAACCTTAAATGTAAATTTTGAAATTACTGATACTGAAAATATCACCTTCGGATATAACCGGCGTATTAACAGACCTCGAGGCCGCTTTGTAAATCCGTTTCCTTCCAGATCTAGTGAAGCCAATATATTTCAAGGGAATCCAACTTTAAATCCGGCTTATGCAAGTGCGTTTGATTTGGGCTATTTAAAGCGTTGGGGGAAAATCATAACATTGACCGCTTCTGTTTATTATCAATATGAAACAGATGCTTTTGAACGCATTCAGGAAGATACCGGTTTAGAAACACCGAATGGCATCCCAATAATTCGAACCATTCCAATTAATTTGAGTACTAACGAACGCGTTGGCCTTGAAGCAGGAGTACTATATAATCCAGCGAAGTGGTTGCAGTTAAATGGAAGTTTTAATTTTTTTCAGTTTAACTCAGATGGTTCTTTCAACGGTATAGACTACGGTGCAAAAAACACAAGTTATTTTGGACGTTTCAGCTCAAAGGTTTCCTTTCCTTATGATATAGAATGGCAAACCACTGTTATTTATAGAGGCCCTACCAATAATGCTCAAACTAGAAATGAAGACATTCTTTTTGCAAACCTCGCCTTAAGCAAAGATGTATTAAAAGGCAATGGTACTATTGGATTTAATGTTCGTGATGTGTTTAATTCAAGGAGGCGCCTTACGATTACAGAGACTGAAACGTTTATTAGCGAAAGTGAATTTCAATTTAGAGTACGCACCTTTAATCTGTCATTTCTATATAGGTTTAACCAGAAAAAGAAAAAAAGCCGTCAGCAGAATAGAGATAATGGTGATGATGAATTTTAATAATTATGAACTATCCTGAATAAGTAAACTTCTTATTATATCCAACTGACCCATTTTGCAATTAAATTTTGGCTTTTTTATTATGACTTCCACCAGAAATAAATAGCAGAATACTAGTAAGAGTAGTCGCACCTCCTCATTAAGATAACCATAGACCTTCATTGCTATTTATTTAATCATCATTCGGAAAATCCTGACTGATTTTCTCCTCCCTCCTACTTTTTTACTAAATTAGTTGCTAAGCAACATACGAGCACAGCGAACTAGAGTAGCTAAACCATACACAAATCGCTAGCCTTCATTATGACTAACCACTAAAAATTGATGTTGGTGAAATGAAGTATGGTGAAGCGATACCAAACATCTAATAGATGTTTGATTGGGGCAACCGCTTGCGGAAAAACACAACAAGAGAATTAATTTATGATTAAATTTTTTCGTCATATTAGACGCGATCTTATGGAGAAAAATAAAACTGGAAAGTATCTGAAATATGCCATTGGTGAGATTGTTCTAGTTGTTATTGGTATTCTGATAGCTCTCAGTTTAAATAATTGGAATGAAAACAGAAAAAGTAAGAACGAACTGGATAACTTATTATTGGATTTGGAGGATTTTTTAGGGTCACAAAAACTGATAATGGTTGGGCAGCTATCAATTATAAAAAAGAACGATTCTATTTTTAATCTTATCAAGGATGATCGGTTAAAAGACACCTTATCAATTAGTCTAGAAGAATTGCGAAAAGCCCTTTATGATCCAACAAAGTTTCCTTACTATGGTATTCCAAAATATCAAATTGAATTTTCAAATATCACCAATCTAATAAATCGTAAAGAAGACTTTCCTAAAAATTATTGGTCAATGATTTACGATTTAGAAAGCTTAAAGGTGTATTCTGAAGAAATTGTACATTTAAGTACAATACTTTCTGAATTAAGTAAAAGTCACCTCAATTTTTTACTTGAAAATAGGCCTCATTATTTTGAAAACAATGAAAAAGCATCCAAAGCTTTAAAAGATTATATTCTAAAAGATGCAACTTTTGATATCCGCACGGCTGAAATTATGACATATTTAGAAGAAATTATTGATGCTTTTGAGCGATATAATTTTAATAGTGCCAAATTAAACGCAACCATTAAACACTTATTTCATAATTATAGCGCACTGCAAATTGATAATTTATGGTCGGAATATCATATGGTTAAGATTGTAACTAAAGATTGCAATAATAATTCTGGAGAAAATTTCGACTCTTTATCAAATCCCTATTCAAGTATTTTAGTATTCAATAATCAAGAATTTCCAGTAAAATTTGAATTCTTTAATATAGAGAATGACATAGTGAAGGCACAAACCTTTACAAAACAAGGTGTTTTCCCTCTACGTTCGGGAATGCAAGAAATTAACGCTACTATTCGATATACAATTGGCGGTAAGTGTTATACAATTACTAATCTAGAAAATCTTGGATATCTCATTATTAAATAATAACAATTGAATAAAAACCCTCTAAGAGAATGATTGAGTTTTTTAGAATATCGAAGTGAAATTTTGTAAAACAAAATCAAAGATCTAGTAGACGTTTGATGGAGATAGCCGCTTGCGAGGAAAATACAATTACATAAATAAACTAAAAACAAAAATCATGGAAAACAAACAAAACATTCAAATCATTGACAATCTGTACAAGGCATTCGCAACGGGAGATATGCCGACGGTTCTCGGGTCTATGCATCCTGATATTGAATGGAACGAAGCCGAAGGTAATTCACTAGCAGATGGCAATCCATACATTGGTCCAGACGCTATTTTAAATGGTGTTTTTGGACGTCTTGGTGGTAACCACGAGTATTTTAATTTGAAAGACATTCAAATTCACAACATGAGTGATAATAAGGTTTTAGCAACCTTACGTTATGATGCTAAAGTAAAAACAACCGAAAAGACCTATAATGCCCAAGCAGCACATTTATGGATACTCAATGGCGAGGGTAAAATTATGGCCTTTCAGCAATATGTAGATACTAAGAAGTTGGCAGACTCTGGAGCGTAATTTTTAGAACAAATTATCTTGAGGCCAAGATAAATTTCCATTTTATAAACATAAAAGATTTACAGTCTTAAACACATATGGTGGATATAAGCTATTAAAACAGATACAACATGAAACAGATATTTTTAGTAATCCTACTGGTCTTGAGTACACAAGTTTTTAGTCAAGAGGGAGATTTTATTGAGACAAACGGCGTAAAACTTTATTATGAAATACATGGCCAGGGAGCCCCCCTCGTACTTCTGCATGGAAACACCATGAACCATGATATGTGGACACCTTGGATGACTGATTTAACGGAGAATTATAAAGTCATAACCGTTGATTTAAGAGGTCATGGTCAATCCACCTTTCCAACAGATGAAGTTTCACACAAACAATTCGCTCTGGATATTTATGGCTTACTCGATGCATTAAAAATCGATAAATTCAGCGCTATGGGATTTAGTACTGGTGGTATGGCATTAATACATATGGCAACAATGCAGACCAATCGAATCGAATCCTTAATATTAATCGGAGCGACACCGTATTTCCCAACGGAAACAAGGCAAAAGATGAGAAAGAATGCCTATGATTACGTATCCGTTAATAATACAGGATGGATAGAATATATGAAAAGCATTCACCCCGGAGGCGAGAAGCAAATAAGAAGTGTTTTAAATAATTATGTTTTATGGGCGGACTCCTATGATGATATGAATTTTACACCACCCTATTTATCGACAATAAATTGTCCGACCTTAATAATACATGGTGATAAAGATTCATACTTTCCCATGGAAATACCAATGTATTTGCATGATAATATTCCTAATTCATACTTGTGGATTATTCCAAACTTCGGACATAGTACACCTCAGCACGGAACGATTTTGGGTAACTTGTTTCTGAGTACAATCACAGAATTCATGGCGGGTAATTGGAAAGAATAAAATACCTATAACAATGTTTATGAAATCATAGTACTCTTCGAGATACTACGCTTCATATACAAACACGTTGTACAACCTTTCCAAGATCGAGCATAGTGATTAAAAAAAGCAGTTAGGAAATTATTTGTAAATTACATACACTGACCAAAAATTCATAAATATGAAAAACTTGATATTAATTCTCACATTAGTTTTCAGTTCTTTTTATTCTAATGCACAATCTTTTAGTTTAGAACATGACCATTCAACAATTCAAGTTGAAAATATTGATAAAAGCGTTGAATTTTATAAAAACATATTAAAACTCAAGGAGATTGATTCGCCTTGGCCTGAAAACAAGATGATACGATTCTTCGAAACTGGAAAAAACCAACAACTTCATATAGGACAGGTTGATGATTTTGGCGATGTAAAATTAAATAAAGTTCTTCATATTGCTTTTGCAGTAAACAACTTTGATGCATTTTTAAGCTATTTAAAGGAAAAAGGAGTTAATTACTCAAATTTTAATGAAGAAAGTAATAAAACCCAAACTAGACCAGATGGAGTAAGACAAATATATTTTCAAGATCCAGACGGATATTGGATTGAGATTAATGATGCAAAACATTAATCTGTTTGGCAAAAAGGGTTATTAATAAACAAGGTAAATATTTATTCTTCAAAATTAATAACGTTTTACAACAACGTGTATAGTCAATGGTTTGCTCTGTATGTACAGAGAACCCCGAAGTCTCGGGGCTAGCGGATTTTCATCTGGTTTGTATTTGCTAAATTAGTTGATAAATATGCAACTAACCATACACCAAACGTTGTGTGTCATTAGAAATATCAGACCCTATTTAAACTAAATATTACGTCCTTTTAAAAAGAAAATGAATATAATATCAATAAGAGAAAACCCAGCATACAAAGATATAGCTATAAAATATTTTCAGCAAAGCTGGAAAAGTGTATTGCCAATAATATATGAGGACTGCATAACTCATAGTATAGGAGCAAGGAATTCTTTACCCCAATGGTACTTATTAGAAAAAGATAGTGAAATAATAGGTTGTGCCGGACTTATAACGAATGACTTTATAAGTCGTGGGGATTTATATCCATGGGTTTGCGCA
>RCNB010000802.1_pt1 | contig 20471 bp, 17 predicted proteins | sample 2041321 | NCBI WGS metagenome assembly RCNB01 (sample SAMN09708232, study PRJNA481090) | Marine sediment metagenome, whole genome shotgun sequencing project. | reverse complement strand
GTGCTGAACTGCTGACGAACACGATGTCGGGTTTCGTCTTCACCAGGTAATTAATCGCGGCTTCGCGCCATTCGGAACAGACGTCATACGTGCCGCCTGCGGGCGAATAATAGTATTCCTCGTCGACGATTGCGCAGGCAGACTTCGTCAACACCGTCACTCGCCAGTCGGGTTGCGAGTACACCTCAGTCAGCAAATCGGTCCATTGCGCGCCGATGCTGTCACCCAGCAACACTACTGTATGTTTGGCGTCCTTATCACTCTCGCTGCACGGCACGAGCTCCGAAGTCCGGACGTAGGTGTCGCACTCCATTCCAAAATCGTAAACAAACGGCCGATCGAGTCGCGGATTATAATTGTCCTGCCCGGCCATCAACTGCGGCGCTCCAAAAACATTGGCGTGCAGGCCATAGGCTGCTGCGACGACGATGGCCAACGTGGCAGCAGAAGCAAAAACAGTGCGCTGCGCGGTGGCATTGCTAAACCTCCCCTTCCAGAACGGGCGTTCGATCAGTTGGTAGCTGGCACTCGCCAGCACGAAGGATACGGCGATGAGGGCAGCCGTTCCGACTATTCCGCGTGTCATTCCGAATGCGTCACCCAAGAGTAGCACCGGCCAGTGCCACAAATATAATGAGTAAGAACGATCCCCCACCCAGACGAAGTAATCGCTTGCGAGTACTCGATTGGACACCGAAGAAGCAGACGCTCGCCCGGCCAGGATCACCAGCGCAGCACCGCTCGACGGCAGTAGTGCGTACAAACCGGGATAAGCAAGATCTGTATCCAGCAGCATGGCGCTGCCGACAATCAGCAGCACTCCGATCACGCCAATCAACGAATTCATCAGTGCCGACGGCGAATGTCCTTCTACGCCTGTTCTCGTCTCACCGAAATTGTGAAACCAGACAAACACTGCTGCGCCCATGGCAAATTGCCAGCCTCGGGCCGGCATCATGTAGAAGCTCAGCAATGGCCCATACTCTGCCCAGTGCAGGCACAGTGCCAGGCTAACGGCGAAGACCGTCGCCAGCAGGTAGAGAAGCGGCTTTTTCCCGTTGCCCGCATTTCCTCCAGCCCCGAGAAAGGCAAACGCGACCACGACGAGCCAGGGCCAGATAATGTAGAACTGCTCCTCTACACCCAGGGACCATGTGTGCAGGAACAGGTCTTTTGCCTGCAGCGCAGAGAAATAGTCGAATTCGGAGAGCGCGAAGAAGAAATTACTGGTCCAGGTTGCGGCATAGACGAAAGAACCCGTCTGCATACGTGTCTCGTAAGCAGATAACAGGAGTGTTGCCAATACGAGAACCACGATCAGCATTGCGAGCATTGCAGGAAGCAGTCGCCGAAGTCGCCGTGAAAGGAACTGGCTGTATCGAATCCCACCGGTCGACAGCCTCTCTCGCACCAACAGTCCGGTGATCAGGTACCCGGACAGCACGAAGAACACATCGACACCTACGAATCCGCCCGCAAATCCGGGCACGTGGGCATGAGCGAGCACGACGAGTGCTATCGCAACGGCCCTGAGGCCCTGAATATCACGGCGGAAAGGAATTGTGTGTACCGAATTTGCCATTGAGAAGGAACAGAATTGCATTATGACAAAGCGAGACTATCATCCGAGGATCGGCAATTCTGTGACGTATCTGACGTAGAGGCGCAATAGCCATGCGCTCTTGCCGGGCGTTACTCGTATCCGGCCGTCAATACTGTGCCGTCAACCAATACTTCGCTTGCGGCAAGTTGTTGGCTGAGCCTACGCGCTAGCAGCAACTGCGCCCGATCGAGGATTGATATTTGATGGAACGCGCGGCCGGGTAGTGAAAATCATGATGACAGCACCCAACAGGCAAACCACACCGGCGATGATGAACGGAGCCATCCAGACAGCCGGCTGAGATGCTCCCTGCGCCGCATCCTTGAAGTAACCTGCCAGTAGCGGTCCGGCGAGCCCTGCAATTCCATAAGCCGTGAACATCCAACCGTAGTTGCTGCCAACGTTCTTGTTGCCAAAGTAGTCCGCAGTGATTGCCGGAAATAGCGCGAAACTGCCGCCATAATTGAAGCCGATCAACGCGGCTGCGACAACAAAACCATACTCGAGGCCGAAGTGAATGAACACATGGTAAGTCGATAACATGGTGACGCCCTGCAGGATCGCCATCAATATGATTGTCTGCTTGCGGCCAATTCTGTCGGAAATGCTGCCCCATGCGATACGGCCAAGGCCGTTGAAGATCGCGTACCAGGCCATAGCGGTACCGGTAATTGCACCGGCCCCGATGACGCCATTTTGTTCCAGCGCATCTATGCCGAAGAGCTTGATGCTGTAGATCACCATGAGTCCTGCGATGCCGGCAAACATGAATACGGTCCAGAGCATGTAAAACTGTGGTGTGCGCAGCATCTCTCTTGCACGGAATTCCACGGCGCCCTCATGATCACCGTTCTCGGAAGTTGGCGGCGTCCAGCCGGCAGGCTGATACCCGGCCGGCGGATTTACCATCACGACACTACCGAGAAGCACCAAAACGGCTAACGCAATTCCATAAATTACGAAGACGCTCTGCACGCCGGGCAAACCAAAGACGCTAGTCGTATTGAGCAGGCCGCCGAACCATGAACCTGCGAGTTTGACCCAAATCGTTGCACCGAAACCGAAGCCGGCCACTGCAAGTCCGGTAATCAGGCCTTTCTTGTCCGGGAACCACTTAACGCAGACGGCGATTGGCACAACGTAGGCAAGACCGATGCCGGCACCGCTGAGCACGCCGAGGCAGGTCAACTGTACCCAGAAGCTGTCACCGAACAAGCCACCAGTAATGTAGCCCGCACCGAGCAGCAGGCCGCCGGCAATCGAAAGCAAACGTGGGCCCACAAGGGGCAAAACACGACCCGCGAGAACCATAACGATCGCGAATGTGGCGAGCGCAGCAGAGAACACCCAGGCCGTTTGACTGGCGGTAAAAGCATAGACGCCGGCCGTGTCAGTCAATCTCGCGGTGAAGACGGACCAGGCATAAATAGCACCCAGTGCCAGTTGTATAAGTATGGCGCCGACGACGACGAGCCAGCGATTGAGGGTCTTTGTTTCGATTGCCATTTTGCACTCCAGCGCCCGACCCCGCCCCCCGCGCGATCAGGCGTCGAAATACTACCAAGACGCGCAGTAAACACACCGCTTGCATGTACGAATTGCACGTCGGTTTTCACGTATAAGCGAGCAAGGCTGTTAGCATTCTTGCCGCGTTAGGTCTCTTCAACATCAACCTGCGGATATCGACGACGCTTCGGCAAACGAGATACCATCTGGTCTGGAAATCGAGGGAGATCCCATGTTTCGAATACTGATAGCCGTACTCTTTGTCGTGACATCAGCCTGTGCGAGCGACACCAGCAACAACCCCTTCCAGGTCAAGGTTCTTGCGGAATTTAACGAGCCCTGGGCGATGGCGTTTCTTCCCGATGGCCGCTTGCTGGTTACGGAGAAGCAAGGACGTCTGCTCGTGGTATCGCCGGACGACGGCAGCGCCATTCCGGTGAGCGGCGCACCAACGGTTGATTATGGCGGCCAGGGCGGCCTCGGTGATGTCGCTTTGCACCCCGATTTTGCCAATAACAATCGCGTTTACCTGAGTTATGTTGAAGCGGGCGACGACGACACCCGAGGTGCCGTCGCGGTCAGCGCGACCCTTAGTCTCGAAGCGGGGAAAGAGGCGCTCAGCGACGTTGATGTGATTTGGCGCCAGAGCCCCAAGGTCTCCGGTCGAGGCCACTATGGACATCGACTGCTGTTCTCGGAAGACGGCTATTTGTTTATCTCGTCGGGCGAACGACAGAAATTCGATCCGGCACAGGAGATGAGCGGCAATCTCGGCAAGATTCTGCGCCTCAACGATGATGGTTCCGTTCCGCAAGACAATCCGTTTGCCGAGCGTGGCGGCATCGCCGCACAGATCTGGTCGCTTGGCCACAGAAACCCGCTTGGCCTGGCTTTCGACGCTGAGGGACAGCTCTGGAACATCGAGATGGGCCCGCGCGGCGGAGACGAACTCAATCGCGTGTTGCCCGGCAGCAACTACGGTTATCCGATCGTTTCGAACGGCCGGCACTACAGCGGCATAGACATTCCCGACCACGACACGCGCCCCGAATTCGAGGCACCGAAGGTGTGGTGGACGCCGGTGATCTCGCCCGGCGGTTTCATGATTTATTCCGGCGATACGTTTCCCGATTGGCAGGGTGACGGTTTCATAGCCGGACTGTCAGCAGAGGCGCTCGTTCGTATCGAGTTCGACGGTGAGAATGCCAGCGAGGCCGAACGGTTCCCGATGGGCAAGCGCATTCGGGCGGTCAAGCAAGGACCCAATGGTGCTATCTGGCTGCTGGAGGACAAAGCCGATGGGCGCCTCTTGAAGCTGACGCCTCGATAATATTCTCTGCCGGGCGTGCCTCGCCGTCAGACTTACGGAATTCACATGAAAAAACTAGCGGTTTTCTTAACACTGTGTGTTGCTTGTCTCGTTGCCTTGATGGCGGCATTCCCGGAGGACGCGACCCGAGCCGCCTTCGCGATCGAGCGATTCCGCAGCGGCCTCGAACACAAATCGGTCGTGATAGACGGCGAAACCTGGTACTACCTCGACGGCGGGCCCACGGATGCTCCTGTTGTCTTGCTACTGCATGGTTTCGGCGCTGACAAGGATAACTGGACGCGGTTTTCAAAAAATCTGACTGACCAGTACCGCGTCATTGCGCCGGATCTACCCGGTTTCGGCGAATCAGAGCGGCGCCTCGATCGGGATTACTCATTGTCCGCGCAGAGCGACTGGTTGCATGGTTTTGCGGCGGCACTGAAACTCGATAAATTTCACCTTGGTGGCAACTCCATGGGCGGACATACAGCTGCCTTTTATGCGTACCGACATCCCTCGCAGATAGAATCACTCTTGCTCATCGACAATGCCGGGATCACCTCGCCAAACGCGTCGGAGATGCAGCTGGCGCTCGAACGCGGTGAAAACCCACTGCTCGCCAGCTCAGCCAAAGACTTTGACAGACTGCTCGGGTTTGTTTCCTACAAGCAGCCATTCGTGCCATGGCCGGCCAAAGGCGTTCTCGCGCAGCAGTCTTTTGAGAACTCGGCCTTTAACCGTCGGTTTTTCGACAGATACAAAGATGAGCGTGCTGTCAGCCTCGAACCGATACTCGCCGATATCAGGCAACCCGTCCTGATTATCTGGGGCGAATTCGACCGCGTGCTCGACGTCAGCTCGATCGATGTCATGCGGCCGTTACTGCCGCAGGCGAAGGTCGTGATCATGCAGGACACAGGGCATATCCCGATGCTCGAGCGCCCGCAAGAGACGGCCGCGCACTATCTGGAGTTCCTTGGCAGCCAGTAGCCGACCTTCAAAACCAGGGCATCAGCCGTCAGATGATCCGTCTTCCGCAGCGTTGTCGGCGATCACCGCAGCCTCATCGTCGAGAGTCGGCGGAATCCAGCCGCGCTCGATACGGCTGCCGAAGATTTTACTGCTGCCTTGCATGGCGCCCTCATGACTCGCGAGGAACGTTTTGGACATCTCGACGTACTCGGTGTTCTGGTGAACCGGAATATCGGGATCGTATAAGCCGGCAAGTTCGCGCATTGCGATCTTGTCATTCTCTACGTAGCCACGCGTCTGCCGTTCCGCGTCATAAGGATGGTGGCCAAGTGCCTCCAGCGCCGATCGCGCGGCGCGGACCGAGCTATCGAAGTGCTCTCGAATGATGTCGCGACAACCGGCGGCCCACAGCTCGTAAACGTGGTGACGGTCAACAGCGCGCGCGACGATATAGATATGCGGGTAGTGCTTGACCACATAGCGAACCAGCTCTGTGGCTTGTTCACCATCGTCGATTGCAATAATCAGCATTCTCGCATTGTCGATACCTGCCGCATGCAGCAAGTCAGGTCGCGTTGCGTCGCCGAAGAACACCTTGATGTCGAATGCACGCAGGCGCTCCAGATGCTCCGAGTTATAGTCGAGAACGACGGTTTTGTAACCCGCAGATAGCAGAACCCTGTTAATGATGCCGCCGAATCGGCCGACGCCCGCGATAATGATGCTGCCCTCTTCGTCGATCTCATCAGGATCCGCAGCCTGCGCTCCCGCGTAGCGAGGGGCGATTACTTTGTCATACAGGATGAACAGAGCCGGCGTAAGGAGCATGGACAGCGCCACGACAAGTAACAGTTGGTCGGCGAGCGCAGCTGGAATGACGGAGTTGGCAACCGTAAACGCGAGCAGCACAAAACCGAATTCGCCGGCCTGAGCAAGTCCGAGCGAAAACAACCAGCGATTGGCGTTCGTGATTTTGAACGCGTAGGCCAGCATTAGCAGAACCAGGGACTTGAGCAACATCAAGCCGAGTGTCATGCCGACAACCTGGCCGAAGTTTGAGAACAACAGATCGAAGTTGATGGCCGCGCCCACTGTGATAAAGAACAAGCCAAGCAGTAGACCCTTGAATGGATCAACATCGCTCTCTAGTTCGTGTCGATACTCGCTGTTGGCGAGCACAACGCCGGCAAGGAATGTCCCGAGCGCTGGCGACAATCCGACCAGCGTCATTAGTAACGCAATGCCCACGACCATCATCAGCGCAACCGCCGTAAACAGCTCCCGCAACCTCGCCATGGCAATAAAGCGAAAGACGGGTCGCGTCAGGTAGCTGCCGCCGATAACGACGGCCGCGATGGCGGCGATCGAAACCAGCACCTGTTGCCACGCGGCGAGGTCATCCACAAAGCTCATACCCGAGGCGTGACTGTCATCCGCTGCATGTTGCGACAAGTCTGCAAGCTCAGGCAGCGCCAGCAGCGGGATAAACACCAGCATTGGGATGACGGCGATATCCTGGAACAGCAATACCGAAAAGCTCGACTGTCCGCCGTCACTTTTCATCAGGCCTTTTTCGTTCAGCGTTTGCAGCACGATTGCTGTCGACGAGAGCGCGAACACCATGCCGATGGCCATTGCGACACTCCACGGCTGCCCCATCGCCATCGCAACACCCATAACAACCGCTACGGTGACGCCGACCTGCAGACCACCCAGGCCAAGCAACTTGTTCCGCATCCTCCACAACAGGCGCGGCTCGAGCTCCAGCCCAACCAGGAACAGCATCATGACGACGCCAAACTCGGCGAAGTGCTGGATGCTGACCACATCGACATGCAACTGCTTTAGCAGCGGACTGATGGCGATACCGGCAAGCAGGTAGCCGAGCACCGAGCCAAGTCCAAGGCGGGACGCGATCGGCACGGCGATAACACCCGCGATCAGGAACAAGAAGGCGAGCAACAGAATCTCAGCCATGATCAAGCCTCCGCTAGAAGTGGCAAATCATCACAACTCACGACTTCGCCGTGACTCGCGGACTGCATGTTATAGCGGTTGTCGCGAACCGCCTCCAAAAGCTTCCGGTAACCTCTCACATGCGGTTCCAACAGGCCTTCTCGCGATGCCCGCAGCGACCCATAGAGAACATAGGGTGCCGAGAATTCCATGTGGCACAACCTGGCGGTCTGTTCGAGCGGCGTCAGGAACGTACGAATCGGATACTTTTGATAGCCCTGTTGTGCGTAAGCGTCTTGCGGCCCCGCAGCCGTAACCGCCAGCATCATGCACTTGCCGGCGAGTTTGTCGCCACCGGCGCCGTAGGCAAAACCGTGTTCGAGGACGAGATCCTGCCATTCCTTGATAAGCGACGGCGTTGAGTACCAGAACATCGGGAACTGGAACAGGATCACGTCGTGGTCAAGCAGCCGCTGCTGTTCACGATCGACGTTGATCTCGAATCGCGGATATTCGGCGTAGAGGTCGACGAACGTAATGCCGTCGACTTTTTGCGCCTCTGCGACCATCGCCTTGTTGGCATGCGAGTGCTTGTGACCCGGATGCGCGTAGTAGACAAGCAGCTTCGCCATAGAACCTTCTCTGATTAGTCAGACGCAGGTTCTACCATGCGACACCCCTCAATGTGAACCTGGCGGTTCGGCCTCGACTCCTGTTGCCGTCATTCTTCCTTTGACTTGTCCGACTGATGTCGTACCACGACGGACTTAATCTGGACGAATAGTTCGTCACCTTTTTTCAGAGCAAGTCCCCGAGCAGAACGTCTGGTAACACGAGCGATAACTCTGTCGGTACCAATAATGAGCCGCACGAGAACCGATGGCCCCGGATCGTCCTGTATCGCTTCGATTGTGGCCGGCAAGATATTGAGAATCGTACTTTTCTCAGGCCGGTTGCGGCACAAACTGACATCGTTGGCCTTGATTCTCGCGCGCACGGTGGTGCCTTCCGACCCGGGCCTGCCAAGCACCCAAAGTGTCCCACCGGAGAAACGAATCAGCGACAGATCGTCTTGCTGATCGTAGGACTCGACGCTGCCCTGTATAACCGATCCGGCGTCCGACCCCGTGAGAACCGGCAAGTCGGTTCGAACCAGGACGCTTTGCAAGTCGCCGTCCGCAACAACACTGCCAGCGTCGAGAACAACGAGATGATCACAGAGTCTGCAGATCTCATCGAGGTTATGGCTGACATAAATGATTGGTACATCGGACTCAGCATGCAGTCGTTCCAGAAACGGAAAAATCTCGTCTTTTCGCACCTGGTCGAGCGACGCGAGAGGTTCATCCATCAACACAAAACGCGGCGCACGAAGCAACGCCCTTGCGATTGCGACACGCTGGGCCTCGCCACCGGACAGCGCATCGGGCTTGCGCGCTAGCAGTTTCTCCAGACCCAACAGGTCAATGACATGATCTGCGTCGGTACCGTTGTCGTGTTCACTGCGCCGCATGCCGTAGTCAATATTGCCGCGCACGTCGAGATGGTCAAACAAACGTGGTTCCTGAAAAACATAGCCAATATTTCGCTTGTGAACCGCGCGCCAGACTTTCTCGAAACCGTCTTGCCAGAGCTCACCGGCAACCACCAGCCTGCCCGCCTCCGGTCGCTCAAGACCAGCAATGCAGCGTAGAAGAGTTGTCTTTCCGGCACCCGACTGACCAAATACGCCGGTAATGCCGCGCAGCGGCAGATCGAGTTTGACGTCCAGGCAGAAGTCATCACGCTGCAACGCGTAAGCGAGTTGAATGCTGCTGCCCGCGTTCATCGTCTGTGCCAACGCCGATTCGCTACGAACATCATCAACAGCACCGCGAACGCGATCACGAGCAACGTTGCCGAGAGCTGATGTGCCGCCGAGTAATTAAGTGACTCGACCTGATCATAAATCGCGATTGATATGACGCGTGTTTCACCCGGGATGTTGCCGCCCACCATGAGCACGACACCGAACTCACCGAGCGTGTGTGCGAAACTCAATACGATAGCGCCCAGGTAACCGCGCAGCGATAGCGGCACGGCAACCGAGAAGAACGCATCGAGACGACTGGCGCCGAGGGTCCAGGCTGCCTCGAGGTTTCGATTTCCCAGGGACTCGAACGCATTAACCAGTGGCTGAACCGCGAACGGCAGACTGTATAAACACGATGCGATAACAAGACCCGCGAATGAAAACGTGAGCGCGCTACCGGTCAGCTCAACCCACCAGCCGCCGATGGCACCGCCAGGCCCAAGCAGGATCAGTAGATAAAAGCCCATGACAGTCGGTGGCAAGACAATAGGTAACGCCACTGTTGTCTGCACGAAGGGCTTCAGTTGCGACGACGTTCGCGCCAGCCACCACGCGATAGGCGTGCTGATGACGACCAGTATCACCGTGGTGATGGCCGCCAACTGAAACGACAGCGCTAATGGTGCCAAAAGACTGTCGGCGTTCACTGCGCCACCGAATAGCCGTGCTCTTCAATTGTTTGCCGGCCAACCGGGCCGGCAACAAACGCGAGAAATTCAGCAGCAGTGCTGTTCTTCTCGCCGCGACGCAAAAGTATTGCCTGTTGCTCCAGCGGCGCGTGCATTTCCTGAGGTATCAGTTGGCTGCATGCGGCATCCGGCAAACGCTTGTCGATCGCTTGCGAGCGGGCTATCAGACCAAAGTTCGCCCCACCCGACACAACAAAGTGTAATGTCTGGGCGATGTTCTCGCCGTAAACGAGTCGTGGCTGAACCTCCTGCCAAAGCCCGGCGGTTTGCAGGTATTCTTTTGCCGCCTCGCCGTAGGGTGCCGTGATCGGGTTCGCGATCGCAAGCCGGCGCTTGCCGAGACTGGCCAATGCGTTCTCGCAGTTGGCGCCGCTCATGGCCGAGTCTCCCGACCAGAGGACAAGCCTGCCCACAGCGTAGGTAAATCGTGTTCCCTTGACTCCAAGCCCGGACTCTTCGAGCAAAAGCGGCCGAACTTTGTCTGCCGCAAACAGCACATCGAAAGGTGCGCCGTGCACTATTTGAGCGTAAAGCTTGCCGGTGGACGCAGTTGTGACTCTGACGGGCTGTCCCGACTCCGCCTCGAATTTCTCGGCGAGTGCTCGTGCCGGCTGCAGAAAATTACTGGCGACCGCGACAGTCAACTGTTCAGCGCCCGCCGGCAGCGCAAGCAGTGTCGCCAGAACTACCAGCATGTATTTTCCTGAAAGCATGAGGGAGCTTATTTTGCCTTACAGTTCCGCCGATACGCATGCAGCAATGGTTCAGTGTAGCCGCTGGGTTGGTCGACAGCTTTGAAGACAAGGTCGCACGCGGCGGCAAACGCAATGCTCGTGTCGAAACCATCACTCATACGCGTGTATAGCGGATCACCGGCGTTCTGTCCGTCGACGATCTCTGCCATGCGCTTGAAGGTCTCGAGCACTTGTTCTTCCGTCGTCACGCCATGCAATAGCCAGTTTGCGATGTGCTGGCTCGAAATCCGCAGCGTGGCCCTGTCCTCCATCAGACCGACATCGCTGATGTCCGGAACCTTGGAACAGCCGACGCCCTGATCGATCCAGCGCACGACGTAACCGAGAATACCCTGTGCATTGTTGTTCAACTCGGACTGGATGGTCTCCGCGTCAAGCTTTGCCGGGTCGCCGAGTGGCGGCGTCAGGATGTCGTCAAGACTCGCGAGTTCTCTCGCAGCAAGTTTCTCCTGAACCTGCCTGACATCGACGGCATGATAGTGCATCGCGTGCAGGGTTGCTGCTGTCGGAGACGGCACCCAGGCGCAGCTCGCACCTGCTTCGGGATGAGCCTGTTTCGACTCCATCATTTGCTTCATTTCGTCGGGCTTCGGCCACATACCTTTGCCGATTTGTGCTTTGCCTGGCAGTCCACAGCGAATACCGATATCGACATTCCAGTCTTCGTACGCATTGATCCATGGCTCTGCCTTGATGGCCTCTTTGGGCAACATGGGCCCGGCGTGCATGCTCGTGTGGATCTCATCGCCCGTGCGGTCAAGAAATCCGGTATTGATGAATACCAGGCGATCTTTGACCGCACGAATACACTCCTGAAGGTTCACGGTCGTGCGCCGCTCCTCATCCATGACACCAACCTTGAGCGTGTTCGATGCAAGACCCAACAGGCTTTCGACGCGCCCAAATAGTGTGTTGGTGAACGCGACTTCGTCCGGCCCGTGCATTTTAGGTTTTACGATATACACGCTGCCGTTCTGGCTGTTTGCCATTCGTTCGCTCTGCCGCGAGTTGGCAATCGCACAGGCCGATGTAACGACGGCGTCGAGCATGCCTTCAAATACTTCGTTGTCGTCTTTGTCGAGCACTGCGTCGGTCGTCATCAGGTGTCCGACATTACGAATGAGCAACAAGCTCTGCCCGCGCAAAGTCAGATCTCCGCCATCGACCGCAGTAAAAATTCGATCCTGGTTCAGGCGCCGCGTCATCGTGCGACCGCCCTTTTCGAGTTCGGCCTCAAGGGTTCCCTGCATCAGCCCCAGCCAATTGCGGTACACGCCGACTTTGTCCTCGGCATCAACCGCTGCGACCGAATCTTCGCAGTCCTGAATCGTCGTAATTGCCGATTCAAGAATGACATCGCTGACATTGGCGGGAGCATCTCTGCCGACCACATGATCCGGGTCAGTCTGAACTTCGATATGCAGTTCGTTGTTGCGAAACAGGTAGGAGTGCCGACTACCCGAATCGGTGTAGCCGACGAACTTATCGGCCTCGCGAAACCCGCCACTACTGCCGTCATCCATTGTCGCGATGCACTTTTTCTTGTCAGATGAAGCATCAATCGAATAGGCGCTCACATTAGCGTGGTTACCTGACTCGAGCGGAATGGTGCGATCGAGAAAGTCGCTGGCGTAGCTGATAACCGCGGCACCGCGTTTCGGGTTATACGACGAGCCGGGTTCCTGGCCGCCATCTTTCGAAATCACGTCGGTGCCGTACAGTGCATCGTAGAGGCTACCCCAACGCGCATTGGCAGCATTCAGCGCAAAACGTGCGTTGCTGACAGGCACGACAAGTTGTGGCCCGGCTGTAGTCGCTATCTCCCGATCAACACCGGAGGTCGCTATTTGAAACGGCGTGCCGGGCTCTTTGAGATAGCCAATCTCCCTGAGAAACCCGACGTATTCCTCGTGGTCCCAGCGCTGGCCACTCCTCGCCTTGTGCCACTCGTCGATTTGCGCCTGGAGTTTGTCCCGAGTCGCCAGCAGTGCCCGATTTGTCGGCGTCAGCTCGTCGATCAGTGATTCCAGACCCTGCCAAAACGTGTTCGATTCGATACCGATGGCCGGCAGCAATTCGTCTTCGACAAAACGAAACAACACCGAGTGGACGAGCAGTGTGCCCACTGACTCGCGGCCAAAGGAAATATCGTTGCTATTACTGGTTGGATTCATCGCTTTTCCAGGCTTGCCACTCCGCGTGAGCATACATGCCTCTGTGCCGGCAGGCACGACTCACGGGCGATGATCCTGATCGACTAGCCTGGCGCGGCGCTGGTCAACCCGTGTGCGTCGAGAATGGCTTCGCGCTGCATCGGTGCGCGGCGACCGATACGGCGGGCAAGAATCTGTCCCCAGTGGGGAACCACAAGCTGACTTCCATCTCGAGCGATGAACTTGCGAGCGGCGTGATTATGCAGTGGAGCGTCATTCGCGCCAACCATCAGGAACAGCCAATTGATGACTCCGAATACGTGTCCGGCTTGAACGTTGCCGACGCGGTTGCGGACGTCTGTTTGTATCTCTATGCGCCGGCGGCCGCTGCAAAACAGGAAGCTGCGCTTGACGTCCCGACCGGACCAGGCAAGAAACTGACGTGAATCTTTTAGCCGCACTGTTCGCCCATCGGCCAACTTTGCAAAACACTCGGCGTAGCGCATGGGGATGTCGACTGAGTACTCAACGACTTCCGCATGGCTCGCCCCATTGAGAGGAATTGCACGATCCAGGAAAGCCGCTCTTCTGTTTTCACGTGGTACACGTTTGAAAATTGAAAATCCCATCGGTAAGTCCCCTGTCTCGGCCTATGCGGCCGATTCGCTATGTTCAACAAACTGCTCTTCCTCGGTGCTGCCGGCAAGCGCTGTCGTGGATGACAACCCATCCATGATTGTGTTCTGAACCGCATCGAAGTAGCCGGCACCAACGAACGACTGGTGCTTAGCCGCCCGAAAACCGAATTTCTCATCAGCGAATTCACGTTCCTGCAACTTCGAGTACGCGAACATGCCTTCTGCCTTGTAGGCGCGGCTGAGATTGAACATGCTCGAGTTCAATGCGTGCCATCCGGCCAACGTAATGAACTGGTATTTGTAACCCATCGCACCCAACTCCTCGCGGAAGGTCTTCATCGTGGCGTCATCAAGGTTCGCCTTCCAGTTAAACGACGGCGAACAGTTGTAAGCCAGAAGTTGGTCCGGATACTCGGCGTGAATCGCTTCAGCATAACGCCGCGCCTGATCGAGATCGGGCTTGGACGTCTCGCACCAGATCAGGTCGGCGTACGGCGCGTAAGCCAGCCCGCGGGCGATTGCCTGGTCCATCCCGGCATTTGTGCAGAAGAATCCCTCCGGCGTGCGCTCGCCTGTAATGAACGGTTGGTCGCGCTCGTCCGCATCCGATGTAATCAGGTTCGCGGCATCAGCATCCGTCCGCGCAAGAAGGACTGTCGGTACGCCGCAGACGTCCGCCGCGAGCCGCGCGGCCGTCAACTTCGCGACGGCTTCCTGCGTCGGCACGAGGACTTTGCCGCCCATGTGGCCGCATTTCTTCGCCGAAGACAGCTGATCCTCGAAATGCACGCCCGCAGCGCCGGCGCGAATCATGCTCTTCATCAATTCGAAGGCATTGAGGTTGCCGCCGAAACCAGCCTCGGCATCCGCAATAATCGGCGGGAGCCAATCGATTTTGGTGTCGTCGTTCAGCGCATGTATTTCGTCCGTACGCAGGAGCGCGTTGTTGATGCGTTCGACCATTTTCGGCACCGAGTCCACCGGGTAAAGGCTCTGGTCCGGGTACATTTCTCCCGCACTGTTACCGTCGCCGGCCACCTGCCAACCGGAGCAGTAGATCGATTTGAGACCGGCCTGCACTTCCTGGATGGCCTGGTTGCCCGTCAGCGCGCCAAGACCGCAGAGAGGATCTTCCTGATTAACGAGGCGCCACATCTTCTCGGCACCCAGTCGCGCCAGCGTGTATTCGATGTTGACCGTACCACGCAGCTTGACGACGTCTTCGGCGCTGTAGTTGCGCTCGACTCCTTTCCATCTCGGGCTATCCGCCCACTCGGACTCTAGCTGTGCGATCTGCTCACGTCTGTTCATTGACCTCTCCTGCTCCGCAGTGTCTGCGGTAAAAAAATTCGGGGTTACCTGGCGCCGTGGTTTTGCGCCGCGTAAGACGCCAGAAAGACAACGCCATCGGCATCGGCTGCGATGATGTCGTCGCGGCGAATGTAAGCGCCGCCGATACGTACGGGTTCTCCGCGGGTGCCGATGCCGCGTTTCTGGCTCTTGCGGGGGCACGTAGCAAGCGCGAATACGCCAACCGGTGTTTGCCGCAGCTCCTCGAGGTCGCGTACAGCACCGTTGACCACGATGCCGGCCCAGCCGTTATCGGCGGCCAGACCTGCGAGATCGCCGCCCAACATTGCACACGTCATCGAGCCCTGGTTGTCGATGAGCAGGACGCGTCCCGCACCGGGTTCCCGCAAAGTAGCTTTTACGAGTGAATTGTCGTCGCGTGTGCAAATCGTCTCGACCGATCCGACACAGGCGCTTGACCCACCGCAACTGATGAAGCCGTTTTGTAAAACCTGGGCGGACGGGTTTTCGTCACAAAAGTCCGCGGTCGGCTGTGGGCGAATGAGTGTCGCAGGAGCCACCTGCTCTGTCTGAAGCACGCTACCCATCGGTCAGATCATCGCGCCGATACGCTCGAACGCAGGCGGCGCGAAGATGTGCATGCGCTCGGCGGCGGTTCTCGCCAATTGACTGCCCCAGTGGCGGCCTATAATCAGGCCGCCGTCGCGGCTGATGAACTTGCGCACACCGATCCTCATCGACGAATCTTCGAGTTCGTTGCAACCATTAACGCGGTTGATGACGATGCGGCGCCCCTCGCAGCTGAACATCAGGCTGCACTCGCTTTCCTTTCCCGACCAGCCGACGAATTGGCTCGCATTCCGCAGTCTCACGATGCGACCGTCCGTCAGCATTGCAGAACACTGGGTATAGCGCAGCGGCGTGTCGACCCAATAGCGCTCTACATCGGCATGACTGGCGCCCATGAGCGGCAGCTTTGCATCTAGGAAGGCGGATATCTTTCTCTGCTTGCGTCGGTTCATGTTGTCTCCAGGAAAACTGTGTATTTCGTGTAGCGAAGCGTGAATATTGGGTCTTCGAGAGGTATAGTACGTTCAACTGCGAATAAATTTCACAACAAAAACTTCACAGTGTTAATTTCACAAAAGAGACCAGCATGAGCTCAGCACGAGGATTGGGGCGCAAGGCCCATTTTGCCGGCACGAAAATCAAGTCATTGAGGAAGCGGAATCACCTGACGCTTGAGGACCTGTCGGTGCGCTGCGTTCAAATCGATGCCGAGGCCGCACCGTCGGTATCCTATTTATCAATGATCGAGAACGGCAAACGAGTGCCGTCAGTGCGGCTGCTCAAGATCATTGCGGACATATTCCAGAAGGAGCTGAGCTGGTTTTATGACGAATCGCTCGACGATTCGATTGATCCGGCGCCGCGTGAATCGGCCGTAAGTGGCCTGCCACTGGAACCCGCATTTCTTTTTTCCGATAGCCTGCTGCAGCTCGCGATACCCGAACTTCTGGCGCAAACCGGCACAACAGGCAGGCAGTTTGCACATCTCCTGATTCGCGCTCATCAGGAGTCCAATCAAAATCGATTTCCCGACCTCGAACGCGCCGCGGAGAGTATTGGCAAGAAGCGCTTCCCATTGCGGGTTGACGATGTACTGGACATCGCAGCTGACGTCGGCTTGTCCATCAAGTGGTTCGACAGGTCGCCAATCAAGGATCGTCGCGACACGGAATCTCCTTTAAATACTGTAGTACGTTCGTTTTTCGATGCGCCTGGCACGGTCTACCTGAACAGTGCGCTCAGGGAGTCCCCGGAACGATTGAAGTTTGATGTTGCGAATCATATTGCCCACATGATTCTTCACGATGGCGACGGCGCACGTGCACCTCAGATATCCGGCGGCCGGGTAGCAGGACGCAGGGATGAAACAGAATCGGTCAATGTCGATGCGAAAAATATTCTGCTCGCCTGGCGTGATTTCGAGTGCAGTTATTTTGCCGCGGCGCTGCTGGCGCCGAAAACGCCGTTCCGTCAGTTTCTCGCCAAGCATGCATACGCGATCGATGCTGGCGACAAAATTGAACTAACGAAGGCGTTGGTCATGCGCCGCATGCCAAGTGTCAGCCCCTACCCGTTCTGGCACTATTTCGATGCGTACCCGCCAGGAAACCTGCGGGCGGTCTACCGTGGCAACGGCATCCCATTGCCGTGGGGCAATATGTCCTTAATCTCGGATCCCTGCCAACACTGGGCCGTGTTTCGCATGCTCAATACGCGTTCTACAAAACCGTCATCGCAAATTTCAGTACTGCGCGCCGGTGATGACAAACGACTCTATTGTTGCCAGTCAATTCGCAGCAAGGACGCAGCCGGCAATCCACATGTTCTGTGTGCCGGCGTAGACCTCGCGCCTGCACTGCGCGCACAGAATATTGAACCGAAGGAGACTATTGAGGCAATTGAGAACAGCTGCAATAGCAATGGCGGTTCCGGCCCGATCCCGGACGAAGCAGCTAGCCAACTGGAAAGCATCGGCAAGATTCTCAATATTGGCTGGATCGCTCAAGGTGCCAAAAAAGACGCGACCATTATCTGCCCACGCAGTTCGGGTTGCCCGCGCGACAAGCATTGCCTGGGTAAGGCCATGCCGAGACTCAAACCGCAGATCGAGCAGATACGTGAGTCGTTACTTGCCGAGCACAACTGACTATACTCGTACGATGGATCTCGGAATATCAGACAAAGTACGGCCGCTGCTTGATGCGGTAAAGATATTTATTGATGAAAAGGTGCTCCCAGTTGACGAGGAGTTCCTTGCCGAAGTTGCCACGGGCGATCGCTGGACGCTAAGCGATCGACAAAATGAAATTCTCGACAGCTTGAAGTCGGCTGCGCGCGAACAAGGCCTCTGGAATTTCTGGTTAACCGATAGTGAGAGCGGCTACGGGCTGAGCACGGTCGAATACGCCTACCTGGCCGAGGAAACCGGCCGCTCGCATCTCGCAGCAGAAGCCTTCAATTGCAGTGCGCCCGACACGGGCAACATGGAAGTCATAGAGCGTTACGGTACGGCAGAACAAAAAGAACAGTGGCTCGAGCCGCTGCTTAATGGCGAAATACGGTCAGCCTATGCAATGAGCGAGCCCGACGTCGCATCGTCGGACGCAACCAATATTTCGACATCTGCTGTACTCGAGAATGGCGAGTGGGTCATCAACGGGGAGAAAACCTACATCTCCGGCGCTGGCGACCCCCGCTGCAAGATAATGATCTGCATGGTGAAGTCGAACCCGGACAACCACCGCCACCAGCAACACTCACAAATCCTGGTCCCGATGGACGCGCCCGGGGTCGAGGTGGTTCGGCCGATGGATGTGTTCGGCTGCGACGATGCACCGCATGGCCACATGCATATCCGCCTGACAGACGTCCGCGTCCCGGAGGCGAATATCATCCTCGGCCCGGGACGAGGTTTCGAGATCGCGCAGGGTAGGCTGGGGCCCGGGCGCATACATCATTGCATGCGGGCTATCGGCATGGCCGAGCAGGCATTGCAACTGATGTGCCACCGCTCGGTTTCGCGCACGGCGTTCGGCAGACCGCTTGCAAAGCTGGGCGGTAACTACGACGTCATCGCTAAAGCGCGAATCAATATCGACATGGCCAGGCTACTGACATTGCAGACTGCGCATATCATCGATACTCAAGGTGTGCAGGAATCGCAGGTCTGGATTTCAAAAATAAAAGCAACAGTGCCGAACGTTGCCATCGACGTTATTGACGACGCTATTCAAATGCACGGAGCCGCCGGCATTTCCCAGGACTTTCCACTGGCCGCAATGTACACAGTGGCACGCACTTTGCGCTTCGCGGACGGCCCCGACGAAGTGCACCGCATGGTTGTCGCGCGCAGCGAATTGCGCCCATATATAAAGGCTCCGCAGTCATAGCGACGACCCGAGTCAGCACCGCATACAGGTAAATGGCTATGGCGGAAACCATCAAAGCGGAAGATCTTCCCGGCCTGGTTGGCAAGGAACTGCCGCCGTCGTCATGGTTGGAGATTACGCAGGAGCGCGTCAACCAGTTCGCAGAAGCAACCAACGACCATCAGTTTATTCACGTCGACGCGGACAAAGCGGCGCAGACACCGTTCGGCGGTCCGATTGCCCATGGCTTCCTGTCGTTCTCTCTACTGTCCTTCCTCAACGCACAGAGTTCGATCGTGCCGCAAAATCTCGCCATGGGAATTAACTATGGCTCTGACAAGGTGCGCTACCTGATGCCCGTTAGAGTTGGCAAGCGAATTCGTTCCCGACAAAAAGTGCTGGCGGTAACAGAGAAGAATCCCGGGCAATGGCTGATCAAGAGCGCCGTGACCGTCGATATCGAAGGCGAAGAAACACCTGCACTGATTGCCGAGATACTGACAATGATGGTGCTTACCTGACAGCAAGTTCATTGAACAACGGAGGCATCAATATGACAATCAGATTCGATGGCCAGGTGGCCATAGTGACCGGAGCCGGCCAGGGACTGGGCCGATGCCATGCGCTGGCATTGGCCGAGCGTGGCGCCAAAGTCGTCGTCAACGATCTCGGCGACGAGTATGGCAATTCCGCGAATGCTGATGCTGTCGTCACGGAGATCAGGGCGGCGGGTGGCGAAGCAATTTCAAATGGTGCCAACGTCGCAAATTTTGAACCTGTTCAGGACATGGCTAAACAGACCATGGACGCCTGGGGTCGGATCGATATTCTTATTAACAATGCAGGTATCCTGCGTGACAAGACCTTCCTGAAAATGTCAATCGAGGACTTTCGACTCGTCATCGATGTGCATTTGATGGGCAGCGCCAACTGCACCAAGGCAGTTTGGGAAATCATGCGCGAGCAAAATTACGGCCGCATCGTATTCACAACATCGAGTTCGGGTCTGTATGGCAACTTCGGTCAGTCCAACTACGGCGCCGCAAAGATGGCGATGGTCGGCTTGATGAACACGCTGCACCTCGAAGGCGCGAAAAACAACATTCATGTCAATTGTCTCGCACCCGCAGCCGGCACCGCGATGACCGAGGGCTTGTTCCCGGAACCTGTATTCAAACTATTGTCACCCGAGACCGTCAGCCCGGCGATCGTTTTTCTCGCTAGCCCCGACGCACCGAGCCGCAAAGTAATCGCTGCCGGCGGTGGCAGCTTTGCCGTTTTCAAGGGCTTTGAAACGGAAGGCGTAAATCTGTTACCCGATCACGTCTCAGCCGAAGGTGTTGCAGCGGCATGGAAGACGATTAACGACGAAGCCGGTATGAAAGAATTCACCGGCGGCTTCGAGCAAACCACCAAGTTCGCAACTCAAGGCGCAAAGAATCTCGGCATCAAACTGTCCTGACGGATCGGTGATGAAGACGAACGTCGAGGCGTCGTTAGTCGAGCCTGCCTGACAGCTTGCGTCGAAAACGCCGCATACCGCCAACCCAGCGATCGTAGTCGGCGGCTTTGTGCTGAAAATAGCCCAGAACCTCGGGGTGCGGCGCGATCAGGAACTGGCCGTTCGCGACACCGTCGACTATGCAATCCGCCACCTGCTCCGGCGTCAGAATGCCATCGGCGTCCGCACCGCCGAAGACGTTCTCTTCCGCACCCGGTCCAACCGCAAGATCGAGCATGCGGGTCGCGACGGCTTGCGGACAAACGACCGAAACCTTGATGCCAT
>RCNB010000801.1_pt1 | contig 20473 bp, 18 predicted proteins | sample 2041321 | NCBI WGS metagenome assembly RCNB01 (sample SAMN09708232, study PRJNA481090) | Marine sediment metagenome, whole genome shotgun sequencing project. | reverse complement strand
TCTTTTACACGATTGATCATCCTGTCAATATAGTTCCTTCTTAGAAATTCTTCATCGACATTCATGAGAGCCATGGTTGCTTTTTTTCCTTCTAATTTTACCTCAGCAAATGGAATATCAACTTCTTTTAGCGGTTCTTTTTCTAAATCAAACTCTATTTCATAACTATCTATTTTTATCTCTCTAACCCCAATGTGATGTTTCTTGCCAAGCTCCTTGCTAATGGAGTTCTTTATCTGAAGTAGTGCATTATGAGGGCGAAAACTACCATGAGAAACAATATTAAAAAACAGTGATTTTTTTTCAATCTTAAAGCTTTCAACCTCTGCTCTTTTTTCAGCATCACCCTTAAGTAAATTTTCATTAAAATCAGAAATGAATTTCTCCATCTCCTCCTTAATCGACAAGATGTCGTCACTAAATGTAAAATTTCCTTTTAAATCAAATTTCATATAAAAACAGCATTACACACGGATTATTAATCTTTATCCACTATTTTCTCTGCAACAGAAACACATGCGAGATAGTCATCCAGTGTGTGAAGAAGAGAAGAAATAGATTTGCTCTCTATGTGTGCCTCCAATTGCTTTCCATTTGTCTGTGATTTAACAAAACCAAGGTTATCAACTTCTATGGACTTTAAAACAGTCTGTGTTTTTTTAACGTCATCATATTCTATAACTACGTCACATGTAACCTTCATACGTTATACCTTCATCTGTCGAGAGATAATTGTATCTACCATGTCTAGAAATTCTTTTTCTTTGTCGGAACTTACCATAGCGCCGGCAGCTATCTTATGACCACCACCATTACCATCCAGCTTCGCCGCTGCTTCTTTCATGGCAAAACCCAAATCGAGCCCCTCAGCCACAAGATGCTGATTTCCTCTGCAAGAAATATGGATTTCGTCATTTTTACGTACAAGAGAAAGTAATGGCTTCTCTCTATCAAAAATGAAGTTTGTGGCAATACCCCCAATTACGCCACCTAACGAAGAATTGCTACTATAGAAATAACGGAAACTTTTCTTTTCTTCAAAACCATTTTTCTCGAGTTGTAAAAGTTCATCCAAGATACTTTGCTTATATTCTTTTTCGAGTTTTACTGCTTCATCAAAAGCCTTTTTATCACCTAGGCATATGGCAAGACCTAGACTGCGATCCCCTCCTTTTCCGCACGCATCAAGAAGGTCTGCAAAACGCTCCAATTCACACCGGAGCAGGCTGGACTGATAACGTTTTCTGATAACCGTATCTAGAATGTTTTTTTCACAACCATTTTTTATTAATTTAAGAATTAAGAACGACTGAAGTTTTCTTTTCTGACCATCATCAAGTTCCTCTATTTTCACCGCTTCATCAAGATTCAATCGCCCTAACAATTCATGTATTCCTTCCTTGTTTCCTGAAAGACCAGTATAGTATGGATCAACCGAGTAATACAAAGCATCAAACAAAGAGTCCCCATAGAGTTTCATTCCTATGTCTTGCTTCAAAAATCCTTTTTCCAGAGCTTCATCCAAGATAGTTTTGTTGTATCCTCTAATACTGCCAATGTACTGTTTATCGCCAGTAGCACCTGCAATTGCAAGTGGCGATAGATCTTCATTTCTTGAATTGAGGGCTTTTGCAACAGAATAACTCAAACTTGCACCACATGCCTCATAGTTTCCATTAATCCCACACAAATTTGCATTTATCTGAAGAACCTCATTACTAGTTTCTGACTTAAGATATTGATGATGATCGATAATAATTGCTTTACAATTTAATTGCTCTATAGTTTCTATTTGTCCACTACCCATATCAGAAAAAATAACCAATTCATTTTTCTCCTTACTTACACGTTCTAAACCTTGTGTAAAAGGATTTCTCATCAAAGTCGCATGAAAATCATACCCTTCACGATGGAGGGCTTTACAGATGATACTGGCAGCAGTGATACCATCAGCATCATAATGAGAAACAACTCTAATTCTGGTAGATTTCGGCATTGATGAAATCATCGCTGCTGCTTTTTTACTTAGTTTTAGAATATCATCCGCCATGGTTAAAAGTAAAACATATGCTATCTATAAAGGATAGCAATTATTCAAACATAAGTTTTGCTTGTTTGGGGCTATACTTCCAGCCCTTTGGAAGTTTGTGCTGGGAGTGGTAATATCTTGTAAGACGTCGTACTTTGGATTCTGTGAGTTGCAAATTTCTCTTGTTTTTTAGATCCTTCTTGTGTATTTCAAGGTGTTTTCTCAGCTGTAACGCCGTACTGATAAGATTTTTTATATCCTCTGGAAACTCTGATAACATATTGTTTTCATCAAGTATTCTTGAAACTTTCTTACCGGTTGCAATCTTTATATCAGGAACAGCATATTGATCTCTTAGTACCATACCAATCTCACTTGTAGATTTTCCAACTTTTGCTAGCTCCAAAATATGTGACTCTATCTCCCTAGGATTTAGCGAACTCCACTCTGGGTGTTTCTTCCTGCTAATTAGATGAGTAGATCCTGATTTTCCCTTTCTTCTTGCATGCATTCGTGCCATGATTTATTACTCCAGATATCTGTAAGGTAAGTCCCGAATACGATTATCATATATAAAATTAAAGGTTGAAGATATTTTCCATATTATCCGGAGTTTTGCAATTCATTTTCTTCATAAAATATCTTCATATCTTCAAGAGTCTTTGGTTCATAATCATATGCATGCCCTGCACTACCAAAAGTATTGTAACGTTCAATGATTATAGTTTTCATTGCATCTCTTGCAGGGCCAAGATATTTCCTTGGATCAAATGCTTCAGGACTATCATGGAAAACCTTTCTAATGGTGGCAGTGACAGCCAATCGAAGATCTGTATCAACATTAACCTTTCTGACTCCTGCAGCTATTCCTTCTTTTATTGCCCAAAGCGGAACTCCATATGTTTCTTTGATGTCTCCACCATATTGATTGATTTGTGCAATAAGTTCTTGAGGAATTGAGGATGACCCATGCATGACCATATGTAGATTGGGACATAACTCATGAATCCTTCTAATTATATTCATTGCAAGAAGGTTTTTGTCAGGATCTGGTTGTATTTTAAATTTGTATGCACCGTGTGACGTTCCGATTGACACAGCAAGCGCATCTACTTTTGTCTTTTCTACAAATTCCTTTACTTGATCAGGATTGGTTAGTTTTTCTTCCCCGGAGCCAATGCCATCTTCGATTCCACCAAGGCAGCCAAGCTCTCCTTCTACAGTGATACCAAGCGGGTGAGCAAAATTCACAACCTCTCTTGTAACGGCAATATTATCATCATAACTCCTTGGAGTTTTACCATCTTCTTCTAATGATCCATCCATCATAACAGATGAAAAACCTAAATCAATTGCCGTTTTACATATCTCAACACTTGTTCCATGGTCTAGATGCAATGCTATCGGAATTTTTGGATATCGTTCCACACAGGCATTCATTATATTTCTCAAAAAGAGCATATCAGAATATTTCAACGCACCTTTTGATGCAGCCATTATAACCGGAGAAGATACCTCTTCTGCTCCCCTCATTATAGCCTGTGCTTGCTCCATGTTATTCACATTAAAATGTGGTACTCCGTAACCTTTTTTTGCTGCTTCATCTAAAATTTGTCTCATTGGTACTAGTGGCATTTTTTCACACCTCATAAAATAACTTTGCTTCTTCAATTCTGTATTTTGGCACAGTTTTTAACTTTCCAACAGCCTTTTCAAGTGGAATAGAAACAATTTTCGTACCGTGTAAGGCTGCCATCATCCCAAATTCACCTTCATCTATCATTTCTGCTGCATGGATACCAAGACGAGTTCCAAGGTTGATATCAAACGCAGTGGGAGATCCTGCTCGCTGTAGATGGCCAAGAATGACATACCTACATTCCTTTCCCGTCATCTCTTCAAGTTTTTTCGCGAGTTGTTCTGCCGTTCCCCCTAGGATTTTATGGCCAAATGCATCTACTGTAGTATCCTTGAATTTTAGCTCCCCGCCTTTTGGCATTGCACCTTCAGATGTTGCAATAATGGTATAGTGTTTACCTTTCTTTTCTCTGTTTTCAACAATTGTACAAAGTTCATCAATATCAAACTCTTCTTCTGGGATGAGTATTGCATGTGCACCACCCGCAATACCTGCTTCAAGTGTCATCCATCCTGCATGTCTTCCCATAACTTCAACAACTATTACTCTATGATGTGAATCTGCTGTTGTATGCAGGTTTCTTATTGCTTCAGCAGCTCTTGTTATTGCAGTGTCAAAACCAAATGTATAATCGGTTTCTGATAAGTCATTGTCGATTGTCTTTGGAACTCCGACTACATGTACTCCATCTTTGTGTAATTTTGTTGCAACGCCGAGTGTATCTTCACCACCTATTGCAATAAGATATTTGCAGTTGAGTCTCCCAAGATTCCTTTTTACTTGTTCAACTCCACCTTCAACTTTATATGGATTTGTCCTTGAAGTATGAAGGACGGTCCCTCCAGTCATATGTATATCTTCAACCTCATCCAGATCAAGAGGGGCATTTTCTCCATCATCAAGAAGTCCTCTCCACCCATCTCGGATACCCAAAACATCATATCCAAGAGATATTGCTTTTGTTGTTAGCCCTCTTATCACAGCATTTAATCCAGGGGCATCTCCTCCCCCGGTAAGAACTGCAATCTGCTCATTTTTAGATCCAGTAATCGCCACAATTAAAACCTCAATGTCTGGCATCATTAGACAATATATAAAGAGTTTGGACGGATTAATCAGTAAACTATAAATGGAAGTATTTTCTCCCTATCTGCAATAAATCGCTGAGTGTTAGACATGACATTAAAAATCCATAACTCTCTTTCAAGACAAAAGGAAGATTTTATACCAGTTGAAAATGGGAAAGTAAAGATGTATGTCTGTGGTATGACGGTATATTCTGATGCCCATATCGGCCATGCAAGAACCTATTTTGCTTTTGATGTAATACGCAGATACTTGGAATATAAAGGCTATGAAGTAACCTATGTTCAGAACATAACAGATGTCGATGATAAAATAATTGCAGCAGCAAATAGAGAGAACGTCGATGCACTTGAATATTCGCGTGCTTTTGCCGATAGATGCTTTGGAGATCTTGATAATCTTGGCATAAGGAGAGCGGATTTGTATCCAAAAGCATCTGAAACAATTCCAGATATGATAGAAATGAGCAAAAAAATCATCGACAAAGGGTACGGCTATGAATCCGACGGTGATGCATATTTTTCTGTTGAAAATTTCAAAGATTATGGAAAACTTTCAGGCCAAAGACTAGATGAAATGAAAGTGGGAGCATGTTCATTAACTGGCGAAAAAAAACATAATCCGTTTGATTTTGCATTATGGAAAAAGGCAAAACCTGGTGAACCCTCATGGGATTCTCCGTGGGGAAAGGGAAGACCGGGATGGCATATAGAGTGTTCTGCGATGAGTGCAAAATACCTGGGGTTACCTTTTGATATCCATGGTGGAGGAATGGATCTTCGTTTTCCACATCATGAAAATGAAATTGCCCAGGCTGAAGCAGCCACCGGAAAAAAGTTTGTTAACTACTGGATGCACATAGGCCTTCTTACTATCAACGGAGAGAAAATGTCTAAATCTCTGGGGAATATTATTAACGTGAAGGATCTTCTGAAGACCTGGGACCCAGAGGTTATAAGATTTTTCTTTGCACAAGCCCATTATCGCAGTCCACCAGATTTCAGCGAAAAAGCCCTTAAAAATACAGAAAAAGGACTGGACAGGATCCATAGATTAAAAGAGAAACTAGAAGGTTTTTCAGAAAAAGCAGATGTGGAAATTGATGAAAGTAAACTGACCGAGGGGAAAAAAATATACAACGAAGCAATAGATGATTTTAAAGAACGTTTTGATCAGGCCATGGATGACGATATCAACACTCCAGAAGCTGCAGCCATAATTTTTGATTTTGTTAATAAAAGCAATAAATACTTTGAGAATAATTCCAACCCGGATGCAGGGCTTTGCAAGTATGCACTTGATACATTGGTTAAACTAGGAAGTGTCCTCACCCTATTTCAACCAAAAATTGCACCAGATGACTCAGAGGGAGATTCTCTATTGAAAAATATTCAAAAAATTCTTATAAAATATGAAAAAAATGTAGATGGGAAAAGTATCGAAGAACTGATAGATATGCTTCTAGTACTCAGAGAGGATGCTCGTAAAAGAAAAGATTGGGGTATCTCTGATGATATTAGAAAGGAATTAGAAAACATTGGTTTTGAGATACAGGATACCAACGATGGCCCAACCTGGAGAAAAAAATAGATTTTATGAAAAAATATTTTTAAGAATTATGGATCTGAATGTTCTGATCGCACATCTAATAAACCATGACACTCATTGATGAATATGGCAAGTATTTTACCTGCCACCATATTGAATAAGATGAAGAAATAAAATGTGTTTTATTTTCCTCTGCTAAGCTTTGCACGGATACTGGGCCTTACTTTTTCAGCACCTCTGCCCTTATGTCGGAGTCCTCTACCTTTTTGACCCGCACTGGTTTTACCACGCAAAACTCTCCTTTTGCTATTGGTGTTATGTACCCAGTTAATCTTTGGATCTTTAATTATTGCTGGATGGAAGGGATCAACAAGTATTATCTCATAGTACTTATGTTTTCCATCTTCACCGACCCAGTAGGAGTTTAGAACCTCCATGTTTGGGAATCGTTTTGCTGTACGTTCTTCTGCTATACGTTGTATGCTTTTTGCAGCAGTAATTTTCGTGATACCTTTCGCTGCTGGTTTCCTTCCAGACCTTATTGTATGTTTCCTTAGACTTCCTCTTCTTACCCTCGCTCGTACAACGATATAGCCTTGCTTTGCCTTATAGCCCAAGGATCTTGCTCGATCTATTCTGAGTGGTTTTTCAACTCTTAAGAAGTTTTCATCTTTTCTCCACTGTATAAGCCGCTGATGTTGCGGTGATTTAAATGAAGTATCCGGTTTTTTCCATTGCTCTCTTACGTGATCATACATACTTAGTACCATGATTTGTACACCTAGTCCATAGATTTGGTAGGAGCATAGGAAGGAGATTCTTTATTTAAAACTTTTGCCGACTTATTTCAGTTTTTTGTGTCGTCAGACTTAATAACAATAATTCTATTTCCCCGACGGGGAAAAACCGTATGGATAATCTGTTTAATAAAAAAATGGAAACGCTGCCTCGCAAGGAAATCAAAGAATTACAACTGAAACGGTTAAAAGAAACAGTAAAAAAACTATATGAGAATGTTCCATTTTATCAGAATAAATTCAAAGAGTTAAAAATAAAACCAACGGATATCAAAACCCTTGAGGACATACGTAAACTGCCACTCACCACCAAGGATGATCTCAGAAATAACTCTCCTTTTGGTATGATGGTCACATCTCTAGATAACTGCATAGAGCTTCATGCATCATCTGGTACAACAGGGATACCTATTACCGTTTGTTATACACCAAATGACATAGATGTTTGGTCTGAAGTCATGGCAAGATGTCTCTCAATGTCGGGCCTTACAAAAAAAGATATCTTTCAAAATCCAATTCCATATGGTACATTCACAGGCGCATTTGGTTTTCATTATGGTGCACAGAAGGTAGGTGCACTTGTCATACCCTCCGGAATGGGACAGTCTGAAAGACAACTCAAACTCATGGACTATTATGATACTACATTTATCTCAGGTGTCGCCTCATATGCAATGAGACTCTCGCAAGTAGCTCAGGAAATAGACGTGGATCTTGAAAAACTCAAGGTAAGAAATGGGCTTTTTGGTGCCGAAATGTTCACTCCAGGTCTGAAGAAAAGAATCATGAATGCCTGGGACATGGACGTACATGACATCTATGGCCTTACAGAAATGTGTGGACCAGGCGTTTCAACAGATTGCGATCAACATGATGGGCTTCATCTGTGGGAAGACCATTTCTTAATAGAAGTTCTTGATCCAATAACACTTGAACCAGTGGAACCTGAAGAAGAAGGGGAAATTGTATTAACAACACTAACAAAAGAAGGAATGCCGCTTCTAAGATACAGAACAAGAGACATTGCAAAAATATATGACCAAGAAGTTTGTGATTGTGGTAGAACTCATGTAAAACACACTGCAATTAAGGGAAGAAGTGACGACATGATCATCATCCGCGGAACGAACATATATCCGGGTCAGATTGAATCAGTTCTCATGAAAAATCAGGATGTTGGCGGTAACTGGAGGATGGTGCTTGATACCAAAAATGATGTTGACATTCTGACTGTAGAAGTAGAAAGTAAAAATCAATTGAGTCAAGTTGAATCGGCAGATCTTGAAGAGAGTTTGAAGAACGACATAAAATCTGTAATTGTCTTTACAGCAAGAGTAACAGTTTTACCCCCTAATGGCATTCCCCAAGAAGGCTTGAAGGCGAAGCGTGTTGTAGATAACAGGAAAAAGGATTGAACATGAAAGAAAGTGTAAAAAAATTGGTAGAAAGAAAAGGACCTCTTGCAGAAAACGAAGTAAAGGATCTGATGAAAGCATATGGAATAAGAACCACGAACTATAAACTGGTAAACAAACTAGAGGATTTGGAAAACTTAGGTTTAAAATTTCCAGTGGCACTAAAGGTGTGCTCAAATAAGATTTTACATAAGACGGATGTCGGTGGTGTAAAGCTTGGAATCAAAGATATGGGGGATCTTGAAAAAACATTCAAAGAGTTCAAGAAAAAGTTCCCAAAAGAAAATCTTCTTGTCGATCAGATGGAAGAAAAGGGTGTTGAAATCATTATAGGTCTTGTTCAGGATCCTACATTTGGGCTGTCAATTATGTGCGGAATCGGCGGCATATTCACCGAGCTGTATAAAGATGTGGCATTTCGCATTATACCTATTGACAAATATGATTCTGTGCAAATGATTGAAGAAATAAAAGGAAAAAAACTTTTAGAAGGGTTTAGAAATATGAAAGCAAACAAAGAATTGGTTATCGATCTTCTTCTAAAGGTATCAAAGATTGGTCAAGAGTTAATTGAACATATTGACCAAATGGATTTAAACCCAGTATTTGTATATGAGAACGATATATGTGTAGTTGATGCAAAACTTATACTAAAATAAAGGTAAAAAAAGGTGTTGTAATGATGGTATTAGAAACAGAAAATTATAAGATTAAAGATATTGGTCTAGCTGATTTTGGAAGGAAAGAAATTGAGATTGCTGAAAAAGAAATGCCCGGACTAATCGCGGTGCGAGAGAGATATGCCTCTCAAAAGCCACTTGCAGGAGCAAGAATAATGGGAAGCCTGCACATGACAATACAGACTGCTGTTCTTATTGAAACCTTGGTTAAGCTAGGAGCAGAAGTAAGGTGGGCAAGCTGCAATATTTTCTCAACACAAGATCATGCCGCTGCTGCGATTGCCAAGTCAGGCGTCCCTGTTTTCGCCTGGAAAGGCGAGACCCTAAAGGAATATTGGGAGTGCGCTCAGAAAGCATTGGATTTTGGTGATGGGAAGGGACCGCACCTTATCGTAGATGACGGCGGAGATGCAACACTTATCGTTCACAAAGGAGTTGAAATCGAGAAAAATCCATCATTATTGAATGAAGACTACAGCAATGAGGGAGAAGATATCAGAGAGCTTATGATTTGCTTGAAAAAAACATATGAAAAAGATCCTGCAAAATGGACAAAAATTGCCAAAGAAATAAAAGGAGTTTCAGAAGAGACTACTACAGGAGTACATAGACTATACCAGATGATGGAAAATAACACATTATTGTTCCCTGCATTTAATGTAAATGATTCTGTAACAAAATCTAAATTTGATAATCTTTATGGATGTAGAGAAAGTCTTGCAGATGGAATAAAAAGAGCTACAGATGTCATGGTTGCTGGGAAGACTGTAGTTGTTTGCGGTTATGGAGACGTCGGAAAGGGTTGCTGCCAATCAATGAAAGGATTCGGTGCAAGAGTAATTGTAAATGAGGTTGATCCCATATGTGCCTTGCAGGCTGTAATGGAAGGTTACGAAGTTAAACCCATTGAAGACTCCTTAGAAGAAGGCAATATATTTGTCACCGCCACAGGAAATAAAGACATCATTACCGCAGAACACATGAAACACATGAAAGACCAGGCAATTGTTTGTAATATAGGTCATTTTGATAACGAGATTCAGGTAAGTAAACTTGAGCAAATAGAAGGTGTAAAGAAATTAAACATCAAACCACAGGTGGATAAATACATCTTCCCGGATGGACACGAGATATTCATGCTTGCCGAAGGGCGTCTTGTGAACCTTGGTTGTGCTACAGGACATCCAAGCTTTGTTATGAGTAGTTCATTCACTAACCAATGTCTTGCTCAAATAGAGCTTTGGAAAAAGGATCATGAAGTTGGAGTGTACATGTTGCCAAAAATACTTGATGAGGAAGTGGCTAGACTGCATCTTGAAAAACTTGGTGTTAAATTAACAAAGCTTAGACAGGATCAGGCAGAATACATCGGCGTAAAAGTAGAAGGACCTTATAAACCTGAACACTACAGATATTAGGAATGAAAACATCATTCCTTTTCATTTCTTTATTTTTGAGGATATAACCCTGTATTTCTTATGTACATTCTTCATGCGAGAATAGGTCCATCTCTTTGAATCTACCTTCAACATCTTTAACAGGTTTTACTGGTAATACGAACCTGAATGTACTCCCTACTCCCACTTTACTCTCAACCCATATCTTGCCACCATGGGCAATAACTATACCTCTCGAAATCGCAAGACCCATCCCTGCACCGCCAAGTAGTTTACTATCTTTGGCACAATCGACTTGATAAAACGTCTCAAAAATTTTCTCTTTTTTATCCTTGGGTATGCCTCGTCCAAAATCTCGAACCTCAAACAGTACATAAGCTCCATCCTTTCTAGCCTGCATATTAATATTCGACCCACGCGGAGAGAACTTTATTGCATTGTTTACAAGATTAACAATTACCTGTTTTATACGTCCCGAATCAACTGTCAGCTCAGGAAGATTATTCTCTATATCTGCATTGATCTTTATTTCCATCATATCTGCAGACGATTGCATAGTCTCAGCTATTTCCTCAACCATTTGCCTAGTATCTGTTTTTTCAGGAATGAATTTCATAGTTCCAGATTCCAAACGCGAGATGTCAAGAATATCTTGGACAAGGTTGTTCAGACGGATGGTGTTGCGAAGAACTATGTCAAGCGCTTTTTTCTGCTTCTCGGTAACTTCACCGAGAGACATATCCGATAACAGTTGAACGTATCCTTTTATTGCAACCATGGGCGTTCGTAGTTCGTGAGAAGTTACATTGAGAAAATCTGATTTTATACGGTTAAGTTTCTTCAGCTGGACATTCTGTTTTTTAATTTTCTCCTCGTATCGCTTTTGATCTGTAATGTCGCGGCCTAGAGCAATAGATCCGATAGGATTATTCGTGTTGTCCAAAAGATTATGAGGATTCCAAGAAATTGTTCTGGTATTCCCATCTCTACGCTTGATGACTGTTTCAAAATTCTGTACAAATACCGCCCCTTTGATGAGTGAGACACCTTTACCTGTAACACCTCTTTGGTATTGGCCTTCATCTGGGCTTAACCATCCCCATATCTTATCATGTCCTATTACTTCCTCACGCGAATAGCCGGTAATGGCCTCTGCTGCTTTGTTCCACACCAAAACATTGGCACTCACATCCATGACACTAAGCCAAACATTGGCATTATCAATAATGCTTTCCTGGAATTGATTGAGCTTATGGATCTCCCCCTCGGCAATCTTGTTCTCAGTGATGTCGGAGATCATCAACATAGTTCCAGTAATTTTCTTGTTTTTATCTCTTATCGGGCTGATGTGGACCATTCCAACTCGTTTTTCTCTGCTTTTCGCAATAAAATCTAGCTCTTGCGGAAAAACTCCATTGTCAATCATTTCATGAGAAAAAAGATTCTTAATTTTGATTTTATTTTCACTGGCCAAGAAGGGTAGTTTGAAAAAATTCTTTCCAACAATCTCTTCTGGTTTATAACCAATCCAATCATGCAATCTAGAATTCACATCTAAGACATTTCCTGTGCTATCCACAAGTACAATAATCTCCGGGGAAATCTCAAATAGCATTCTATTGTTTTCAATTATCTCTGTTAGTCTACCAGCACCATCAAATGTGCCTGTCATCAACTCCTTAGTATTTTTATCATTGAATAACGTTGTTTTATGAGCATCATCATCTGCAATGTTTTCAGATCCCTGTATCTCCTGAGATGCGTCTTGCAACCATATAGCAAGTTTTCCGAGATTCTCCATTTTCCTTAACTCTTCCACAATCCCAGGATCATCCTTCATTGCATCACCTCAGAAATAACATATCACAAGCCATAAGAAAACTATACCAGTCTAATTCCGCCCTCTGTTATTTCGATATTCTGTGGCTTTAACGTATGTTTCGTGCCGCGCATTTTTCGTATCGTTAATTTCCTACGATCCATAGTTGTATCCAGATCAAGGAGTAGAATTCCATCTGCTAAAAACTCAGTAATCGAATCTCTGGATAAACTACGAGATCCTTCAGGTATCTCGGAAGTAACTAAGGTAGTACAATCATCTTCCTTGAGAATGCCCATAAGACGACGAAGATGAACTCTGGTTGCTTGGACAGATTCTACCGGATAAGAAGTCGTAGTCATGGCATTCGAAGAAGGTATCACTTCATTTCCATTGTTCACCATCCAAATAGGGGTTTCAGATAATGGAGAAATGGAGTCCAATATAACTCTATCATATCCCCCCGTTCTAATCTCTTCCTCCAACTCTTTGTGAACACTGTGCCTCTCAAGATCTAAATATATGAAGTTTAACTGGCCATTATCAATAGCAGATTGAAATTCAAAGCCTAATTTATTTGCATCACAAAGTAGGTTCTTAACTGGTTCGTCGGATGTCAGATATAAACATTTTTCTCCGTTTCTAATCCCTGCTTCAATATATTGGAAACATACAATAGTCTTACCTGTACCCGGAGTTCCTGAGACTAGTGTCACACTGCCTCTTGGAAAGCCACCTCTCAATAAATTATCCAGTCCATCAATACCAGTAACAACTCTACTACTGTTTCCTACGTCTAATTCCATTCCCATCTTGACTCCATCCATTATATTCCACATCCTTTAAAAATCTTATTTTAATACATTCTTGTTAGAGCTTGAAAGCAAATCATGGGATCAATATATAATAATTTCCAAAAGTTCAATGAAAAATGAAATAAAATGCATTATGGTATGACTTTACAGGAATTGGTTGTTTAAATGATTACGTTAATAGGTACGGGGCATGTCTTTGATCTTTCGTCTGCACTTATAGAAAATCTCGATGAAAGACAACCGGATGTCATATGCGTGGAGCTAGACAGGCAGCGATACAACGCACTCATAATGAAACACACAAGTCCTGAGTCGTATAAAAATGCCAAAAAAAACGTCCCCATCATCTACAAATTACTAGCTAGATTCCAAGATAGCATGGCGAAGGAATATGGCGTAAATGCGGGAGATGAAATGCTTGCAGCAATAAAATATGCACAGTCTCACCAAATACCACTGAAGCTTATAGATATGAATGCACAAAGTCTATTTACAAAAATGCTACGTTCCATGTCCATATCCGAAAAATTTAGACTATTGTTGTCAGGATTTGGAGGGTTACTTGTAAGCAAAAAAAGGATAGAAAATGAACTGAAAAAAATTGAGGGGGAATTCGATACATATATCGAACAAATTGGAAGTAGCTTTCCAACAATCAAACGCACATTGATAGATGAACGGAACGCCTATATGGCAAAAAAACTAATTCAATTAATGGAGAATCATGAGAACATCGTAGCATGTATCGGCGATGGACATATACCAGGCATATCCAAATTGTTAAGTTCAGATAATATTGAATATGATACTATCAGATTAAGTAAACTGCGAGAAAAGAAAACAGACGAATTTGGCACTGCATCCGCACATTTCACCACAGAATATAAAGCACCTTAACCCGAATCTCTGCCAAATTTTAAAAACGATACTAATTATGCTGGTCTTTGCTTCATACTTGGGCCTGTAGCCTAGCCTGGATTGGGCGATAGCCTCCTAAGCTATAGATCGCGGGTTCGAATCCCGCCAGGTCCGCTTCACTCTCTCGGAGGGATTTTGGTCGAAAGAGCCTATTTTTTGCGTTTTTTGAATTCTCGTGTTATCCCCACCCATTACTTGGAGCTTTAAGGACACGATGAACCCAATCATAAGGAGCAAGTAGATAGTAGTGTTTGGCATCTTTGATGTATCCCATTGTTGTCTCAATTTTGGTGTGACCAAGCCAGTCTCTTACTTCGTATTCATCGAATGCTTTGTATTGGAGTTTGGTTCTGATTAGTCTTGATACTGCTGAGAAATGTCCTGAGCTGTAGTTGTAGTATTCTGGAAAAATTGTTTGTATTTTTGGTTTTGCTTTTCTGTTGAGTAGTTGTCTTAATGAGTCTCTTGTAAATGGTCGTCCATCTGGTTTGAGGTAGAGATAGTCTTTGCTGTATTGGTTTTCTACTTTGGGCCTCCATGCATCTATCCAGTTTTTGAATGACTTTCTTCGTCTGCTTGTCATTATTTCTTCTGGCGATAGGTTTCTTGTGCTATTGTGTTTTTTTGGCTCTGTAATCGTGATGTATCCTCGTTCTACGTGTACATCTGTTGTTTTCATTTCTGCGGGTTCACTTGGGAATCTCCATCCGATGATATAGTTGTGTGTGAGTAGGTATTGTATCAATGCGTTTTCGTATGTATCCTTTGAGTAGGTTAGGTTGAGTATCTTGTATACTTGATCTGGAAATGGCATTGCTCCAATATATTCTTAAATGAGTAAATATTTTCAATTTTTGTTTGGTGGGTGAAAAATATGAAGAAATATGATGTTATTGTAATAGGTAGTGGTTCTGGCGGAGAAATAGTTGATGCAGCACTTAACAATGGTTTCTCTGTGGCATGGGTTGATAAGGGTCCTCTTGGTGGAACTTGCTTGAATGTTGGTTGTATTCCTTCCAAAATGCTTATTTATCCAGCGGACCGCATACTGGAAATTAAAGAAGCGGAAAAACTGGGCATTAAAGCAGAAATTAAAGATATTGATTTTAAAAAAATCATGGAGCATATGAGAGAACCAATTCGTGAGAGTCATAAGCAGATGGAAAGTGGTTTGAAAACTCCCATGAAAAATTTTCAATATTACAAGGGCGAAGGATATTTTGTTGATGACTACACAATTGAAATAAACGGTGAACAAATAAAAGGAAAAAAGATTTTTATCGGCTCTGGTGTTCGCCCTTTAATTCCTCCAATTAAAGGAATTGAAGATGTTGATTATCTCACAAATAATAATGTTTTTAATCTTACAGAAAAACCGGATAGCATTATTATTGTTGGAGGAGGTTACATTGCTGTTGAGTTTGCTCATTTTTTTTCTGCGATGGGTACAAAGGTTACTATTCTTCAAAGGAGCAATAGACTTATTAAAAATGCTGAGCCTGAGATTTCTGATCTATTAAAGAATTTAATGGATAAAAGAATGGACATTGTTATAAATTTTGATGCTTCAGAGGTTAAAAAACAAGGGAAACAAATTGTAGTTGTAGGAAAGGATACAAGTTCAGATAAAGAGAAGCAATTCTCTGCTGAAAAAATAATGATTGCTACTGGTAGAGCATCTAATGCTGATTTATTAAAAGTTGAAAATACAGGTGTGGAAGTTGATGATCGAGGTTTTATCAAAGTAAATGAGTATCTTGAAACAACAAAGAAAAATATCTGGGCTTTTGGAGATGCCATTGGAAAATATATGTTTAAACATGTAGCAAATGAAGAGGCGATACTTGCATGGCGTAATGCCATTGGTGAACATAAACACCCTATGGATTATAGCGCTGTTCCTTTTGCAGTTTTTACTTATCCACAAATAGCTGGTGTTGGTTTATCTGAAGAAGAAGCGAAAAAAAGCCATCAAATTTTGGTTGGAAAAGCTAAATACAGTGATGTTGCCAAGGGCGAAGCAATGGTGGAACTAGAAGGTTTTACCAAGGCAATAGTTAACAAAGAAGATGGAAAGATTTTAGGATTTCACATTATTGGACCATATGCCCCTATACTTGTACAGGAGGTTGTTAATGCCATGGCTCTTGGTGGGCAGATCGGCTATATTGGCCGTGGAATGCATATTCATCCAGCGCTTCCAGAAATAATTCTAAGAACATTTGGTAACCTGAAAGAATCTTAAAAATTAGCACAAGGTATATTTTATAAATATACTTGTTTTTAAGATTATGTAAATGGGAGGATTAAATGAAAAAGAACAGTTGGCAAATTAGTCTCGGCGTAATTCTTATAATTAGTTCTGTTATAATGTATCTAATTCACTACGTAATTTTTAGGGATCCTCACCATATTTTCATTTATCTAATTGGAGACATTGCCTTTGTTTTCATTGAAGTATTAATGGTGACATTAGTGATTCACAGCTTGCTAACCATACGGGAAAAAAGAGAAAGACTTGAGAAGCTAAATATGCTTATCGGTGTGTTTTTTAGTGAGGTTGGAACAAGACTGTTGGTATTGTTTTCTGATAGTGACCCCAACTTAGAGAAAATTAAACAACGCCTTATAATAACTTCAGATTGGTCCGATAAAGAATTTAAACATATGAATAATCAGCTTAGAGAATATGAGTATAAGATCAATATTGATATGATTAATTTGGAAGATTTATATGATTTTTTTATGGCAAAAAATGATTTTCTCGTTAGGCTCTTAGAAAATCCAAATTTGTTGGAACATGAATCATTTACTGAAGTTTTACGAGCAGTATTTCATATTGTTGAAGAATTGGAACATAGAAAAAATATTAAGCAACTGTCAAAGAATGATCGTAATCACATAGCAGGTGATATTATGAGATCATATAATTTACTGGTATTTGAATGGTTAAGTTATATGAATTATTTAAAAAATAATTATCCTTATTTATTTTCTCTTGCTATGAGACGCAATCCTTTTGATGAAAATGCAGCTGCAGAAATAAAATGAAGACTTGCCACAGATAAAGCAAGCAAATAAAAAACATCTCATTATATGCATTGTTTCTCCTGTAAAATCCTTCTAACCCGCCAGGCTCGTTGACTTTTTTACACTATTGCTTTTTCTAATTTTTTAAATTCTTTGAGATCTAATTTAAGTCCTTCTGCTACACGTCGGCCATATTCTGGATCTGCTTTGTAGAATATTTTTGTCTGCCTAATTTGAATATCTTTCTTTGCATTACAAAGATGAGTGACTATATTTCCAATTAAATGATCGCGATCTTTATCTGTCATAACTTTTCGATATAAATTTCCAGCTTGTACAAAATCATCATTTGGATGAGTATATTTCTGACGTGCTGCTTTTCCAGAGACTTCAAATGGTGGTTCAGATGCATCTATCTGAGGTTCTGGACCGTTAAAACTGTTTGGATAATAATTTGGTTTATCTCCTTCGTTACCATCAAATCGCATATAGCCATCACGTTGAAAATTATTCATCGTCATTGCTTTGGGTCTATTAACTGGTAAAAGATGGTAATTTGGTCCTATACGATATCTATGGGCATCAGGATATGCAAATAAACGTCCTTGTAACATTTTATCAGGTGATGCGGTAATACCAGGTACAAAATTACCAGGGGAAAAAGCAGCTTGTTCAACCTCTGCAAAATAGTTTTCAGGGTTTTGGTTAAGAACCATACGGCCAACTTCGATGGGTGGGTAATCACCATGAGGCCATACTTTGGTAACATCAAATGGGTCAAACCGGTAATCTTCAGCTTCCTCAGGTGTCATAATTTGTATTTGAAGTGTCCAAGAGGGATAATCACCTTTCTTTATTGATTCATATAGATCTCTTGTAGCATGGTCAGGATCTTTTCCTTTTAAAACTTCTGCTTCTTCTCTTGTTAGATTTTGTATTCCTTGATCTGTTTTAAAATGATATTTCACCCAATAATAATCGCCTTTGTCGTTGTACCATTTATATGTATGACTACTGTACCCATTCATATGACGAAATGTTTTTGGAGTTCCACGATCAGAAAATAGAATTGTAACCTGATGAATTGATTCCGGTGTCAAAGATAGGAAATCCCAGAACATATTTGCATCTTTTATATTTGTAGCTGGATGTCTTTTTTGTGTATGTATAAAATCAGGAAATTTTATTGGATCACGTATGAAAAAAACTGGCGTGTTATTACCAACAAGATCAAAGTTACCATCCTCAGTGTAAAATTTCACTGCAAAACCACGGGGGTCCCGCTCTGCATCAGCTGATCCTTTCTCCCCACCCACTGTAGAATAACGAATAAAAACTTCGGTTTTTTTACCTATTTTAGAAAGAAACTTTGCCCTAGTATACTTTGTTACATCATTGGTAACCTCAAAGTAGCCTCCTGCTCCTGCACCCTTTGCATGTACAATTCTTTCTGGTATACGTTCACGGTTAAAATGAGCAAGTTTCTCAAGTAGATGAACATCCTGCATAAGAACAGGGCCCCGATCACCTGCTGTTATGCTATTTTGATCATCTTCTACGGGCTTTCCAAAATTAGTTGTTAAAATCTTTTTATTCTTTGCCATATTAAACCTCCCTTTTATAGAATTTATAAACAAACCATTCAGACAATGGTAGTTATGTAAAAAAATAAATGATACAACTTCTTTAAATATTTATGGCATCAACTTCTTTTTTATTTATAGGTTTTAATTGTCAATATATGAGTTGTAACTCCGATAGCGATTAAAATTAATATGATTCTAACCCAATAGTTGTTTATAACAAAAAAAATAGAAGCAAGTATAGTTATCCATAATAAAGAAATTGTAAAAACCTTAAATTTTAAAGGCACACCTCTACCCTCACAATAATTTTTGATATAGGTGCCAAACCATCTATTATTTAAGAGCCAATCATAAAATCTCTTAGAACTACGAGCATAACAAGCCGCTGCAAGTAACAAAAAAGGAGTTGTAGGTAAAACTGGTAAAAAAATTCCAATAATTCCAAACCCTAAAAAAATAGTTCCAGCACTAATTAATAAATATCTTAAAAAATTATTTGATATTATATCCGCCTGATCTGATTTTTTTATCATAGCTTAAACGACTGAAATATGTGAACTGATAAAAAATTATTTGTTGCTTTAACAGATAACTGCAGGCAAATAAAAAAATAGACATTATTAATGCAGTGTTTCTCCCGTAAAATCCCATCATACTGCCCTTCTCTCTTTTATGGTTGTTTCAGTGTTGAGCTTTCCGGAGTATCTATAGGTATTATAGAGAACTAGAAAATAACGCTCTCAAGCACAACAGCAATCAACTTGGCGAAAAAGATGCGCAAAAAGAATTTAATAACGTAACTAAAAGGATATTGAGACATATCTACGTGATTTAAATGTCAAAGCTGCGGCATTGGAATTATTGAACACCATTATCAAAAAGTTTTCCTAATTTAAAAGACTCGATTAAATCAAAAATCCATGAATTTGACCCTGATATTTGAGATAATTTCTTTTCTTCTTCTATCGTCCAAGATCTTTCACAAACATATAAATTAACACCAACATGTTTCCAACAGGCATCAAACACATGAGTAAAACTTCTTGGAGAGCGATATTTACATAATTCAACAGTATATGCAATAATTCCATGTTCACCATACAGCCAATTTTCAGATGATCCAGGGGTTCCACAGAATCTTGGTATGATATATTCTTGTGTCCCATATTGACCATAGATACGTAATTCATAGTTGTTTATCCTTGACATATTATATCCAATTGAGCGGAAAAGAGATTCATGTGGAGTATGCCCACTCGTATGCATCCATGGAAAAATCATCCATTCTCCATAATCATGATAGGATAATGATATACCAATGTTATGTGTTTCAACAAAGTATTTCATCGCCTGAGTCTCATTTTCAGAAAAGGGTTGTTCACCCCTAAATGTCCAACTTGAATCATCAGATAAATAATCAAGATGGTATTGGTCAGGGAGAATATAGGGTAAATTCCATCTATATCCATAATTTCTATTCAAGTCCACACCATAAGAGGTAACATAGTTACTCGTACCATCTGGTCCATAGTTTGGATCACGATTTTTCCTCCAACCATAATCGACCCCATCAGGATTTAACATGGGTATCAAAAATATCTGTGTATTTTTAAGGATATTTCTTACACGATCCTCTGAAGGATCTTCATCAACCAAACCATCATTATCATTATCAATGCCATCTATAATATCTTCATTTAATAATCCGTCATCA